>Ga0070729_10002778_pt1 | contig 21691 bp, 30 predicted proteins | sample tdDd472_FD_66725 | JGI IMG/M metagenome (GOLD analysis project Ga0070729, IMG submission 66725) | Marine sediment microbial communities from the Atlantic coast under amendment with organic carbon and nitrate - tdDd47.2 | ecosystem: Environmental > Aquatic > Marine > Coastal > Sediment | place... | reverse complement strand
TCGCATGATCAAAGGTAGGGGGAATATCCTGGGGCGCATCGCGTCCCTGAAGGGCTACCTTAAACACACGATCTCTGAAAAACCGGGCGGGGCTCCGCCTCTCACGCCCGCAGACCGCACACGCCTCAAGAAAGAAGCAAGAGCCCTCCTGAAGGCGGAGGCCTTCGAAAAAGGGCTGGACCAGGAGATTACCCGGACCCTGCCCGTGGAACCCAAGGATTTACTCTCCATATTTAACGCCGTGGAACCGACTGAAAACGTCTCTGACGAGCTGCTTTTGTTTATCAAGGGGCTGAGTACGGCGGAGAAGAAATCCATCGTAAAAGCCGCCATGAAAGGCCGTGTGCCGGAGGAAGTCCAAGCCTTTGCCAAGGTGGTGAAGGAGAAGGTTGCGAAGCAACCCAAGGTGGGCATTCCGGGGCATTATTTGAATGTCAAAGGCAAAAGAGTGTCTGAAGCGGAGATCCGCGCGAAATACCGGGAGCTGGTGGAGGAGGAGATCAAAAAGCGCAGGCTCATTAAGCTGGAATTGGTGATGGCGGAGCTGAAGGGTTTTACGCAGAAATGGAAGCCTTTTGACCTCGCAGCGAACCCGAAATACACGAAGTACCGCCACAGCGGCCCGGAGCTCTACGCCGACGCCCTGTCCGCCATGATCACGGATCCGGCATATCTGAAAGCCGAGGCACCTGTCTTCTATCAGTCCTGGTGGAATTATCTTGAGAATAAGCCCACCGTGAAACAGCTTTACGAAGAGATCCGGACCGAGATTTCCCACGGGTCCGAGTCTCTGTCAAAGCACCGCACCGAGCGCATCAAAGGGATGTTTGAGCGTGGCCATGAGTCCCGGGCCGCCGCCCGTGAGCGTGGAAAATCCAGGGTTGAGACGGTGAAGGAAACCATCCTCACCGGTCTCATTGACAGCGGGTACCCGGTTCTCAAACACCTGGGCCCTTATGAGAAGCGGGGCGGCACCCTTGGCCGGTGGGCCCGGTCTGTGCGCTATCAGCTGGAGTCCCTGCACTATCTGGCTTCGGAGGCTGATGTTTACCTGCGTGAGGTCCGGGCCGATGTGCTCAAGCCTCTGGATGACGCAAAAATCCCGGTGGATGAGTTTGGGGTTTACCTCTTCCGTAAGCGGGTCATGGCCGATCGCTCGGAGATAGCCAACCCCCTGGGCCACACCCCTGAGAACGTGGAAGCCGATCTTGCCAACATGGAGAAGGCCATGGGGGCTGAAAAATTCAAGGTGATGGAAGAGGCAGCCAAGGCGCTGCGCCGTCACCGCAAGGATAAGATCCTCCCCCTGGTCACCAAGTCCGGACTCTTTACCAAAGAGCTCCTGGAAACGATGTGGAAGGCCGAAGACTACGCCAAGTTCAGCGTCACTCATTGGCTTGACGAAAAGTTCGGCGGCGGTGTGGGCGCGGCCATTTACCAGCAGGTCGGGACCCTCTCTGAAATAGAAAACCCATTGATCCCCACGGTCCTCCAAGACTTTTCCATGATCCGCGCCGCCCGGATCAACGAAGCAAAAAAAGAGATGGTGAAGGTCTTGCATCTCTCTCAGGCCATCGAGCCCGCGAAAATGGTCTGGTCTGCCGAGGTAAAGGGCAAGGTGGCCAAGCCGCCACCGGATCCCCACCAGGCGCTCTTAACCGTCATGCTCAAAGGCAAGCCCCGCCATTTTTACGTGAGCAGGAAGGTGGCGGAGATGTTCGCGTATGCGCCCGTGGAAGCCAAGGCCGTGGCTAAAGTCATGGCCGCCATCTCCCAGCCCATCCGTGAAATCCTGGTGACCAAGAACCCGATCTGGATGGTGCGTAACGTGGTTCGGGATTTCTTTACAACCCGCAAGAACATCCCCGAGGTTCGCATTCGCGATATCTTCAAGCTTGCCGGGTACTACAAGCGGGCTTTCGGCGAGGTCTACCGGGAGGTTTACAAGGGCGAGAGGTCCGATGTGATCCGCAAGATGATGGCGGAGCGTATGCTGGTGAAGCACCGGATCTGGACCGGCAAGGAGGAGACCTTTGATACCGAGCTTGACCGCCTGGCCGCCGAGTTCGAGCTGGTGTCGGCTGCCCATCGTGCAGCCCCCGGGGCCCGGCGCAAGCTGAAACAATTCTGGGAGGCCCTGGATAGAACGGGCCGTATGTCCGACATATGGGGCAAGGTGGCCGGGTACCGCTATCTCCAGGACCAGGGCACCCGGGACATTCGGGAGATCGGTCATATCATCCGGACACGGGTGGGGACCCCTGACATCTACCGGCGCGGGGCCTGGCAGATCGTCACCAATAACCTTTTCATGTTCTCCAACGTCGGCAAAGAGGGGATCCGCGCCAGCATCGAGTCTTTTTTTGACGACAAATCAGCCTACATCACCAAGACGGTCTGGATGAACATCATGCCCAAGCTTCTCATCGGGGCCCTGGGCTCCGGGGCTATCCTCTACATGCTGGAGCACGGCGACGACACCAAGGACGATTCTTCGCTTATTACCCAAACCAGAAAATTCAAGCGGATCATTGACGGTATCCCCGAATACGACCTGGCTTATTACACCATCGTGCCCCTGGGCCTCACCAACGAAGGGAAGTCGGTTTACCTGCGCATTCCCAACGATTACGAGGGGCAGTTTTGGGGCGCGGTTGGGCACAAGATCCTGGGCGCGAAATTCACCGGGCATGACGGCGTCATCAATACCATTGCCGAACACCAGCCCTACTCACCGAACCCCGTAATCACCGCCTTGGCCCACAACTACACCTACTACGTCAAAGGCCAGAACCCCGTGGACAACTACCGGGGCCGGGGCATCATCCCCAAACGCGCCTTTGAGGCAGGCGGGGCCCCCGCCCGTCGGGCAATGGCCAAGGCTACCTGGAAAGAGCTGGGCGGATCCGTCATCTACACCCCGGCCTACGACGACCTCACCAGAGACCGCACCAATTGGGAAAAGGCCCTCTCTGTCCAGCCCTTCAGCATGCTGGGGGCGTTCTTGAAGATCACGGACCAGGGCATCTCCGAAAAGATCAACCGGGCTCTCTCCGATCGCCGTAGCGAGAAAGCCAAAGAAGGGCTCACCCGAACTAACGGCCTGATCCGCCTCCTCAACGGCGACACCGTCACCGAAGAGCAGATGGTGGCCATCGCCCGCCAGAAGACCCATCCCTTGCATAAAGAGGTGTTGCGCCTGGTGGGCAGGCAGGCCGGAACCGCATGGGTTTCAGCATTAACCCGGGCCCAGGGCAGAGAAGAGACAGCCATCGTTTTACAGGTACTGCTCGACCACAACTTCATCCCACAAGGTGGGAGCAGCTTAAAAGGGGGAAAGGATGGAGGGTAAACTGGTTTGGTACATTGTGTCCGGATGTCTTGGGGTTGCCTCTACTTTGGCTGCGAGGTTGATCTGGCGGGGACTCAACAGTCTTGGAAGTAAAGACAACATTCAGTCTGAGCCGGTGGCCGCTGCCTGCCAATGCGACTCCAAGCAGTGTCAGGACCACGAGCACCGTCTCATCGACCTGGAGCACCGGGTTGATGAAAACACAAAAGACCTGGCCAGCGCCGATACGGCCTTCAAAGAGATTCAAGTACACCTGGGAAGCATAGATAAAAACGTGGCGGTCCTCCTGGATCGCTCCGACCGAGTACGCAAGGGGGATGACGATGAAGGATGACATGAAAGTATTCGCCAGCAAAATGGGCTTTGACGACATCGAGACCGGTATGGGGACCCCTGATGATACTTATGAAGTCCAAATTCCGGGTGGTACCCAGCAGATCCGTCGGCTGCCGTCTCCTGTGGCTGAGGAGGCGAGTTGTATTAAGGGGCAGTGGTATCCCTCCACCGATCCCGCCATCACCAGCCAGGGCACCGCCTCCGGTCCGGACTATGACGCCGGGAACGTCAAAAAAATCATGAATATCATTGCGGCCAATGGGGATCGCCCTGCCGTTATCAATATGTCCGGTGATCTGGTGTTTAAAGACGAGGGTTTTGTATGGCCACAGAACAAGACCCTTGATGCCAGAAGCGGTGGCACCATTATCATTGATGCGTGTCACCTTGAGTTGAATTGTGGGATCATGGCCGATATTCGGCCTGACATATTTGAGTTACGGAATGGCGGGACGGTTGGGGGTGATTTTTATTTTATCAATACGCCGACTGTGCCGACTGTTGCCGCGTCTCGTAAACTGACAGGATCTGAGCGGCAAACAATTAGGGTCTCTGGGTATCATGAGCCTAACGAGGGCGGTGGGGGTCCTGTGCGTATATGTTTACCCCTGGGTGCCCCTGGTACATATGTGGATAATAAGGCAGATATCACCGTGCCAGATGGTGGTGATGGGTCTAAGGCTTGGGGGTGGGTGTGGAATGGGCCTGTTGATATTCGGGACGCAGGGGCAATGGGTGATGAGATTAACGATGATTCGGATGCGGTTATTACATTGGTACTCCACCCTCGTGGCGTAGCTGTAAACGCGTCGCCTGGAAAATACAGGATCACTAAGCGTATCGACTTATCACAGGCTGCAGACAGTGGTTATAACATCGCAGGCACTGGCGAGAGTTCGATGCTCATTTTTGAGGGGGCTGCTGCGGGTTTTTATGACAAATATTGGTCAGGTACTGGATACGATGATAAAGGGCTGGGGGTATGCCGAGATTTATATCTCAAAGGCGACGGTACGAATACTGGGTTCTTGCAGGAGTCAACCTATCATCGCTGGAATAACGTGACCTTCGATGGCTTTCGGGTGGGTTTTGAAACACCAGTTGGCTACGAGGGGCGCATGACATCATGTCATTTTAAAAATAACGTAGATGCGGGGGTTTTTTTAAACCCAGAAGATATTGGATCTGTAACACAAATAGAATTCCACAAATGCTACTTCAGAGGTCATTCCACAGGCCCCGCAGTAAAAATAAGAGGTCGCCAAGAATTTGTGCGTTTTGTGGGGGGGTCCATCGAAGGAAACCCCGGCGGATCTGTTTATGCCGATGATAACTTTAGTGGGACCGTGGTATTCGATGGGGTTTACATGGAGGTAAATGGGTCTGAGTCCGGTGATGTCCGTAACATTAGATTCCCCGCAGCGGCTCTGGAAACAATGGAGCACGGGGCGTCAGGGACGTCCGTACGGTGGGAAAACTGCAAGATCAGTAAAAACAATAACATGGGCAAGAATGATTTCGGCTATGGCGCGTCACTCAGAAATTGCTGGTTGGGAGGTGACGCCCATTTTGGCTATGACTGCAGTGTCGAGGATACAGCTATCTCTTCCTCGGTAATAACAAGCGATGGCCCGGTATATTTCAGCGGTAAAAATAGATTTACCTATGGGGGTTCTGCGAACTCAAATGGTTTTGTCTTGCAGATCCCCACATCGTACGACAACGGGGTATTGTTAGATAAGTGCGAAAACCTCATCAGTGTACCGTTTGCCGCTGGCGGCACATTACCTATTAAAGCCACAGGGTCCACCCCTCCGAGTGTGACACTCGGGGCTACATCATTTTGCGGCAAAAATGTTGTTGACGTGGATTTTGTGGAAAACGTAGCGATGGCTTGGGGTGTCAATACAATCAAGCCTGACGTAGCCATAATTATCCCAGCAAAGACCTGGGGTGTCTGTAGTCTGTTGATGAGGACAGACGCTGGCGCCGTTACCATGAAGTCAATATTCTCGGGGGGGATAGCTATTTGTGGCGGCGAGTTTACTATTGATGATCAGTGGCGGAGATTCGTTTTTATTGGATTCAATCGTAGTGATACCTCTGTGGATAATGGGTTACTCATTGGGCCTGCAGCTGCTATAACCTCCGTGCCAGGTGTGAGGGTCACAGGTGTTTTTGTTGCGCCTGTGGCTGCTAATCATTTGACAGACGTTATGGCGTCTATGCTGACGGGTAAGATTCCGTATTAATCCACCATCATCTCCCACTCCCTCCCCTCATCGTCCGTGCATGTCCCCATGCCGGACGATGACCAGGTGCTGTATTGAAAAATACACTTCAGGCAGTCCCCATTCTTGCTTCTAAGTAGGGCCTTCCCGTTCCCCGGCTGTGATCCCATGGCCAGGGACGTGCCTGTTCCGGCGCTTCCGTCGAAGAAGCCCACCCCGGCGCTTCCTCCGGCCACGACAACCCACCGGCCTGTGTACTCCACGCCCTCGATGTTGACGTTCATGTCTCCGTTATAACCCAAGCTGAAAGGGACACGCCCTTCGGCTGTGGTGCCCGTGGGCATGTGGGTGAGGTGGACCTTGTGGCCGCAACCGGCCAGGACGAAAAGCATCAGAAAAACAGTGGTCATGTGTCTCATGACGTACCTCCTGATGAGGTTATTTGAAATGGGTTTTGATGAATTTTTCGAAAATGACCGGGTATATTGTTTCTACAAATTCGCTATGGGGAACTAATTCATCTTGTTGTTGATGAACGACACCGCGTCCTCGATGATTTGTTTCGTCTTCACTCAAGTAGCGGAGTGTTTGTGATGAAAATTCAAAACTGAAGAGTTCGTCCCCTTCATGATTTCCATTCCGATCCGGATACGAGGTGAATGCCACGATGCCGTTGAATTGGTGACCTCTGTTTGTCCTGGGGTCGGATGTCTCCATTTCACCGGGTTTTACCGTGAAATCCACATTGATTGTGTGGCGAAATCCTTTTAATGCCATGGGGCCTTCTTTGTCCGTGTCTTCAAATAGAAAACCAAACTTTTCTGCGCGCTCACGGTACTCCATGGAATCTGATTTAAATTGCTCAAAGGCCTTTTTGCATAAACAATAGTCACGTTTGAAGCTGTCAATATAACGGTTGTTTGTTGTCATTGGATTCTCCTTTATTGAGTTGATGTTTTTCCCAATAACCTATCCCTTATAACCTTCAGCTTTTCCCTATGTCCTATCCCCTGCTTTTCTGCCCTTCCTATCCCCTATCCCCCCATAACCTCTCATGCCGGTGTCACAAACACCAACGCACACCCCCCATCGTACCTTTCAATCGTACACCTCCGCACCACAACCTCTCCCCCCACCCTCACTCTCAACACCACCGTTGCAGGCCACCCACTCCGGATAACCCTGGGCAGGATCTCCCTCACGGTCCGGACCAGCTCGGCATCGGTGATGATCTCTTTCAGGGCCCGGCCCACCAGGCTGTGGATATCAAGCCTGTCCAGGGCCTTTTTCTGGATCACTTCTTTGATCCGCCCGCCCCTGGTCACCTTGTACACATTGTGCCGCCGGGACCTCAGTCGGGCCTCGATGCGGCCCTTCCGTGTGATCAGTCGTCCACCTCGCTCGTACTCCCACCTACCGCCTTTGATTTTGATTCTTGTTGGATATCAGACCCTACCACTCGCAGCGTATCGGCCACGCCCCGGATGTAAGACGCGGTTCGTTCCCATGCAGCTCCGGAGAGCTGTTCGATGGTGAGCAGGTCCTCATTGATGATCTTGGCCCGTTGTGCGTCGCGGAACCTGGTTACCAGCTGCTGGTGCTCCCGGACCACGGAGTTGCCCATAGGCACGACGGTTTCTGCAGATTCCGACACCGATGTTGATTTTTCAACAAACATGTCGCCCTCTTCGTGGAGGAGCCATTGAGAATTGATGTTGTGGATGTGTTCCAGGGCCAGGGCGATGGGGGTGGTGAGACGGGTGCGCCCTGCCTCCATGTCGGTAATGTTTACGCGGTTAATGCCAATGGATACAGCGAGCTGTTCCTGGGTGAGATCCAGGCTCTTACGGACTATTCTGAGCCTTTCTTTCGGTTCTTTCATGACGGTACCTCATTGCGATGTATATTTTTCAATATACTTATGTTGACAAGTGATATTGAAAAAGCTACATTTCATTGAAAAGTATAACTTATATATCTCGGAGGCGTTCAACAAATGGCAAAGCCGAACCCCGAAAACAACCTTCCCCCTGAGGACATCAACTACCTGCTGCGCAAGGCCGGTTGTATGCAGCTTGATATCATCCAGGAAACCGGCGTGTCTCAGGCAATGGTCTCTCAAGTCGTCAACTCTCAATCCACTTCGGTTCGCGTGATGGATGCCATCGCCAGGAAGATCAAAAAGTTGCCCTGGGAGATCTGGCCCGACACCTACGCAGGGGATCGAGATCTGGAGGGATGGGAAGAGGTTGTAGAGGATGATGCCCGACATTCAATATAATGGTGGGTTTTCATTGTGTCAATGGAGGTGACCCATGAAAATTGCTGTGATTGGCACACATTGTGCCGGAAAATCAACATTGACGGCCCGAATCGTCTCGGGTCTGAAAAGCCTGGGCATCCCCGCCCGGCTCATTCCGGAGCTTGCCCGGGAGTGTCCGTACATGCTCAACCACCGCATGACCGTGGAATCTCAGCGTTGGCTCTGGGAGAACCAGCTCCGCCGCGAGACCGAAGAAGAGTTGAAGCTATCCCATTTTGCCCGCCCCTCCGTCCTGGTCAGCGATCGCTCCGTTCTGGATCCCCTCATCTACGCCGACTACATGGCCCGATTCACCCCTCAAGCCGAAGCAGCCGAGTTCCAGAAGTTCCTCGACGCCCGCATTCAGCCTGCCCTCGACCACTTCTCAACCTACGACCTGGTTTACTGGTGTCATCCACGGGAGGACGATTACGCCCCCGTGGATGACGGCTTTCGCTCAATCGACCCCCTGTTCCGCAAAAACATGGACGACCTCTTCCGTCTATGGATCCAGCGCGACTCCCTGGCGGTGATCCCCGCCGACGATTACGCCGTGGACGATATTCGAATCCTTTATCAACTGGAGGTATCAGATGCGTGTTAAGGGCTTTGACCGCAAAAAGACCACCCGAAAAATCCGCGATGAGATCATCCGGGCCGAGTGCTTCGGGCAGTCCGTGGCTACGGGCAGTGTCCAGGGCCTGAAGGCGTGGGTGCATCGTGGGCACATGTACATTGTGGGACCGGATGCCGAAGGCCAGCTTCGGCGGTGAATAGGGAATAGGGCCGAGGCCATAGGCGAAAGGTAGGGTGCGCTTGCGCACCGAAAGGAGGCCATATGGATATACGAACCGTAAGAATTCCAGCTTGTGTGCAGCATTGTGGGCTTTACGCCATGACCGTCAACCTGTTGTGGCTCTGTCCTGAATGTGGCGCCCCCCGTGGTGAAACATACCCGGGTGTTAGCTACGACGGCAGCCTGCGGCTGGGGTGCGACGTGTGGAAGAATCCCTGCGGGCATATCGACAAGTACAGCGCTGTCCGGACAGAAGCCGAGATGAATGGGTTGAACGTCGGACAATACTCCATCTGTTGGGATCCCAGAAAAAACGGAATCAGCTGTGCCACCGAGTGGTGTTGCTACAGAGACGATCGGTATGAGCAAAGCTGCAAAGCCACGACTCGGAAAGGAGGCCCTTGGGTGGTCGGGTGCAGGGGGTATGCCCCTGATCCTGTGGAGTTGAAGGCGGCGGTGCCCGCACCAGAGGAGGTACCGGATGAATCGTGAAGAGATTATCAAGGCAGCGGGAAAGCTTGATCTACGGCCTGACAGAGAGTGGTTATGGGCTGAAACCGTACGAAGTGGCGAAGATTCACTCGTTCAAGCCTTGGAAACCGATGTTTTTTCCCATGAATACAAAGCTATGAAACTCCGGGAGCTGTTGGCAGAAGCCCGCAAGATCGAGGAGGAGAACCCATGAAACTCAAACACAACTACAACCAAGATGTCACCGTGGAACGCTTCTTTCCCGGCACCCTGGACGCCATTTTGCGTGTGGCCTGCAAAGAGCAGGGTGTCACTTTGCCCGTGGTCCTGGACACCTCGGCGAAGTGCCCCGGGTGGATGAGGTTTTTGAATGAGACTTTCCCTCGGCGAAGGTGGGATGCGCAGAAGCTGAAGCAATTCTTCGGGGCGGCGATGGTTCCGAAGCCGTTAGGGAAACGATTATTGGTCCTGTTTGGCCCCGCTGCCAGCGGCAAGAGCGTGACCGTGTCGGTTATGGTCCACCTCGTGGGGCGTGAGAATAAAGACCAATTGCAGATGGATATCCATGATGGTGTGTACCTGAATGGATCCAGTTATCCCCGGGTTTGGATGGCGGTGAATAACCTCGCCGATGCTCGTTTTTTGACTGTTGCAACCACCAATTCCCTATCCAATCAAGTGGCCCACCACGGGGTTTACCACGAAGTGATCGTCCATGATCGCGTAGACCCCCGCTACATCGACCCCACCCTCACCACCCGACTCAAAGACGAACTCCCCGGAATCTATTTGTGGGCCCTGCGCGGACTCCATGACCTGGTGGACGGGGATTACTCGAAAATTCACAACCCGAAGGGTTGACCTATGAATCCATCCCTCACATACACCCTGTTTTTCCACCCCGGCGAAGTCGTTGAAATCCGCGCTTACGGGTGCAAAAAGCAAAATTCTGCCTGGGAAGGCTGGGCCTCGGACATCGTGTATGGGTATTTCGACAACGCCGATGATTTCGGCAGGGCTGCCGAAGCCCTGGACCGGGCCGGGGCCGGGGGAATTTACTTCACAGTCAATCCGGTGAACCCGGACCTGTTGGCCAGGGCGTACAACAGGTTAAAGGCCGCCGAGAAGAAAGGGACCCTTACCACAGACAAGGATGTTCTCGTGTTGCGGTGGCTTCTCCTGGATCTGGATCCCATTCGGCCCAAGGGAATCTCCTCCACCGATGACGAGCTGGCCGCCGCTGACGAGTTGCGACGCCGGATCTCCGCCTTCCTCATCAAAGAGCTTGGTTTCTCTGCCGGGGTGCCCGGTTGCTCCGGCAACGGGGCCCACATGTCCTACCGCCTGGCCGACCTCCCCAACACTGACGCCAATAAGCAGATGCTTTCCACATGCCTGAAGGCCCTGGCCCAGCAATTCAGCACAGATGTCGTGGATGTGGATGAGGTGGTGTTCAACCCGGCGCGGATCTGGAAGCTCTACGGCACCACGGCCAGGAAAGGTGACTCCACCGAGCGCCGCCCCCACAGGCAAAGCTATATCGAACCCCGGTGGCTGGAGCCGCCGGAACCCGTGACTGAACCTGAACCAGAGAACGAGACGGAACCTGATGAAAACGCTGTCTGACATATCCATCACCCAGGCGGAGACCCTGGAGAAGCTTGCGGCCACCTATGTACCGCCGGAGCCCAAGGCGAAGCCCGAAACCTCGAAGGCGCAGGGCAAGCCGTCCCCGGGTGGTTCGTCCGGGAACTCCCTTGGGGCGGTTGATGTAGGAAAATACCTCAGTCATTACGGACGGGAACACACCGTCAAAGAGGATGGTGGCCGGACCCTGTATGTACTCGCTCAGTGTGTGTTCAACCCTGAGCACGGCTCCGGGGACGCCTCCATCATCCAGGATGGTTCGGGGAAGATGAGCTACCACTGCTTCCACAACTCCTGCAAAGGTCGCACCTGGCGGGATGCCCGAAGCGCCATCTCCGGAGAGGAATCCCTGGCGCAGTTCTGCGCTGGTTTCGATCCCAACTTCCAGCCCGCGCCCAAGAAATCCCGGTTCGCCAAGCCCGACAAGAAGCCTCCCAGCGGCGAGGGGAAGCCCATACCCGGCGACTTCTTTGATGGCCGATCCTTTATCCCCCAATACCTGGCCATTTACCTGGAGGAGCAGTTCAACCCCATTTTGTTTGACGGCGCGGACCTCTACCGCTACCTGGACACCGGCGTCTGGCAGAAGACCGAGCCCGCCGCCCTGGGGCAGGTTGCGGAGCGGGTTCTCGATTACCGGGCGAAACCCGCCCACATCAACGACGGCATCAGTCTCTTGGAGAAGCGGCGATACATTCCGGCGGATGAGTTCAAGCATAACCCAAATTTTCTTAACCTCACCACCGGCATGCTGGAGATCGAGACCATGGAGATGTACCCCCATGCGCCGGATTACCACAGCCGGATCCAGCTGCCCGTGGGGTTTGATTTAGACGCCAAGTGCCCCCGGTGGGAGCAGTTCCTGGAGGAGGTTTTCCCGGGGCCCGACGGCAAGCAAAAGGCCCTCTGCCTGCAATCTTTCTTCGGCTATTGCCTTCTCCCTGACTGCCGGTTTCAAAAATGCCTCTTCATGATCGGGGCCGGTGCAAACGGCAAGAGTGTGGTCACGGATGTCCTGGTGGGGGTCGTGGGTAAGCAAAACATTTCCTCGCTGCCGTTTCAGCTCTTCGGGCAGCGTTTCCTCATCGGCCAGCTCAACAACAAGCTTATCAACGTGGCCGGAGAGGTGGATACCAGCAATCCCATTGACACCGCCAACTTCAAGGATGCGGTATCCGGGGGCCTGCTCATGGCGGATGAGAAGCACGGCAAGCCCTTTGGGTTTTACCCCATAGCAAAGCATCTCTTTTCTATGAACGACGTGCCGAAGATCAGCGACAAGTCCCACGGCTTTCAGCGCCGCCCCATTGTCCTCCAGTTCACTGAGCGGTTCGGTGAGGATCGGCGGGATCCACTCCTTACTCAGAAACTCCTGGACGAGAAGGACGGCATTTTTATGTGGATGCTCGACGGACTCCAGATGATCCTCAATCACGGCGGGCTCATCGTTCCTGATGTGGTTGCCAAGGATGGTGAGGAGTTTATCAAGTCAATCAACCCGGTTCTCCTCTTCGCAGATGATTGCTGTGATTTCGAGGAGCATCGGTCTGTGGAGCCTCCGAAACTCTATGAAGAGTACTCAAAATGGTGCAGCGAGGGTAAAAACCGGGCGCTCTCACGCAACAAGTTTTACCAGCAAATATTGATCCATTTTCCTGACGTTAAAAAGAAGCAAGTAGGCCCTCAACGCCTCCGGTGTTTTGTCGGCATGGGCCTCAAGAACACCTATGGATAAGGAGGGACAGACCATGCCACTGAAAATGAAATACTTTATCGTAAAACCGGGCAGTAAAAAGCCCGGTGACCTGCATGCCATCGCATCCCGCGCAGCCCTCCGGGCCTATGCCGCTGAGATTCGGCATTGCGATGGCACCCTGGCTGTGGAGCTGGAGCAGTGGGCGGACCGGGAAATGAACCTGGACGCCCAGCTCCAGAGAGACCGACGCCTCGCCCTGGACCATGTGGCCATCTTTGTTGAGGAGTGTTGTGTCCGGATGGTGAGTGCGTTTGTGGGGATGGACCGACTTTATCAGGCGTACCTGGAGTGGTGCGGGAATTTTGAGGTGCAGCCCGGTTCTCGAAAGAATTTCGCCGAGCGGATCCGAAAGATGGGGTTTCGTTTCAATCGCGATTGCACGAAGAAGATCTCCGTCCAGGGCCTGATCCTCTCTGAAGATGTCGTAAGGCAGGCTGCTCCGAGACCGAGGGAAGAGGAAAGGCAATAGGCTATAGGAAAAGCAAAAAGCGCAGCCGCCTTGGCTGGATGGGCAGGGCGGTTGGGGAGGCATAGGATGAGCAAGAAAAAGAAGATACTTACCTGCACCGTGTGCGGATCCGGCCCGTTTAATGACGGCAAGAGTGTTTTCCGCAAGGGAGCTAAGAGCGAAGACCCTGATTGGCGGTGCCTGGCGCACATAGATGAGGCCATCGAGCCAGAGTTGTTTGAGATGGTGGCTGCGTTGGAGGGGGGTGGTGAGGAGACGGTGCAATGATGGCCAAAGGCTGAAGGCGAAAGGCAAATGGGCAAAAAACAAAAAAACGAGATGGTGAAATCAAGAAAACCCTGGCCGCCTCGCGGGAGGCTCCGGACTTTTACCCTGGATCAGGCCGAATTCATCAAACGCATGTGCCCGAAACACTCAAACGCCGAGCTGGCTGAGCTGATTAATGAAAAGTATGGGCTCACGATAGAGCCGGGCCAGGTCAAGTCATTTATCAAAAACCATGGGATCCAGTCTGGCCGAACAGGCCGATTCGAAAAGGGAGATAGCCCCTGGAATACAGGAACTAAGGGCGCAATGAAACCCAATACCGGCAGCTTTAAAAAGGGTGGTATCCCATCCAATACTCGCCCTGTGGGCTCCGAACGGTTTGATAAGCAGTATGGCTATACCTACGTCAAGGTCTGCGACAATCCTCACAAATGGCGCATGAAGCACATCTTGGTGTGGGAGCAGCATCGAGGCTCGGTCCCTCCTGGACACACCGTGCAATTTATCGACGGCGACCGTGGAAACATAACCATTGAGAACCTGGAGCTGATCAGTAAGGCCGTCAACGTAAGGCGTAACGCCATGGGATATTCGGATCTCGATCCAGAGGTAAAACCTCTTGTGACTGCCATCGCCAAGATAGAAGAGGCCCGTCAAAAAAGGAGAAAAAAGAAGAATGAAAAATAAACTCACAGATTTGAATGACCACCTTTTCGCACAGCTCGAAAGGTTGAGCGATGAGGATCTGAAGGGCGAGGCGCTGAGAGAGGAAATTGAGCGCTCACAAGCTGTGACCACAGTCGCCAAGCGGATTATCAGTGGCGGGGATTTGGTTGTCAAGGCGGCAATCGCCATGTCCAGCAGAATCGACCAGAGCAAGAAGTTACCGGGAATGCTGGCAATTGAGGACAAGACCGAAGAGGCATAAATACGAATTATTAAGTGCCAACAGTGAGGCGTTATGACAACGGAACAAATTATTATTTTGGTTGCCATCTGGTGGAGTGGGGCCTTGGCGTATTTATATCGGGCGAGGGAAGTATTTATTGACGTAATCCCGGACATATATGCAGGTGCTATGGGCCGGGCGTTTGGGTGGGTAATGGCGTGGATTATTTGCTGGTTGTGGCCGTTATATGTCCTGGCAGAATTGCTCTTTCCCCCGCTGCGAATTGTACCGGTGGAGAAAAGAAATAGGAGATCAGGGCGATGTCCGAACAAACCCTAACCATCCAACTCACCCGCGAGGCGTGTCAGCAGCTCATGACCCGTATGGATAAGATGCTCAGCGCCACGGCGGGGGATGGAAACGACCAGGTGTACGAGGTGGAGCTGATTGGCTCCATGGTGGGGCAGGATGACCAGGGAGAGCCCTGGTTCCCCATAACCGGTGTCACGGAGGTAATCGAAGATGGAAACCTTGATGAAAAACCCGACAAAGAAAGGGCAGTGCGAGGAGTGCGGTGCGCCTTGCAGCCAATCCGCGTGTGAGTTTGTGGCAGACGGCAGGAGTGAGCGGGTCCTGTGTGATCTGTGTCAGGTATTCCCGGACCCCCGGAGTACTTACTACACAGGAGTAGACCTTGCGAATGGTAAAGATACCTCTGTTTTGTACAGGCTGGAGGAAAAGACCATGATGGTTTCGACTTTTCAGAAAATCGCCCTGGAACGTGCCAGCGGTGAGATGACGTCCAACCTGCCCCTGGGGCTGGTGCGGGCCATGGGCAGGTTGAGCGATGCGCTGATCTCCGAGCCGGTCCTGACGGAGCGATTGGGCCGAGCCCTGGGGGATGTCCTTCTCCATGGGGGTCTGTTGGCCCATACCCATGGGGTGACACCCCGGGACCTTGCCCTTGTGCCCGGAGGGGGCATCGGAGCGACCAGTGAGCAGGTCACTCCCGCCGCCCTGGATATTCTCCAGGATGAGGCACTGGCCCTGGCCCTGGAAGTCCAGATCCTCATCGCGGCCCCGTCTGAGTCCCAGCTTCGGCCCTTCCTGGTGCGGGTCGCCTCCATGGCCTCCGGCGCCGGGATCCACATGCATGACCTGGCCGAGGTGAGCCTGGCTGCATTGATGCCTAATTAACCCCATAGCTCCGGGAGGGGCAAAGGATAGTACCAATGGGAGTTGTCGCAGTGATGCAGCATACCTACGCGATAAAGGACGGCTATGACGGGACCCCGGTTTGTCTGGGCCGGGTCCCGCGTGGCCATGAGATCGAGGGCACGGTGGCCGCCCGGGCCACGGAGTTCACGAATAACAGTTACCCCCATAAATGTTGGGTCCGGCATGGGAAAATTCATTTGGTGGGCACCGGGAAGCGGCGGGTATGCCACGCCAAACTAACGGTGGCTGTGCGTTTCAAGCCCCGGGCCAGCAAAGGGCCCCGCCGATGATCTTGCGGTGGCTGGGGGTGGCGGCTCTTATCCTGTGCTGTGGCTGCTTCCCCCGCGCCCCCTGGGTGGTGGACCCCGCTGCTCTGGACCGTGATGTCAGGTGCCGGCTCCAGCTCTACCCCTCCCGCTCCGATTACCGGATCCTCATCGTTCCGGACCGGGCGACGGTGGCCGCCGAACACACAAAGATATACGGGAGCCCCACCCGGGCCCCCGCTTTTTATTCATCCATCAAGAATCTCATCGTGATTCCACGTGGGTGCCGGATCCGGGTACTCCGCCACGAGATAGGTCATGCCGTGGTGGAGGCGTATTTCCAGGCTCCGGTGCCCAGGTGGCTGCACGAACAGTTAGCTCGTAAAGCCGAATAGCTCTTTGACAAGTTGGGCAGGGCCCGCGCAGGTGGGTCTTGCCGTCGTTGTCCTTCCCTGGACGGTGCCCTTACGGCCCCGGAGGGGAGGGCTTGGTTGTGGCCATGGCTATCAAAAAAGCTCATGGCCATGAGATCTTTCATGGCCCGGGCTTGGCCATTCATGTTTTGCCCGTGGCTGGCCATGGCCACAAAAGACTAATTCAGGCTTCCGGTGGTCGCAGATCTGCGGTGCCCCTGGAGCCCGGCAGGGGAGGTCTGTCTTTGCCTCCCCTCCCACTCCCTCCCTCTCCCAGGGGGAACCATTCCCTGGGTGTGAGCAACACCGGAACACTAATTGAGCAGGTTTCTACTCAAAAGTGCTCACCTGAAAGCCCATGTTATCAGGGGGTTCAGGATGCCTGAACTAAAAGAACTCTTTTTTTTCGGTTACCGCACATAAAAAACAAAAAGGTAAAAGGTAGGTCAAAAAAAGTGTTCTTTCTGTTCGGCTGTGTCGTCGGTGCCCGTGGGGGCTGGCTGGGAGGGTGAGCAACTTCGGTGTGGGAAGCTGTTCCAGATCTGCTCCGAAACTGCTCATGGGTGCCTCGTGGGTGCATACGGCTGCCTTCACGCGACCCTGGCGCTCGGATTTAATGCAGACCCCTCACTCCCCGGGGGCGGCATGGCTTTCGCAGGGTGGGGGAGCGCGGCAACCACCAAAGAAAACGAACGTTTTAATTGTGTATTAATAGGTAATAAATAGGGTTGACTTTTATTGTTAGAAAATGTGTCAAATGAATGGATTAGTAACCTTTTCTTTGAATTAAGGCCGATTGGAGGGCGTCATGACACAGCGTGATATCGGGTATCTCCGGGTCAGCACGGATGATCAGACCACGGAGAATCAGCGACTCAAGATCCTGGAGGAAGCGAACCGGGATGGGGTCCAGATTGATGATTGGGTGGAGGTGACCGTCTCCTCCCGGGCGGGCACAGTGGCGAGGCGCATTGATGAGCTGCTGGGCCAGCTGGAGGCAGGCGACACAATTTGGGTTGCGGAACTCTCCCGCCTGGGCCGGTCTGTCGGCCAGGTGGTGACCCTGGTCCATGAGCTGGTGGAGCGCGGGGTCTTCCTCCGGTGCCTCAAGGAGGGGATCCGGATCACCGGTGACCAGGACATGCAGACAAAGGTCATGGTCACCATGTTCTCCCTCTTCGCCGAGATCGAGCGGGACTTAATCTCCGAACGAACGAAAGAGGGCCTTGCTCGGGCCCGGTCCGAGGGAAAGCTCCTGGGCCGACCACAGGGCCCCGGCAAATCGAAGCTGGATGAACACAAGGATGAGATCCTGGCGGCGCTGGCCTCCGGAGTCTCAAAAAAGCGGGTGGCGGAAGATTTCGGCACGACACCCGGTAACCTGGCCCACTGGCTGAAGCGCCGGGGGTTGTAAATGGATCGAGGAGGAGACAGAAACCATGAAGACGCCGAAAGAGAAATACATGAATGACCCTGAATACCATCACTTAGTCCAAACTCTTGAAGGCTTGATAGAGCGTGCCAGATTTACACCCAGCGAGTTGCGCGAGGCATGTGTGTTGGCAAGCATAAATTATGAGATGCGACATATCCGGGACAGTAACATCGACCCACGCGTGGTTGATGCGTTTAAAACGATTGAGGCTTTTACAGGGAGGCGCAAGAGATGATCAAGCGAGATGATGGGTTCCCGAAAGGCTTCTCTTTTTGGGTGTGCCTGGGAAAGTATGCGGGATGGAAGGTGAAGAAAGATGGTCCTTCCTTCAGGGCCGTATTTGGATGGGTGTCGGTCAATGTGGCATGGATTGACATCGAGGTTCAAATCAACCGGATGACTGATTTGGTGAAAGAGGCGGCCCGTGAGAATTCGGTTCTGTACCTGGAGAACCATGCGCTCAAAGCGGCAAAGGAAATGCCCCCGGAGCCATCGGATTGTGGGGCGAGCATCCACTGAAAGGAGGTGATGGGATGATGATGCTGATGTTGGAGTTGAAGAAGCTTGAGCAGATGGCCGAGATTGATGGCAAGCTGTCGGCGGCCTATCAAAAGCTCCAGGCAGCACAAGACGAGGTGGCCCGGTTGTTGAGTGAGAGGGCTATGCACCAGGGGCTCTATCGTGGCCCCTCGCGATGCGAAGGGTGCAACTGGAGGTGGCCATGGCCATGAGCAAGAAGCAGACCCGGGCTCTGATCGGTCGCCGGGCCATCCTCGATCATCTTGGGATTAGTCCCTCCGTGTTCAAGGACCTGGTCAAGACCGGGTTGCCGGTCTCCCGGCGTGGGACCGGGGCAAAGCAACGGTGGGTTGGTAATGCCGACGAGCTTGACGCCTGGTTCCGATCGGACCGGGGAGGAGGTGGTGATGGGAAATAAGACCCGGGTGAACATTAAAACGTTCCCCAATGGAAAAATTGAGTTGGAAGTACACGGGCTACCTGGAAAGGTGGCCCGTTTTGTTGTGGACACTCATGACGAACCAATCAGGGCGGCGCTGATCAAGATGGGATGGACGCCGCCAAGATCTCCTCCTCTTCCATCAGCATTGGAAGAGGAGGAAGCTTGGTTCCCACCAGGCAAAGGGGGTGGGCAGTGAGTATGGAGTACATCAGGCGTCATTACCAAGTTCCAGCCAAACGTGGGGCTTTGGTGGAAATACGTGGGGGGAGCAATGGTGATGTCTGCTTCACCGGGCAAATTGTCGGGTCAAGAGGGGCTCGCCTCAGGGTCAGGGTTGGTGCTCGGATTGGTACATATCACCCCACAGACAACATCGAATACGAGGAGGTACAAGATGGGACTCAAGAGTTGGATCGTTAACGCAGGCGGTGAGATGGTTGGCCGGGTCCTTGGTGGCGGCAACGAGATCATAAGGACTCTGAAGGGCAGTCAGGCCGAACGGGACGCCCAGGACGCCGATCGCTTCACGGCGGGGATGGCGGCCTATGCGGCGGAGTGGAATGGGCAGGGATGGTGGAACCGGTTCTGGGATGGAATCAACCGGATGCCAAGGCCTCTACTTCTGGTGCTGATCCTTTGTTACTTCGTTTTGGCGTATATCGACCCCATTGAGTTCCAGGTACTCAATACGACGCTGGGCACGGTACCGGAGACCATGTGGGAGATGCTCAAGTGGATGGTGGGGTTCTACTTCCTGGCCCGGGAGATCCAGAAGGGGCGGGATAAAAAGATGGCTCTCAGTCCGGCGGCGTTCGCTGAGGTTCAGCGTCGGATCGCGGAGCTGAGGGGCGGTGAACAGGACCCCCCTCCCGTGGCCACCATGGGGGAGGGCGCGGTTGATGTGAGGAAGGAAGATTCGGTCACGGAAACGATGGCCGGGTACGCTGGATGCCCGGAACCGGCGGAGCCTCCTTGGTATACTTTGGCCAAGCAGGAGATGGAGGCTGGGGTGGCAGAGATCGCGGGGGATGAGCATAACCCTCGGATCCTGGAGTATCACCAGACCACGACATTGAAGGCCGATGATGATGAGAAGGCCTGGTGCAGCGCCTTCATCAACTGGTGTGTGGAGATGACGGGAGTCAAAGGGTCGGGGTCCGCAGCGGCCCGGTCCTGGCTGCAATGGGGCTTTCGCCTGATGAATCCCCGGCTTGGCTGCGTGGTGGTCTTCAGCCGTGGTCGCAATCCGGCCCATGGTCACGTGGGGTTCTATGTCGGTGAGGCAGATGGCAAGGTGATGGTGGTGGGTGGGAACCAGGGGGATCAGGTTTCCGTTGCTGGTTACGCAAAGGATCGGGTCCTCGGTTACCGATGGCCCCGGGAAGGGATTGAGGCTTAACAATGAGTGTGCCTGGTAAAAAACGGTTGCTGACGTACAACGATCTGGTGGGTGAGTACGGTGCCACGAAGACCCACTGGCGGAATCGGTATTGGGCGGGTGAACTCAAAAGCGTGGGGACGGTGGGTAAGCACCTGTTCAAACGTGAGGATATTGAGGCGGCCCTCGTGTCGAAACCTTGATTTCATTGATGGGTCCGGGCTTATCGGGGTACACTGGTAAAGCCTGGATGTGTCCTATCCACAGGAGAATACATGGCAAAGCTCTACAGAAGAGGGAAAATGTGGTGGATGAGATACACCGACATTCATGGCGTGCAACGCCGTGAGAGTTGCAAGACCACGGTCAAGGCCGTGGCGAATAAGGTTCTGATCAAGGTCGAGGCCGACACCCTGGAGGGAAACCAGCCGTACACCGATTATCGAAAGCGGACGTTCGATGAGCTGGTGGAGCTGATCCGATCGGACTACCTGCTCAATCAGAAAGACTCCCGCCGGCTGGAAGTGAGCCTGAAGCACTTGTCCCGAAAGTTCGCCGGCTGGTCGATCCCGAGTATCACCAGCACCGAGATCCAAAAGTACACCACGGACCGCATCAAGTTCGGTGCTGCGGTGGGGACCGTGAACCGGGAGCGGGCGGCGCTTCGGCGTATGATGAACCTTGGAGCCGATCAGGTACCGCCTCTGGTGAATCCGCTCAATCGGGTCAAGATCCCGGCCCTGGCGGAGGACAACGTGAAGCAGGGGTTCTTTGAAGAGGCGGATTACCTGGCGTTCCGTGACAAGCTTCCGCCCTATCTTCATGGCGTTGTCACATTTGGCTATCAGTTCGGGTGGCGTTGGAATGAGGTCGTGGGGCTCACATGGGGCCAGGTGGACCGGCAGCGGTGGACGGTGCGGGTGGATCGCGGCGTAACCAAGGGTAAGGAAGCTCGCCTGATTTACCTGACGGATGAGTTGATCGAAATGTTTCAGCACCAGTGGTCGGTACGGGGGAGGGGCGGCGTTGTTCTGCCCTGGGTTTTCCCGAACCGCAGCGGGAAGGGGCAGATCAGTGACATTCGTTGGAGCTGGGAGAAGGCGGTCAAGGAGGCCCGTATCCCCAGGAAAACTTTTCACGACCTTCGGAGGACCGCCGTCCGGAATATGGTCCGCAACGGACTCCCGGAGAAAGTGGCCATGCTGATTGCCGGTTTCAAGACACGGGAGGTGTTCGAAAGATACAACATTGTGGACGAAAGGGATTTGGCTGTTGCAAAAGCCCGGATGGACGAGGTGGTCAATGCAAGGTCCTCAACACAAATTGTGCACAATTTTAGCACAATGGAGAGAACGTGCTGAAATCTCACCAAAAGAAAAAGCCTTACGCGGCACACGTAAGGCTTTCGAATCACTTTGAAATTGGTGGTACCGGAGGTCGGAATCGAACCGACAAGGAGTTGCCCCCGGCGGATTTTGAATCCGCTGCGTTTACCAATTTCACC
>Ga0070729_10002777_pt1 | contig 21695 bp, 11 predicted proteins | sample tdDd472_FD_66725 | JGI IMG/M metagenome (GOLD analysis project Ga0070729, IMG submission 66725) | Marine sediment microbial communities from the Atlantic coast under amendment with organic carbon and nitrate - tdDd47.2 | ecosystem: Environmental > Aquatic > Marine > Coastal > Sediment | place... | reverse complement strand
ATGCATCAATTCTAAAATAGATAGGGCTAAATTGAAACAACGCATCAAACCCCAAACCTCCTTCAATTACAAAACTCCAAGCTTCATATCGGGCAGATATTTCTGCACCTAATTGTACGGTATTGGAAGTAATGGCGCTATAAAACTTTGCAGAAATATCAATATCGATAGATTCAGGGTCGAGCGATAATTCAATACGATTGAGTTTTCCTAAACCTAATCCCTTAGGTGGTTCAAAATCAGGATGGAAGCCGCCTACACTCATCATAAAGTAAGGGTCATCTCCACCTCGTAATCGAAGGGCTGCATCTCCTTGAAGCTGGATTCCTAAAATTTCGGAATTGTATAAACTTGCATCAAACCCAAAGAGGGAGCGATCCGGATCATACCATGCTGCAAAACTTAAATTGATTCGAAGCAGCACTTTATTCTCAGATTTATCACCTCCAGTACTTCGTACTATTTCGGTTTTGACCGTTCCGATGATGGCTATCTTAAATTTGGGAACTTGAATCAATAAGCCTGCTTTGATGTCAATCAAATTGGGAGATCCCCAACCTAGTTTTGCCATGATGCCAAAAGTATATTGCCCTTCTTGGATAGGAAAAAGCCCATCCAAACTCGCAACAATACTTTCAATGTTTCCAATAGGATCGTCAGGGAAAAGTACATTATCAAACTCGTCATCTTTCACTTTGTCACGAATAGCATCAATGCTCATACTTCGGTGAATACCAACTAATCCCCCCACCCCAGTCAGCGTAAATCCAAATCCCAATTGGATAGCACTAAACTCGGCGGTAATTAAAAGTAAGAAAGAGTATCCCTCTTTGCCATCAGGCAATTCGGTATCAATAATGGCTATAGCTTTTAAGGAAATGGTATCTACGATGGTGAGTTCAGCCGCCCCAATGTAACGAGTTTTTTGAAATTCGAGGTATCCACCACCTTTAACACTAGGCGTATCAATTACAATTCCTACCCCTCTTGGTGGCGCAAAGCCCAAATCAAAATCCATCATTCCAAGGGCTGGTGCATCGTCTTTCTCAATTTCATTGGCAGCATAAGTTTTTAAATCAAGTGCCATACCCATGTTATTGACAAAGAACCGAACAGGCCCTATTTCTCCTTTTAAACCTAGCCCCGTCCTTAACTGGATAGGTTTGGATTCTCCTGCTTCCAGCGAAACATATAAGTTGGAAATCTCCAAGAATCCAAGCTTTTTATTGAGCACTGCTTGATATTCTAACTTTGCTCCACCACCAAATTGGAATCCTGTTTTACTTGACCATTCCATTTCTAGGTCAAATCCCATTTCGATATTTTCAGCATCAGATTCGGATATCTTTTTCAAAAAGGAATCTGAGTCACCAAGGTCGATGACCGCTTTAATTCCTCTTTCTTCAGGATTAGACGAGGTGGCTCTAAACCCGATTTTAAATTCAGGGTCGTTGAGTTCTCCAGCTACTGTAAAACCTAATTCAAATCCATGAATTTCTAAGCGATGTGAATCGCTTGAACCAAAAATCACCCAAGGTTCGTATGGACTTCCAACTAGATTAAGTGAAAATCCTGTCTTTGGAAATTCCCCAACAAACTCAACGCCAGATGGAAAAACCTTGGCTGCAATTTCGTTGTTAGCATCGACGTCAAATGCTAGTTGTAAAGCTATTTCTGGCGTGATAAAAAAACTATGGTTTAATCCTCCTTGTAAAACTGGCGTGATTAAAATGCCATTTGGTTTTTTGGAAAGGTCATCTCCTATAGGCATGATGCCTAAACCTATATTGTAAAAGGATTCGTCAAGAATAGAGGTTCCATAGATGAAGGGGAGTTGCAATTCATGTAATACATTTCCTTCATGCAATGCCTCATCGAAGACCCATTCTTCGTAGTCTTCAAATTTAACACCCTTAGGAAGAAAATTCTCTACTACAGATTTTCGGGGTAAAATATAACGGGCTAAAAAGCGATTAGCTAAAAATGTACGCTCAAGGGTATGGAGGAGTTTTTCCCATTGGAAATCTTTTGGTTCAAAGTTGGAATCATTTTCATAATTTATTGCCTTGTCCCATGAATATACTTCTTTAAACAAATCATCTGGCCCTGAGACAAAGTCTCCCAATCTTCCCCAATCAATATTCGTTCGAGTGTAATTGACTCGGTCATCACCTGCGGGTTCTTCTTCGATGTATTCGATGATTCCAAAAATATGGAGGAAGCCATAAGCTATGGAGTAATGTCGTTGTAGGGTGAGCGTGAAGATATCCTCCATGAGGCGTTCGGGAATTTCGTTCCAGAATTCCTGGGTATCCATTGGAGCCAAAAGACTGTCTTCGATATTGTTCATATCCTTTAGCTCCAAGATTACTTTATATACTTTTTTTACAAGTGGATAAAGTGCTTTCAGGTAGTCTTTCCAGTCTTTGTCTTCTTCGTTTTCTGATTCTTCTTCCTCATCATCCTCAATCCACTCGGTTATTTTTTCTCCTAGCTCGATGAAGGCTTCAGAGAGGGTTTTAAAGTTTTTGAGGCCTTCAAAAGCGGTTTCGTCCAAATCTACTAACCAGCCGTAACGGAACATTAGGGCTTCGAAATCTTGTTGGGATTGGAAGGAGGGGAGAAATCGCTCAGTGGTGTCGGCGAGATTGAGTAGGATTTGGAGGAGTGAGTTCATTTTTGCTATAGCTATTTTATTGACCCATGACGGAAATCAAAATAATTTTCCGAATTATGCTGACTTATCTCAATCAATTTATTTCGAATATATGTTTCACAAATCAAACAAAGAGGAACTTTAGTTTTTTTAACTGGTCGATCTTGGTTTCCAATTTGACGGCGCATAAGACAGTCTTGTGAGGAACGATATACTTTTGTTTCATATCCCCCTCCCCCTTCCCATAATTCTATTTTTTCGCTTGAATATTGAAATCTCGAATCTGAAGTTTTTATACCATCATTTTTTATACTTGAATCCGAAGAAATTAAATGATTCCATTTTTTTAAATCTACTTGGGCAACAGATAAATTGTCATAATATAGTAGGTTTGGGATTTCCAAATCTATCATCAAAATTGAATTAATATCTTTTGGTTCGAAATACTCAGAAGTATCAAATGTATATTCATTAGCTAGTCCTAAAAGTTTACAAAATGCTCTAATAATAATCTGCTCCCAAAATTGGTTCACCGATGTTAGAACAAAGTAAAATCGATCATCTTCCAAGAATCCTTCAAGTTCAATTAGGTTTTCTTCATATTCATTATTTGGAACCAACACAGCAACTAATGTATTCGGATTTAATTTGGAAATAATTTGAGCATTGAATAGCTTATTATATTCTTCATTGAATAGGTTTTTATTCGTACTAAAAGTTTTTATTATTTCTAACAATCTTTTTTTATTAAAATCAACTGAGTTATTAGCATTATTTATTTCTAATTCAAGTATTGAGTTTGGCATTTCACTATTTGAAAATTTTTCAAAGTCACTTTGTGTCCATAAAACTGAATAAATATTAATAACATCTTCAATATTATTCAAAATAGAAAAAGGAGAGTACTTCAAAAACTTTCTTTTGAATTCATTGCATAGATCTAAAAAATCAGATTGACTTTCAAAACCATCACCGAGTAATACAATATTGGCTTTCAAGTTAAGTTTTGTATTAATTTGGTTTGAAATTTTAATTACTTTAGCCATTTTTTCAATTAGATTGAATATTATTTATCTAGATCAGAAATTTTACGCAGGGTTTCAGAATATTTATTTTTACTTTCCAGGAAGTTGTTAATGATAACTGAAACAGATCTATTAACTTTTCTCCCATGACTCCATTCTTTTTTAATTAACTTTGTTTTTCCTGATAGAGCATAATTTTGCATATATTTAAAAACTCTATTATGCTTTTTCATTCCTAATGGATAGAGGCTTGGATGAATAATTTCTTCTACAGTAAGATTTAAATAATGATATGAATGAGGTGTAAATTCTTGTTTTTCGTAGATTGAAACTAAATCTTTATTGTTAGCATTTGAATTCCTATGATATTTAGCTCTAACTAGAACTGGCACAGTTTGAGATGTAGAATTATTAACGTTACACAGAAACCATAATACACCATAATTACTTTTTGTCCAGTTGTATTTTACAATTGATGGTTTAAAATGATGTAAAGATTTTTGAGGTTTTACGTGCCAACCTATTGGTAATATTTGCTTATCAAACATATACGTAATTAGTTCAATAGATCTTTCGTACCATAGATGAACGGAAGAATTTTTTTTAGCCAAATCCTTATATACAGCAAATAATTCGATGTCATTTAGCTTATTAATTATTAAATCATTCTCTAAGGTTTCTAAATAGAATTTATTAAAACTTATATAAAGCATATCGAAAAACTCCTTTACCTCCCTTTCTTCATTAGTTCTTGATATAAGGCTAATTCCATTATCTTCTAAATGCTTCATCCCTTTTTTAACAGTACTTTTAGTGATTTTCTCTGAATTTTCTACAATCTTCCTACCTATTTGGTCCAGTAGTTTTTCAGAATCCTTTTCAATCATCGACTCAACTATTTCTTTAATAAAAAATGAAACAGTTTTTACAACAGCATTTTTTGTATAAAAGACTGTAACAGAATCTAAAAGAGCCATTATTAAGCTTGGTTTCTCTAACAATTGCTTCTCTCTCAGTTCTTTCTTCTTTTCTAATTCTTTAGTATAAGCATTTTGTATGTTTGTATGAGCTTTGGTATAATATACCCTACATCTATTTATTTCTGCTTTTGTTAATTCTTCCAGTTTTTTCCTCCTATTCTTTCTTCCTTGAAGGTTTTCAAACTGGACTATAGCCTCTTTCTTCTTCGCATAATTTTCAAGGAAAGCCTCATTAACCTTGGAAAGAATGGTATTCATTGATAAGTTACTAGCCATAATTAACTAAGCTTTTTTTTGTAAAAAAAATCTTTTTCAAACTTATACATCATTGTGTTTACTAGGTTATAAGCCCCTAAAGAAAATTTATAAACTTGTAAAAAGTCTCCATTTTTCAAGCATTTCATCCATGATTTCAACCATTCCCAAATATTTACCAGCCTTCCCAAAACATACCTCCTCCAATAACCCACCTGTCCAATAAATTTCAATTCCTGTAACTAATTCGAAGGATATACCTTAATCGAAGAAGCACTATCCCCCCAACTGATAGTATGAAGGTCTTTCTGATCACTGGTTAGTAATTTTTCTTTCCCTTTGTATTTATCATGTTGGTATAGATATACTTTCAAGCCTTTGGGTATTTTTATAGAGGACACTTTATCATTAAATTTCAATGGAGCTAAACTGGAACTAGAAGTACTGAGTGTAATATGTTTTCCTTTATAGTTGGCGTGTTCATATAAAGTCACATATAAGGTAGGTCTTGGATTTGTTGTTGGTTTAACTACAGGCGGTACATTTATTCGTACAGAAGAAACCTTATCATTGTAATACAACTTAGATTGTGGCTTATCGGGTCTAATACTGGCTCCTCTATAATTATCCTCGTTATACAATGCAATTGCTTGGCCCGTTGGAACCCAAACCGAGGAAACTTGATCATTAAATCCTATTGAAGATAAACTGGAGATATTATTTCGTAAAGGAACGGGTCGACCACCATAGTTCTCATTTTCATACAAGACGGGATAAGCCGATTGGGTGGTATAGTGTTTAAGGTTTACATCATCATGATTCGTACCATCATTGTCCAATAATAATACATGTAGTTGTCCTCTTATTTCTCTTGGACCACTATGTTCTAAATCCCATATAGTAATTCCTTCAGGTTCTTCCGAGGTAGGCAAAGGATAAAATTCATAGTTGAATGGGCCTTTTCCATTCTGGGATTGTTTGATTCTTTTACCCGTTTTAAGGTCAAAAATATTTATCCCCCAACTTTTAGGCCTTTGTGTTGGACCTTGAGGATGGTAAGCTCCTTTTTCTGAAGGCCAGTCATAATATCCAGCTACCAAATATAAATATTTCCCATTTTCTGTTACTACTCCGCCTTGAGGCGTATGTATTACCACTACTTTACCTTGCTCATCAAAAAATGTATGAAAATCAAATTCGGTAAATTCCAATTTTTTATCCTGTCTTAATTTTTCCCAGTTTACAGTTATTTTAGCAAATTGGATACCTGTGGTTGAGAGATAGACAAAACCTGACGGGTCAACCGCACACCACGGAGCGCCAGCATACCCACCCAGTGGAGCATGGTCTATATATTTTAAAGTTTTAGCATCAAATACAGCTATCGATGGAATTCCTCCTTCAATAGGGACCAGCAAATAACCATTCCTTTTATATTCAAAATAAGTCAAATCACCAAAGTGATTATAATAATTGTCTTTCAACGTCTTAATCTCATCTAATTCAATAGATTTCACATCGGCGTGGCTCCGTCTTACATCCTCCAAATTTTTATTGACAGGTATTTTCCATAAAGTCTTGGTTTGGGTGATGTACCAATGGGCATCATCATGAGTTATACCCTGTGTATTTTCTGCCCATTCCACATCACTTTCATCAGGATATTCGCCAATGTACACATCATAAATCTGAGCATATATTGGCGTCGTTGATCCCCATAGTGCTAGCACAACTAGAGCGAGTAAAAGACTTATAAAAATCGATTCTTTTTTTGATTTGATACCGTATTGGATATTCATGGTTTGTTGGGTTTAGGGGAATGTGTTGTGATTCCTGATGATAATCTCCAAGCTGTTGATCGGAGAATTTTGCAAATCACTTTTAGAAATAGGAGGTCTTTGTTTCTTGGTATTTATTTTTTGGGTGTTATGAAGTTTGTTGTTTCAAATTTACTTCTATAGGAAGGTTTTGAAATTATAAATTTGTAAAAAAGAGTTATGAATTTGTAAAAAGTGATTGATTCTAAAGGGTTTTAGAATTAAATCATTCTACTTTCACTACTCTAAACCCCAAGACGGAAGATCGAAAAGTAGAATCTTGTTTAGTTTGAAATTCCAATAAATTTAACTTAGGAACGATGCCATTGCTATAATAGGCTATATCTCTCCAAGTTCCTATTGTTTCATAGTAATTACCTCCGGCTTGAATGGCATTTCCTTCTTCGTCAACACACCATTCTGAAACATTACCATGTAATTGAGACAAGTTAGTATTTTCAGGAATCATAGCATCAACTGGAGATGTGGTAGGAAAACCATCCGTAAAGTCATCATTTGTAAACCAGGGCATAATCTTATTAAAACTACTATCTCTTAAATTAGCATGAGGCTGAATATTTTGATAAAAGATAGTGTCTATTGTGCCAAAAAAACTCGCAGTATATTCCCATTCTTTTACTCTAGGTAATCGAAATTCCTTTTGGTGAACACCTGATAACCAGGTACAATAAGCTTGAGCATCCTGAAAACTAACGTGATAAACTGGATGATTAATCCTATTTTGATTTCTTATTTTCCCGATCCAATCTTTTGTCCAATTTCCTTGGTTTAAATATTTTAGTTTAAATTTATTTGAATTATCTGATACCGCTAAAAAACTAGGTACAATATAGGAAGAGGGCACCTTTTTTACATCAGTTTGTCCTATATGGATAATAGCTATTTCCCCTATTGCCATTGCCATAGACATTGCTTCGTTAAAATTATAAAAAGTCCAGCTAAATCCTTCTTTTTCTGCATCCGTTATATATTCCGTTGCGGCTACAAATAATCGGAAGTCTTCATAGGTTACTTCATATTTGCCCATTGAAAATTCGGAAATAGTTTTTCCTTTATATACACCTTGATCAATTCTAACCATTTCTGGTTCTTCCGGGATTGTGAGGTTGATAGGAATATTCCAACTTTTTATTTTTTTAGTAATCGCATCGGATTTGACACATTTGGCTTCCACCGAAGTTGTCTCAGTAATCATTCCTAACCAAATTCCTTCATAGGTCAACACAATGCTTCCCGAGCATCCTGGAATAATTCCTTGAGGGGTAATACTCATCACTTCAGGCTGATTATAGATAGAAACTTCTTGAATGATATTTTGATAATTGGATTTCCAAAAACTACCTCCAGGGTGTCCAATGCTCAATACCTTTTTTTGGACTTCTAAAATCTTGGGATCTGCTGCTAGTAGATGTGGTAATGGTTGACCATTGGATAATTTCATTTTTAAAACTGCAACATCCATCTTTTCATCTTTTTGAATGACGGTTGCAGTTTGAGCAGTTGATTGATTGTGAAAAAATACTTTTACATCCTTAGCTGTTTTTACTACATGATTGGCAGTTGTAATATAAAGATGAGTCTTATCATTTCCTACTAAGATACCAGTTCCGATGTCGTTTTCGCCGTATTCGTTGAGGGCGACAATTCTTACGATAGAGGAAAAGTCGTTAGGTTGGGCAACTCCAATAAAGTAGGTTAAGCAGACAAAAATTAATAGCGTAAGGGTTTTCATTTTTGGAAAATTGGGTTCTTTGGTGATTCAAGGATTGTTGCTTCAAATTTAGATTTTAGGATGCCAATTAAATTATAAGTTTATAAACAAAAGTTATAAATCTATAAAAAGCCCCATTTTTAAAGTGTTCCACGGTATGAACTAAAAAACCTCTAGTCAATTATTTTTTTAACCTTTTGATAAAAAGGTTATTCGTTGAATGTGAAATCCAATTATTTTGAACCATATATTTAATATCTTCCTGCGTCATTCTCTTATAAGTAACATTTGACTTTATGCTCAACAAGGTAACAATCTGATTTTCAATAAGTTGCTGTATCTCCTGAAAATTTGTATTACTATTGGGAAATTCATCAACACTATTACGATGAAAATTCGCACGTTGCACTCTTGTGTAATAATCTAATATAATAGGATATCCTCCTCCAATAATTATTTGCCAACTTTCAGTATATTTAGAATTCCATCTAGGTGAAACATTTTGAAAACCTAAGTCTGTTTCCCCTGCCGAAACGAAATATACTGATGAAGTAAATGGTGGATCAATAAAAACCTTCTTTCCTTTTTTGTATGGTTCACGAACAACTCTAAATCCAGTTCCATCTCCCCTTGCAATTCCTAAAGAGTGAGTATGATATCTAGCTCGAATTCTCGACTTAATTTTTTTATCATCTTCATTCTCAATTCTAACACCACGAATAACCTTCCTATTACCTATATCTGGGCCTAAGGGATTGGATATAACGCCATTTTCCTTGCAGACAGAGTAATAATCCTCTTGATACCAATCACTGCAATAATCGAAAACACTACCAGATATATTAAAGACTCCCAACTGATTACTCCCTGAGTAATTCGTTTCCTGTCCCGTAGCACCACCTAGAGCAGCATACTCCCATTCTGCCTCTGTAGGAAGTCGATATTTATACCCAGTTTTCTCTGATAACCATATGCAATAGGCTCGTGCCTCATGCCATCGGACTCCAATAGGATGATTTTCATATCCGGTTTCTATTAAAAATTCAAAGCTAATTACTGATTTACTATTAAATTTTCTTATTGTTTTTTTTGTATCAATATGTTTCCATCTATTTGTAAGCTTCATGTCTAAGTTAATTTCATTAAAAGGAAAATCTTTCACCCAATCATTCAAATAAGCACAAAATTGAGCTACAGTGATTTCATTTGAGCCAATATAGTATTCTGATAAGAGAACTCGGTGAGGAGGAAACTCATTATCATTAAAACCCTCTTGATCGTTACCCATTGTAAAAGCCCCCCCATTAACTAATACTAATTCGCCAGCTAGCGGGTCATTTATTTTTTCACTTAAACTCGAATTAGCCTCTGAAGCGAATTCTTCTTGCTGTATTTCTAATTTCGCCAACCTTTCCCTTGCCAAACTTATCCTTCCTCTTACTTCCTCAGTATCTCTCTGTTCTCTCGCTTTTTCATAAAACCCAATAGACGTTTCCAAATTGATGGCCTCTCTTCCTTTTAAAAAATACTCTTGATATATCTTATCTTTCTCAATCTCAATCTCACATTGTTTAATCTTAGATTGAATATTTGTACTTGGCAACAAAGCATAAACTTCAATAAAGGCATTTTTAGCCTGTTCCCATTTTTTTGCCCCAAATGCAGTATTCGCCTCTTGCAAAAAGAGCTTATACCTAAAATCTTCCTCTCCAGCTGCTGCCTCTTTTTCTTCCAAATTAATCCCTGTTAACAAGTTAGTAGGTACTTTCCAAGCTCCACAGGCTTTCATTATTGTGGGTAAATCTATACAGACTGCTTTTACCTGATCCGCTTTCTGTACTAGTCCAAGCAACTCATATTTTTGGTTTAAAACAGGACTGCCACTATTTCCTGGCGTGATTCCGATAGGTGCTAAAGTGAATAATCGATCATCTAAATCATACTCTACTGCTTTGATGTTGGTATTGAAATTAATATCCCAATAGTTTCCTTTGGGATGTCCTATAACAATGACAGATTGCAAAGGTTTTTCCTCACTTTTAGCAATAGCAAATGATGATTTTAAATTAAAGTCATTTGTTTTTTTACATTTGATCGCCGCAAGATCAAGGCTATTGTTTAGTTGAACAACTTGGCCCTTAATCGTACCTCCTTCGAAAAACTCTACTTTAATTTTATCAACTTGAGGTATTACGTGAGCTGCTGTAATTATATATATTTCAGTTCCGATACTTCCTACTACCACTCCAGTGCCTTCATCTTCTTGTCCATATATGCTTGTCCCAATAACTTTTACGATTGGTTGCTTTACAGAATCCTGCGCAATTAGAATTGACTGGGAAAAGAAGCAAAAAAAGGAAGCGACAAAAATTCTAAAAATTAGTAGTTGGAGCCTTTTATTATGTTCTTCAAGAAATTGAACAATATCCGTCAGCTTTTGATCAAAGAAATTTTCGATTGGATTTTGCAAATCATTTTTAAAAGTTGGAGGCATTGTTTTCTGGTTTTTAACTTTTCGGGTATTATGAAGTTGGTTGTTTAAAATTTACTTCTTTAGGAAGGTTTTGAAATCATAATTTTCTAAACAAAACTTATGAATTTGTGAAAATCTCTTATTTCTAGATCTTCCCATTCACCTATCCCTCTTATCGTCTCCTATCAATATATGTGCGAACTGAGGTACTATCCGAAAATCCATTATCAAAGTGGATTTTGTATAAGAGCATCTTTGGGGAGACCTCAATGGCCTCCAAACGGCCAATTTTCTTTTATATTACGTTAAATTTTTCGCCTGTGCCCGCATTGGACTGCAAAATCTGCCTTATCTAAATTAAAATTTGCTCACTTTCGGCTAATCATACCTGCCCAAACATTCTCTAAGACGATGTCCTAAAATATATTTCTAGCTTTTTTAACATCAGGGTGAGTAATTCCTTTTTTTTCTAAATCCTTTAAATCTTCGAAAAAATACTCGTCATAGGTTCTTTTATAAAAATAATACTCAAAGGGATAAATATCTGAATAAAGTTTAATCATTCTATCTTTGTATTTATAATAAATTTTTTCTGCCTCTTCATACTTACCTTGATAGAGTAAAGCTGGTGCTAGATTCGAAATTATCCATTCATTGTCTGGGTACAATTCCAAGCCTCTTTTTGAAAATTGCTCCGCTTTTTTAAATTGTTTGGTAAATAAGTAATAAAAAGAAAGATTGCCATAGTCGGCAGAAAGGCGCTTGGTAATTCTTACATTTTTCGGGTATGTCTTTAATAGCTTTTCAACTTTATGAACTACCTCCTCCTGTTTTGTCACTTTTAGCTTAGGATTTTCCTCATCATTCGCTAAATTTCTAATAAAGTCAATTTTTAATAATCCATCATTCACTTCAATACCTTCTTTTGTATTTTTTTCCTTTACAATACGAAAACCATTGAAGCAGGTAGCTTGTTGATAATTGTTGTCACGGTATTGATTATCTACAATTTTACCAAAAAACCTGTTATCATTTTCACCAGCATTTTCTAAACGAAATGCATAACCAGGCCAAAACTTCTTATCCCCTTGTAAATAAAAGGGGGCGACCCAACTCAACCCCATTTCCCTTTGGAAATGTTCTTTTCTAATTTCTCTGGCGGAATAAGAAGAAGAATCAGCTTTTAGCTCAAAGCACCATTCTTTAATATTTCCATACATATCATAAAGGCCAAATTCATTGGGCAAAAAAGAACCAATCGGAGCTATATTAATAAATCCATCAACATATCCAGAAGGATAATGCTTCCACCAAATAGACGCAAATCTAGCACTCCTTTCCAAAGGAATCTGATCTACAATATTTCCAAAATAATACGGATGAATTTTGTCATTTTTTGAAGATGCTGCATGATACCACTCGTAAGTAAATGGAAGCCGATATCGTTCTCCAGTTTTTTGGGAAAGCCATTTACAATAGTTCTCTCCATCTAAAAAACTAACATAAATTACTGGCAGATTTTCATCTTCCTTTTTCAGTTTTCCTCCATAAATATCATTTCTCCAACTGATATCGCTCTTTTCTATTAAGGAATATTCTGGCTCTCTTAGTATTATAGCGATGTTTCTTACTTCTGCCTCCGTTTTATATCCTGTAGCAATAGCAAATGCTTTAAACTCTGAAACTGTAATTTCATTCTTGCCTATATAGAAATCTTTTATAATAGCATTATTATAGTTTTCTATAAAAAAATCTATTGACCCGCTTGAAGTTTGATTCGACAGTATATTATAATATTTTCCTCTAAAAAAAGATGCATGTTTTCTCTTTTCTCCTCCCTTGATAAAAGCCATATCAGGATTTGGAAAATAAAGATATTGACTAGGGATATTATTTTCTCTTATCCATTCTTGAATAGCAATTCCTTTTACACATTTTCCTTCTATCATACTTGTTTCGGTAATCATACCTAGCCATGCTCCATTTTCAACGAAGACAGGTCCTCCTGAGCAGCCTCCAACTATTGCTTGAGGAGTAATAGCAAACTGCCTTTCTTCTTCATAAAGTGATTTTTCTTGAATTTTATTCAATGAATTTATTTTCCAAAATCCGCCTGCTGGATGTCCGATACTAGTGACCGTATTTTCTCTTTCGAAAAGGTTTTCTTCCGCAGGATAAAAAGGTTGTAAATCAAGTTTATTTTTAATCTGAATTTTCAAGACTGCCAAGTCTAATTTTTCATGTTTTTTTATTAGTTCAGCAGAATGTTTTTCTTTTTCTCCATAAATTAAAACCTCAGATTTAAACGATTCATGAACTACATGCCAAGCAGTCAAAATAAATACTTCTTGCCCTTTTTGACCAATGATTATCCCAGCTCCAATGTCTTCACCAAAATCTTTTTGTGCAGTAATTCTTACTACAGATGGCATATAGTCCTCTACTTGAGCTTTACATGGAAATAGAATGAGTAAACAAATAAAAGCGATGAATATTTTTTTCATGAATGTTATTTTTTCAAAAAACCGTTCCACGTACCTAGCAAAAGAAAAACCGCTAACCCTAACAATACAACCCCAAATGCAATAACCAATAATTTTTGGCCATGCCACCACCATTCCATTCGAGAAGGATTGTGTAAATCATGATTTCTACCTGTTTCTATTTTCTGCACTTCACCATTAAAATGGATATTGATTCCATCTTTTTCAAAGCTGATCTTTTGTAGAGAGAATTTTTGATCAGAAAAGATATCCAATGCCTGCCCTTCCGAAAGATCTATGGTTTTTAAAGACGCTTTATCTAAAACTCCAATTTGGATACTGCCTCCCAAAATAGTTGGAACGGCCACAGATGCAAGGGGTTGATAAAAGCTAGGTTCAGCAATTAAAAGGTTTCTTCCTTCAATTTTATAATCTTTATCAAATTGCATTTCTACATTTGAAGTCCCTGTAAAGGCGTGTATTTTCAATTCTCTCGCCTTGTCTTTTGGCGGAAATACACGAAGATTTGTTGGCGTATAAACTGTAGATAAATTAGGTATTCCTTTAATGTCAACCATCTCAACTTGCATATCCATACTATCTTGGAAAGTCCATTCGCTTTTTAATTCTTCCCCCTGTTGAATGGTGATTTGGATAGATGAAGTAGAATTTTCAGTTTGTGCAATAGTCAATAGGGCATTAGGTTGAAGATGTAATCGTTCCAATCGAGCTTCTCCAAAACGTACGCCCACGCCAGGGATATTTTCATTCGCTTTAATTATGATATTTGATGTAGGTGGAGATTGTGTTTCCCGGCTTCCATCTCCATCCTTGTGTATTACAACCTGATCGGCTTCTAGTTCCAAAGATTTAAAATTTTGCCAAAAGCAGGCATGAACTTCCCCTTGTGCAAAATCCGTAGGCCCTTCTAAATATTTAAAACTAACTCGCTCTACTAAAAGATTAGCGTCTATTCTAAAATTAGATTGAGGGCAAAACAACCACCAGATTGCTGCTCCAGACACCACTAAATAAATCATCAATGGAATAAGCCATTTCATTTTCTTGCGAAGCGCCACTTTAGCTTGTTCCTCTGGTGTTTTAGAATAAACTTGAATAAACTGTATAAGAGCGTTTCTGATTCTATTTGTTTCTAACAATGCACTTTCTTGGGAAATAATGCCTCGCATTTCCTGTTGTCGAAGATTTCTAAGCTGCCCAGCTAAAGCTAGAATAGTTTCTTTTGCTGATTCGGGAATCCATTCATTACTCTCTTGCAGCAAGGTAATGGCTTGTTCTAAATTATCTTTAACAATTAGTCTTTCTATTTTTTTTATAAATTCGGAAGACATAAAACATTAAAACTTTGCTTGATGATAAAAAGAAAAACTGTATGTAAATGGATCTCCTGTTCTTTCTTCTTTCAAATTGATTTCAATGGTAAACCAACCTTCTTTGCCTTTTAATTCTTCTATGGGAATCACAATTGGGAAAATAGTCCCAGATGATTTTTTTGAAATAACCTGATCTTTAAGTTTATTTTTTCCACTGCGAGAATCTCCTTCAAAAATGCTGAAACTTCCTCCGCTAGCAGGACGTCCCAATCGAATCTGAGCAATATAAAGCTTAGGTGAAATGGACTCTTCTTCCATTTGGATAAATGCTGGTAAATAATTCCGCTCCCCTTTCTCTCCCGATTGAATTAATACGCCCAAATTCCGGTAGTCTATTGAGAATCGTTTGAGAATATAATCGACATGCCAATTATTAAATTCATTCCAACCCTCCATTGCCTTTTGATTTTTATCTTCCAACCAATAGAATTGAGAAACACGAAGTTCTTCTGCATGAAGGTTATAAACTAATGTATCAGGGCTAAAAAAACGGACACGGAGTTTTTGCTTTTCCCCAAACTGATAGGCAGCCAAGTTCCCTGTAAGGCTTACTAAATGGATAGAAGGGTTGCTGACCTTCCTAGTATAGCTACCTTCAAAATGGTTTCCTCGATCATTGTTTTTATACCAATCTTGGTTGGGTTGAGCAAACAAAAAGGTAGGCAAAACGAAAAAAAGATAGAGTGATCTCCGCATAGACAAATGATTGATTTTGTTAGGCTAAAATTATGATTTAAGCCTGTTCAGAAATTATAATTTTCTAAACAAAACCTATAAATCCCTACAATTTCACTGATTTCTCCATTGTTTTGGACTTTTTCCAAAAGCCTTTTTAAACATATTAACAAAGTTGGAAGGTTCTGGAATACCGACCATGTAGGCTATTTCTGCTACAGAATAATCAGTCGTCTGTAGTAATTCTTTGGCGAGATTCAAGCGGAAATTTCTGATATATTGCGCTGTTGTTTGGCCCGTTATTTTTTTAATGTTATTATTAATAGAAACATGATTCATTCCCATTTTGGTGCAAAGATGCTTGATCTTAAACTTCTCATCTTGCAATGATTCACTCAACACTTTATGAAATTCCGTCATAAATAGCACGATTCTGCTTTCCGTATCTTGAAGCAAGCCATTTTGGGTAAGAACATTTTCAGACCGAGCTGCTAAAATTTTATTCTTCTGTAAAAGCTGTTGGATGCGAAGGAGTAATTCTTCTTCTTCAAATGGTTTGGTGAGATAGGCATCAGCTTGTTGTTTTAATCCCTTCATTTTGTCCTGTTGACTGGCTCTTGCTGTGACGAGGATGATCGGAATATGTTGTGAAAAAGAATTATTTTTCACTTTTTCACAAAACTCATATCCATTCATTTCTGGCATCATCACATCGCTAATAATGAGGTCAGGGCGAATCTTCCTAACCCTGTCCAAACCTTCCTTCCCATTCTTAGCAAAAAAAATATTATAGCTAGATTTCAAAATATGATTTAAATGACTTTGAACATCCAGATTATCTTCCACCAAAAGAAGAGTGGTTCTTCCAGCGATTATTTCTGTCGATAGGGTATCCACTAGATTGGTATTTTCTTCTATCTCTTCTTTTTGAAAAGCATCCCAATTAGCCATCAAAGCGGCTTGTTGACGTATCGGAAAACTTAATTTGAAGATACTTCCTTTTCCAGGGTCACTGTTCAATGTGACTGTTCCCCCTAATAGTTCAGTCAGTTTTTTCACCAAAGCTAAGCCTAAACCAGTCCCTCCTTCTGTGTTTGGCAATTGAACATAATGATCAAAAATAGATTGTTGATAGTGCTTAGGAATACCATTACCCGAATCGGAAACATCTAGATGAAACGTATGATAGTTTTTCGTATTATTTTCATAAAGATCTACTCTAATTCCTCCATTTTGGGGCGTAAATTTTATGGCATTCGAAAGAAGGTTATTGATGATCTTTTGCATCTTTCCAGCATCAAAGTCCATCATTAAGTGATTAGGGACACAAAATATTTCTAATCTTATGTTTTTCTTTTTGGCTAAGATTTCAAATGATTCGGTACAATAGCGGACGAAGCTCATGACATTTCCCTGTTGCCAATTTACACCCATTTTATTCACCTCTAGTTTGTTCAAATCTAAAACCTGATTGACCAAACCTAGCAACTGGTTTCCGCTTCTTCGAATGAGTTCTTTTTCTCTTTGATGGTCTTTTATTTGCCTATTTGACCCAAGAATAACAGTAAGTGGTGTTCGGAATTCGTGAGATAAATTAGTGTATAAATGGGTTAATTCTTCTTTGCGTTGTCTATGGAAATCAGCCTCTTTTTGACGTTGTTTTAAGTCAATAGATAACATCACTTTCTCCTTTACGGCTAGTCTACTTTTGTAAGCTAATCCGGCAGAAAAGAAGATAATCTCTAGCAGCATTCCAATTTGAATGGGAAACAAAGGAATATCCCAAGGGCCAATATAATGCTGAGCATAAGTTTTACTCAGGATGGAGGTAATCACGCCTCCCAAGAGCATAATTGAAGTGCCAGTGAGAATATAGAATCCTAGCTGATGGCCTGATCTAAACACTTGGTAAATGGCATAAAAACTGAAAGAGATTAAAACGAATCGCATCCAATACCCTATTTCCCAACTGATAGGAAGTCCCCATTGCAAAGCAATAACTGTCTTTAATAGGGCATAGCAGAAGAGTATCGGGATAGCTATTTTTAAGATTCTATAGAAAGCAGGTAATTCGGTTTTAGCGTTCAAAAACTTTAGAATAAAATAGAAGTAACTGATATAAATAAAAATAGCAAGTGGAGATTCGAAGTAATAATAATACGTAGGAAAAACGGTAAATAAGTCGTTACAGACTGAATTTGCTTTTTCAAACTTCCACCAGAAGTAGAGCACATTCAAGCTTAAATAAATGGCGTAATAAAAGTATGAAGGGTCCTTGTTTTGAAGATACTGAAATAGAGAAATTAGAATAGAAAAAATAATGGCTCCAAAAAAGGCAGCACTAAAAATAAAAAAGTAGATCATTTGCTTCCCGATGGAACCTACTCTTTCCGCTGATGACTGGAGTTTGATATTACTAATTGTAGATTCGAAACGAACGGTGTTTTTTATCCTTAAAAAAAAAGCTTTATTGGATTGAGGTGATAGCGTTATTTCAAACCCATATTTATCTTGTTGTAAAGATTCAAATTGTTGTTTTTGGAGCTTATCATAAGCAACGAGGAGACCTCGGTTTAGTATAGTGAAATGACCTCCTTCTTTTTCAATCAAAGTAAGACTGTCAAACACACCTACTTGTAACCAATATTTTTTTGTGGTAGGAGTTTCATTTTTTAAAGGGAAATATAGCCAGTAAGCATATCGGGTATCTTCTAAATTGTAATTCGAGATAGCTCGAAAATCTTCAGCGGTAAGGTCATTATAATCGATACTGGTTAAGAAAGTATCCACCCATACTTTAGCCTCACTTAAAGCAACAACAGCCGTTTCCGTCTTTGAGGGGTAGGTGGTCTCAATGTGGCTTTGGCTTTTGACATGGATGGCGCTCAATTGAAAAAAGAGAGAAAAAGCCAGTAAAAAGCTTACGTGTTGTGTTGTTTTCATTTAGGGTGTCTAATAAGTGTTTGTGCTAAACTTCATTTCGATAGCTTAGTGATAAGGAACTCATAGGAGGCTATGACTCACAACTAGCCATACTACTCCTCCAGTGTCTACGATTAAGTTAACCTCTTTTACAGATTCTGGCAAACGAAAATGGATAAATTGATGCTAAAAGCCTTTAAAATACCTCAAAAGCCGTATGCTATTAGTTTTGGCTAAAAGGAAGCTACTTGCAGCGCATTCATTTTTGAATAATGAGGTTTAAAAAACGATCTGCTCTTTAGAAGAAAGGATTCTCACATAATTTTTCTGTTTGGTAACCTTAAGAGTGCTAGATAACTCATCTACTCCAATGGAATCTATGCTTAGACTTCAGAAGTTTCCCCGTTCGCCCTGAGAAACTTCTGAAGTCTCGCCCACCACTATTATCGTAGTTATTGTATCAAGTCGCTATTTTCTAGAGCTATTTTTTGGAAGATTCTTTCGGGTATCTTAATTTAAAGGAAAGCAATTTTAATTGCTTATTACTCCAATAAACCACCCCGCAGCAAGCTGACGGGGTATTAATCCCACAAAGCTCCACTCGGAAATCACTTTTCCGATGCGAGCATCGGGGAATTCTTTAGATTAAATTAACCTAAAAGCCACTTATGAAAAACACCTACCCTTCTTTGACCCTCCGCTTATTTCTTTTGCTATTAACCCTTTCGACGAGTATGGGCCTGTTGCTTGGACAAGAAAATCCGATGTTGAACATGATTGGAGTCTGGGACGTAGAAGCCTATAAAACAGAGCCTGCAGCCTTAATGGATCAACCCGGCTTTGTTACAAGGATGGAAATGGCCTTCGAGTTATCGGTGGATAAACGAGGTATTATTCAGACTAGTACAATAGCGGCAGAAGGCCAGCTACAGCATCTGACCATTACTCATTTCTATGATGCTCAAAAAAATGAGGGGCATCTACTGGGTGGTATGGGAACTGGTATTATTACTTATCCAGATGATCAAAGTTTAGTCATAAAGCAATACACTTTTGACAGCGAACTACTTGGCCTCCAATCTTTTACTTCAATTTCTGAGGACACCTATGAAGGAATAGCAGAGCCCCAAGATGCAGGCCAGAAAGTCAAGATTTGGCTGCGAATGACCAGGAAAAAGTAAACAAAACCAATCCACAAACTAAAGAAAATGAACATGATGAAAAAGAAAATATTCTGGCTTTTCTTCTGTCTTCTATTTTCTGCTTCTCTCCTAGAAGCACAAGACAATCCAACACTTAAATGGCTCCAAGACAGGATCGGTGAGTGGGAGGCTGTTAATGATTCCGGAGACACCCCTGCTATTGAAGCCTACCGCCACGAATTTGAATCCGTAATGGGTGGTCAGGGTATCTTATTTAAGTCAAAAGCAAAATTCAAGGGCCAAGGTTGGATGACGGCTGTTACCGTCTTGTGGGGTGCGGTGAAAGACTCTGACAAGTTGTATGCCATCGGTGTACCTGCTGCTGAAGTGATGCGATCATCATCGAGGTCAGAAGGGGTATTGGTCGATGGATCATTTAACTTTAAAATCTTCCCCCACGCTGCCCCTAAGAAGGTACAAGCTGATATCTTCTACACGGGTACTGGAGATGAATATAAATTCCACGGCACACAATACATGGAGGGTAAAGCGACGCCACTCACCCCTTTACTTTTCAAGAAAATAAAATAAGGGAGAAGACATAGTAGTGCTTTCACGGGCCAGCACCTAGACTTCAGAAGTTTTCTTGGCTCACCCTACGAAACTTCTGAAGTCTTGCCATACTTTATTGCCGGGTCAGCAGTCTAGTAAAGTCTCTACTTCCTCTTACATACAGGGACCTGATATTAAAGATACTAATTTGCCCCTTTTTAGCCGGGAGTAAAATGCCCCATTCCTTTGACTTTTAAGCAAGTCAAATAATGTTTCTAGATTCCTCACCTCGTCCATTTCTGAACATAAACTGTTCATTTTCGAACAATATTTTTGAGAATACAGCGCTGTATTTTTATAAAAAACTACTAATCAAGCCATTGATTCTTTGGCATTATTATGGAATGTACTACTGGACAAGTATGGTTTATCAGATGAATTTGAAGGTTTATGGGCTTAATTCCTTGACAGAAACCCTAACCTTCAACCCTAAACTTCTAAACCCGCTTGAAGTAAAATGTCCAGGAGTTAGGATTATCGGGCATCATACGGAAGGTTAAGCATTTCAACAACAAGAATATTAGTATATGTATCGCAATTATTTGAAAATAGCTATAAGAAACTTAAGAAAGAACAAGCTTCATACCTCCATCAATATTTTTGGCTTAAGCATTGGGTTTGTCGTAGCCATATTAGCGATTTTATACATTCGCAATGAGTTGAGCTATGAAAAGTGGATTCCGAATCATGAGCAAGTCTATCGGGTGTATCGACAAGCGCCGACCGAAACGGCAGGAGGCTTTACCTACTCACCGAGCCCCTTGGCCGCATCTTTAGCGCATGAGATTTCCGGAATACAACAGGCGACCAAACTCTACTTAGAAGAGGAGGCCCTTTTTGCAAAGGAGGAAAAAGCTGCTTATATCAAAAATGTGGCCTTTGTCGATAGTGCCTTTTTTGAGCTGTTTCCCTTTCCCTTCAAATTAGGTGATCCTGGTACTGCATTGGATCATCAGAATACGATTGTAATTTCTGAGAGAATTGCTCAGCTATTTTTTGGAGACACCAATCCCATTGGAAAAACAATACGGTATGATGGCCACAAGGATTATCAAGTCAAAGGCGTATTACAAGCCAATCAAAGCAATACTTTTCTTCAGCATGAAGTATTCGCTTCCTTTGAGAATAAAGTGCCCGACCAATGGTTAGCCAATCGAGTGACCACCTACATTCTCAAGGACCAGCATACGGACATTTCACAGATCGCCCAGCAAACCAATGAATTCTTATTCCCCATCTATAAAAAAGAAAGGCAAGCCTTTAATTTACCAGTTGAAACAAAGGCTAATACTGCGCAATGGAAATTTCAAGCGCTAGCCGACATACATCTCAATCCTGAGCAAATTGCAGGATTTCGCCAAACGGAGGGATCGATAGATAAACTGTACATATTTGGCTTGATCGCTTTTATTGTCCTGCTCATTGCTAGCATCAATTATATGAATTTGGCCACAGCAAAGGCTACAGCACGAGCCAAGGAAGTAGGCATCCGAAAAGTAAGCGGAGCCAAAAGAAGCCAATTGATCGGG
>Ga0070729_10002774_pt1 | contig 21710 bp, 26 predicted proteins | sample tdDd472_FD_66725 | JGI IMG/M metagenome (GOLD analysis project Ga0070729, IMG submission 66725) | Marine sediment microbial communities from the Atlantic coast under amendment with organic carbon and nitrate - tdDd47.2 | ecosystem: Environmental > Aquatic > Marine > Coastal > Sediment | place... | reverse complement strand
GACGTCGGCGATGTGTTCGAGCGTGTGCCGGCAGGCGACGAGGTCGGGCGTGACGTCGATCCGCGCCGGATCGAAGGCCTCGCGCCGGAACGTGACCCGGGCTCCGCCCGTCTCGGGCGCGCGCTCGACGATGAAGCCGGGATCGATGCCGATCCCGATCGCGCCGGTCGCCTCGCACAGTGCGATCAGAAAATCGCCCTTGCCGCAGCCGATCTCGACGACGGTCCGGCCGTCGAGCGGCGCGCGATCGGCGAGTTCGGCGACCAGTTCGAAGGCGAAGCGGTTGAAGGTGCCGGAGAAATGCTGGCTTTCCTCCGTCGCTGCCGCGTAGTCGAGCAGAGCCGGATCGAACAGGCTGTTGAAGGCGAAGCCGCAGGCGTCGCAGAAGACGAGGCGGAACGGTGCTCTGGGATAGGCGAGCGCCTCCTCGCGGCTGTCGAGCAGGACGCAGGACTGGGTCGGGATGGCGTCGAGTTCGAACAGCGCCACGAGATCGCGGCCGCCGCAGGCCGGACAGGCTGTGGTTTCGGCTCTCAAGCGTCCGCGTCCCCGATGATCTCGAGCCCCGGCCGCGGCAGGATGAAGCGGCCGCCGCCGGCGAGATAGGCCCGCTGCTGGGCGACGATTTCCTCGCGGATGTTCCACGGGAGCAGCAGCACGTAGTCCGGCCGGTCCTGGCAAAGCACCTCGGGCGAGCGGATCGGGATGCGCACGCCGGGGATGTATTTGTCCTGCTTGTAGGTGTTGCGGTCGACCGCATATTCCACCGTATCGCCGGAAAGCCCGAGGAAATTCAGCATGATGGTGCCCTTGGCCGCCGCTCCGTAGGCCGCCAGCCGCCGCCCGTCCGCCTTGAGCGAAGCGATCCTTTCGAGCGCCTGGGTTCTGAACCGCCGCACCCGGTCGCCGAAGGAGCGGTAGAAGCGGGGGCTGTCGATGCCCGCCCGCCGTTCTTCCTCCAGCAGCGTTTCGACCGCCTCCGACCGGTCGGGCTTGCGGGACAGGGTCAGCCTGAGCGAGCCGCCATGGATCGGGAGCCGGCGCACGTCGTTGACGGTGAGGCCGTGGCGCTCGAACAGGTGCTTCGCCGCGTGCAGGGAGAAGTAGCAGCGGTGCTCGTGGTAGATGGTGTCGAATTCGCCGCGCTCGATGAGGTCACCGATATAGGCGAACTCGACCGACGCGACGCCGTCGGGAGCGAGCAGCGCGGCCATGCCGGCGACGAGGTCGTTGGGATCGTCGACATGCGGGACGACATTGTTGGCGATCAGCACGTCGGCGCGAAGGCCGCGGGCTTGAAGTTCGGCGGCGACGCGGGTGCCGAAGAAATCGACAACCGTCTCGATGCCCTTCTTCCGCGCGACCTCGGCTGGTCCCGGCGCCGGATCGATGCCGATTACCGGGATGCCAGCCTCCGAAAAGGCGGTGAGCATGTAGCCGTCGTTCGACGCGATCTCTGCGACCAGGGAATCCGGGCCGAGGGCACGGGACGCGATCAGGGCGAGGGCGTTGTCGCGCGCATGGGCGATCAGGCCGTCGGTGAAGGAGGAGAAATAGGGATAGTCGGCACCGAAGATCGCTCGCGCGCCGGGGGTTTCGAGCAGCTGCGCGAGGCTGCAGCGGGGGCAGAAAGCGAGCCGCAGGGGAAAGCGCTCCTCGGGCCGGGCGAGATCGGCTTCCTCGAGAAAGCCGTTCGACAGCGGCATCGGCCCGAGATCGAGGATCGGTTCGAGCCCGTGCCCGCCGCAGGACAGGCAGTCGGACGCGGCGGCATCGGCGGCGAAGGCGGCGCGGGCCTCAGGAGACGGCACGGGCTCTATCCTCGTCGGCCTGCGCATCAGGCCGGAAGGTGGCGTCGATCCGCCCGTCGGCGATCAACTGCTTGAGATGGCCGATGCGCTGGTAGCGCGGCCCCTCGAAATCGCTCGTGTCGGTCAGGGCGGAGCGGCACACTTGGTAAAGCGTCTCGGCGCCCTTCCACGGGTCCCATTGCGGGCGGAAGCCGGGGAGTTCGCGTGCGGCCCGGTCGCAATTCACCCGGTAGGTGCGCTTGTCGGGCTCGGCGTCCTCGGCGAAGGTCACCCGGCAGTCGGGGACCATTTCGGCGACGATCCGGGCGATGTCGCGGATCTGATAGTTGTGCCCGGTGACGCCGATATTGAAGGCGCGGTCGAAGACGGTTTCCTCCGGCGCCTCCAGCGCCGCCAGCATTGCGCCGGCGATGTCGCCGATATGGACGATCGGCCGCCACGGGCTGCCGTCCGACTTCATCCGGATCTGCCCGGTTGTCACCGCCCAGGCGACGAGATTGTTGAGGACGAGATCGAAGCGCAGCCGCGGGCTGACGCCGTAGGCGGTGGCCGAGCGCAGATAGACGGGACAGAAGCGCTCGTCGGCGAGCTTTGCCAGCCCCAGTTCGGCTTCGACCTTGCTGCGACCGTAGGGGGTGACCGGATTGAATGGCGCGTCCTCGTCGATCATGTCGCCGCCGCTGGCGCCGTAATTGGAGCAGGACGAGGAGAAGACGAACCGTCGAGCGCCGGCCGCCTTGGCCGCGCGGGCGACGGCCATCGTGCCGAGGAAATTGATGTCGCGGGTCATCTCCGGGTCGAGATCGCCCATCGGGTCGTTGGACAGTCCGGCGAGATGGACGACGGCATCGGCGCCGGCGAAGTCGTCGGGCGTCACGTCGCGGATGTCCCTGGCGAGGCCGGGCACAAGCGGCATCGGACCGGCGGCCGCGCAGGTGCAGGCGGCGAACAGGTCGCTGTCGATGCCGGTGACCGTATGGCCGGCGGCCTGCAGCATCGGCGTCAGCACGGTTCCGATATAGCCCAGATGTCCGGTAACGACGACGCGCATGTCAGGCCTCGCACCTGGTGCCATGGACCTTGGCGAGCGGCCACTCGCCGCTTTCCCACAGGCGTTGGAGGTTCGAAAGGTCGCGCGGCGTGTCGACGGAAGTCCAGAAGCCCTCGTGGCGGAAGGCCATGAGTTGGCCCGCGGCGGCGAGATCGGCCAGCGCGCCTTCCTCGAAGGAGGCGTCGTCGCCGTCGATCCAGTCGGCGATGGCCGGTTCGAGGACGAAGAAGCCGCCGTTGATCCAGCCTTCCTCGCGTGGCGGTTTCTCGCGGAACTCGCCGACCCGGTCGCCGTCCAGCGTGAGATGGCCGTAGCGCGGCGGCGGCCGCACCGCCGCGAGGGTGGCGACCTTCCCGTGGGCGCGGTGAAACGCGATCATCGCGGCAAGATCGATATCGGAGATCCCGTCGCACCAGCTCAGCAAGAAACGCTCGCCCATGAAATGCTCGGCGAGGCGTTTGACCCGGCCACCGGTCTGGGTTTCCGCGCCGGTCTCGAGAAACTTCGGGCGCGCCGCGCCGGCATCGTCGAACCAGGCGCGAATCTCGTCGCCGCGATGGCCCAGCGCGACGGTGACGTCGTCGAGGCCGAAGCGGGCGAAGCCCTCGACGACATGCCACAGGAGCGGCTTGCCGCCCACGTCCGCGAGCGCTTTCGGCCGGTCGTCGGGAGAACGGGCGAGCCGCATCCCTTTGCCGCCTGCCAGGATCGCTGCCTTCATGGTGTACTCGACCGCACTGTCATACCGGAGCCGGGAAACGTAACCTTACGCGTCAGCCACGTGGCCGCTGCGGCGCGTCGAGCCAGCGCAGGCTGTCGCGGATCGGCTTGGGCATCCACTTCTTGGTCTTGCGAAAGCCCATCCGGCCCAGAAGCCTCGCGTCGAAGGCGAGCTTTTCCCGGTTGCGCCAGCACCAGCGCAAGCTCATGCCGAGGCAGCGAAGCCGGGTGAGGACCGGGACCGGCGCGCGCAGGGCCGCCTTGGCGCATGCCCAGGGGTGCTGCAGGAACAGGATGTGGGAAAACCCGGTCGCCGAGGTGTCGAACCAGGGAACCCGCTTGATACGCGGAAGATAGACCGACCTGTCGCGGTGATCGCGCCAGACGAAGAGTTGCTCCTCGACGTATTCCGTGCGGCCGTAGAGCGCCAGCTCGGCGAGCAGCGACCGGTCGGAACCGACGAAGGAAGCAAGCGCCGGGGTCTTCCTCAGGATGTCGAGCCGGATGATTCCAAAGACCGAAATGCAGGCGTGCCCGTAGTCCATGTTGCGGTCGAAGCGCACGGCCGGCGAGGGGTCGTCGAAATCGGTTTCCAGATCGTAGGCCGGCGCCGGATTGCCGTCGGTGTCGATGCAAAGCGGCCGCGCATGGGCCAGCACCGCACCGGGATCGCTTTCGAGGATGGCGACGCATTTTTCCAGATAGGTCGGCCGGCAGCCGTCGTCATGGGCGAGCCACTTGAAATACTTGCCGTGCGCCTGGTCGATGCAGAAGTTGAAATTCGGCGCCGCTCCGAGATTCTCGGCCTGGGTGAAGACGCGGATGCGCGAATCCTTCGCGGCGAAGCCGGCGATGATTTCCGGCGTCGAATCCGTCGAGGCGTTGTCGGCGACGATCAGTTCGAAATTGGTGTAGGTTTGCGTCAGAACCGATTGAATTGCATCGGAAAGATAGTCCTCGCCATTATAGACGGGAAGTCCGATGCTGACCAACGGGGCTTCGGGTTTGTGCAGGTCGTCGTTGTGCATTGTGTGTCGCCGCCGGTCGCCCGGGTTTTCCTCCACCGATGGATTCGCGATGTGTCCGCGTTTAACAGCGGCTATCGCCTGGTTCCGATCGGCCTTGTTTTCGTTCGGAAAATCCCTGCCTTCGACAGCCCTCAAACCGGTACTTGTGGTTGCCACGTTGCCCGCCAATCCCCAGTGACGGGCGCTCTTTCCCTTGGCTCGGACTATATCGGGAAAGCCGTGCATGTCGATTCTGATTTTAGGGTTTTCTTATGCTGTTGAATTCCAACCGGGCTTCGGCTTGCAGGCGCGAGCCAAATCTACCGGAAGCTGTGGAAAACTTCCAAGCTCCAACCGGTGCGTCGGCGAGCCGGTCCGTCAGCCTTGGCCGCTTATCCAGGTGCGGCGAACCGAGAGATCGTCCGAGAGGTGGACGAGGTCGGCTTCGTAGCCGGCGGCAATGCGGCCGACTACGCCGTCGAGGCCGAGGAAGGCGGCCGGATAGAGCGAGGCCATCCTGAGTGCTTCGCCAAGCTCGATGCCGCACAGACGGATCGCGTTTGCGACCGCGCCCGCCATGTCGAGATGGGCGCCGGCCAGGGTGCCGTCATCGGTGACGAGCCGCCCGTCGCGGGCATAGATGGTGCGGCCGTCGAGTTCGAACCGGTCGCTGTCGCTTCCGACCGTCGCCATGGCGTCGGTGACCAGAATCGTCTTTCCCGCCGGCTTGGCGGCGATCGCCACCCTCAGCGTCAGCGGGTCGACGTGATGGCCGTCGACGATCAGCCCGCACCAGGAATGCGGATCGGCCAGCGCCGCGCCGACGATGCCTGGCGCGCGGGCGAGCATCGGCGGCATGGCGTTGAACAGATGGGTGAAGCCGGCGAGGCCGTCGGCGAGGGCACCGCGGATCTCGACCGCGGAGGCTTCGCTGTGGCCGGCCGAGACGCGGATGCCGGCCTCGGTCAGCGTCCTGACATAGCATGCGGGAACTTTCTCCGGGGCGAGGGTGACCAGGACCTGCCCGAGCCCGGAACCCGAGAACAGCTTTAACGCGCCCGGGTCGACGGACCGGATCATGTCGGCGGAATGGGCGCCCTTGCGCGCCGGATTGAGATAGGGGCCTTCGAAATGCACGCCGCGCACACCGGGGACGCCCTCGGCGCGGGCGGCGCGGATCGCTTCGACCGTCCGCTCCATGGTCTCGAAAGGTGCGGAGATCAGGGTCGGGAGCAGGCTGGTGGTGCCGTAGGCGCGGTGGGCTTCGGCGATGGTCCGGATGGTCTCGACGTCGGGGCTGTGATTGAGGAGCCGGCCGCCGCCGCCATTGACCTGCACGTCGACGAAGCCGGGCGCGAGGAGGCCGCCGTCGAGGATCTCGCGTGGAATGTTGTCGGGGAGAGCTTCCGCCGGGCCTATGGATTCGACGCGGCCATCGGCGATGACGACCGCAGCGGCGTCGTGGAAACTTTCGCCGTCGAAGACCCGCGCGCCGGTCAGGCCGAAACGGGACGGTGTGGCGGAGTCCGATGCCATGTCAGGCCTTTCGCTTTTTCGTGAAAACCGGGCCGCTCGTCAGTCGGCGGGCGTTCCCCGATAGATCTCCACCGCGCCCGCGACAAGCGTGGCGTTGTCGGCGGCGACGGTACCGTCATGCAGATGCTTGCCGTCCTCGAGGCCGATCCGGGTCGACCAGCGGCGCTGATGCGCCAGTTCGACGAAACGCCAGACGGTTTCGTCGAATCCGTGCAGCAGGATCGGCCGGCCGAGTTCGGCGCGTTCGAGCAGCGCGGCGATGCCGTCTGCCATCTGCCGGGCGCCGTCGAGATCCTGTTCGCCGATTTCGATCAGCACTCGCAGCACCTTTTCGTGTCCGGGCAGCTTCAGGAACCGTTCGGCGTCGGCGATTGTGGCGAGCCCCGCCTCGATTCCGACGCCGCGCCGGCGCAGCATGTCCATGACCGCCGGCGCATCGGGTTCGGACAGGTTCACCGAAGCGTAGTCGGGGAGGTGGGTCCAGCCTTCGATCGCGGCGCGGGTCGCGGCCTCGTCGGCTTCGATCCAGGCGCCGGTGGACACGCCGACGAAGGTTCCGGGGCAGGCGCGGCGGATGGCGGGAATCGTGGCGTCGACGGCGGCGAGGCTTTCGGTCCCGGGGGCGCTGGGCGGGTGCAGGTGTAGTTCGGCCGCGCCGGCGGCGACGCACAGGACCGCGTCATCGGCCATGGCCCGCGAGGTGAGCGGAAGCCGCGGATGGAAGTCGCTCGGACGGGCGCCGTTGAGACAGGCCTGGACGATCATGGTTTCGCCTTCCGTTGGCTGGCGTCGGGCGCGCCGTCCGCCAGCGCGGCGAGGCGGCCTCGTTCGGGTGGTATCACTCCGCAACGATCGCGGGCAAGCCGGTCATTCCGGCATTGCCTCGGGCCATACGATAGCCGTGTGACGAGCGAAGGGCGCTACAGCAGACCGACACTCTACGGCCTGTGGGCGTGCTCCTGAAAACGTGAAGCCCCGGCCCCTTGGCGAGACGGTTCGCGCTTCCGATATCCGCGGGATCGGGACGCACGGTGTTGCTGGAATGCCGGGCCGCTCCCTGTCGGGAAACTCCTCCATGACTCGCACCAACCGCATGTTCGCCGGCCTTTCCGTGCCGGCCATCCTTGCCGTTCTCCTTACGGCGTTGACGCCGACCATGGCGCCGGCGGGGCCCTTGCAGGCCGCCGACCCGACCTCGCAAACCGCCGCCAAGCGGCGCTGCCTGATCAATATCGGCACGCCGTCCAATCCCAGATGGGTGCGCGATCCGGCCTGCGGCATCACTTCGAAATAGCGGACTTCTGGATCGCTCCGCGCCGCTGCCAGCGATCCTACAACGCGCCCTTCGCCTTGAGCGTCGCAACCTCGTCGGCGGTGAAGCACCAGTCGAGAAGCGCGGTGTCGTTGTGATCGCCGGGGCCGGGCGGCGGGCCGGGGAGCTCGGGCGGGTGGTTGGTGAAACGCGGCGCCGGCGCCGGCTGGCGGATGCCGTCCTTTTCGATAAAGACCGAGCGCGAGACATTGTGCCGGTGCCCGGCCGCCTCCTCGAGATCGAGGACCGGCGCGAAGCAAACGTCGCTTCCCTCCAGCAATTCCGTCCATTCGTCGCGGGTGCGGGTTTCGAAGATTCGGGAGAAGATCCGCTTCTGCTCCGGCCAGAGGGAAGGATCGTGGCGGTCGCCGATATCGTCTTCGGTCAGGCCGAGTTTGTCGAGCAATAGAGCATAGAATTGCGGTTCCAGCGGGCCAATGGAAATCCACTTGCCGTCCTTGCAGGTATAGGTGCCGTAATAGGGGGCGGCGCCGTCGAGGCGGTTGGCCTCGCGCCGGTTCTCCCACACGCCCTTGGCGACGCTGCCCAGGATCGGGGCCAGCAGGGCGGCGACGCCGTCGCTGATCGCGGCGTCGACCACGTCGCCGGTTCCGCTCTCGCGCGCCTTCAACAATCCGCAGACCATGCCGAAGGCGAGGAACATGCCGCCGCCGCCGAAATCGCCGACGAGATTGAGCGGCGGTACCGGCTTGCGGTCGGCTTCGCCGATCGACCACAAGGCACCCGTGATGGCGATATAGTTGATGTCGTGGCCGGCGGCCTGCGCCAGCGCGCCGTGCTGGCCCCAGCCGGTCATGCGGCCGTAGACGAGCTTCGGATTGCGCGCATGGCAGATTTCGGGGCCGAGACCGAGCCGCTCCATCACGCCGGGCCGGAAGCCCTCGATCAGCCCGTCGGCCCGCTCGACCAGCCTCAGCGCCGCGGCGACGCCGTCAGGGTGCTTGAGATTGAGGGTCACCGACTTGCGGCCGCGCACGCTGATATCCTTGCGCGGATCGCCGATGCGGCTGTCCTGCGGCCGGTCGATGCGAATGATCTCGGCGCCCATGTCGGCGAGCATCATGCCGGCGAAGGGGCCGGGGCCGATGCCGGCGAATTCGACGATACGCAATCCTGCGAGCGGGCCCATGAGGCGATCCTTCTACTCGTCTGTAGCCGCGCCGGCCTTGCGGGCGTTGAGCGCGTCGATCAGGTTGTCGCGGACCCGTTCGAGCGCCGCGAACATCTCGGCGACAGCCTGTTCGGACAATCCGGCATTGGCGATCTCGTCGAGGGTCCTGCCGCAGCGCTTCATGATCCGGCCGAGGGGATAGGCGTCGGCGGTGAGGAACACCCGGTTGGCGCGTCGGTCGGCCGGATCGGCGCGGCGCTCGACCAGGCCGCGCGCCTCGAGCCGGTCGACGAGACCGCCGAGGCTGACCGTGCCGATCTTCAGCCGCGCGGCGAGTTCCGACTGGGTGAGACCGTCTTCCGAAAACAGGATCGAGAGCACGGAGGCTTGCGAGGTGGTCAGCCCATGCGGGCCGATCAGCGTGTCGAAGAGCTGGGTCCTCAGCCGCGCCACGTCCTGGAAGACGAAATGCGACTTGCGGACGGTTTCGGTCGTCCCGGAGTTGTCGGGCGGAGCACGCATCAGGAGCCGATCTCGACGCGTCCGTTGTTGAGGACGATCGCGTCGCGCTCCACCACCCGCGCCCGGAAGGAAACGATTTCGCCGTCCTTCCACATCTCGGTGCGGATGGTCTCGCCGGGATAGACCGGCGATGAAAACCGCAGCTTGAGCGACCTGAAGCGGGCGACGTCGTAGTCGCAATATGTCGCGAGCACCGCGTGGCCGGCGATTCCGAGCGAACACATGCCGTGCAGGATCGGCGCATGGAAGCCGGCCGCCTTCGCCACCGCCGGATCGGCGTGCAGCGGATTGGGGTCGCCCGACAGCCGGTAGAGCAGCGCCGATTGCGGGATCGTCTTGTGGTCGCGAACCGCGTCGGGGGCGCGGTCGGGCAGGGGGTGAGGCTGCGGCTGCGGGCCGGAGGGACCGCCGAAACCGCCGTTTCCGCGCAGGAAGGTGGTCGAGGACAGGGTGGCGATCCTCTCACCGGTGGCCTTGTCGAGGAGATCGCGCTCCGAATAGAGCAGAGCGCCCTTGTCGGCGCCCTTGTCCAGCGCCTCCACGATACGCGTCGTGGCGACGACCGTCGCCGCTGGGGGCAGGGGACGGTGCAGGACGATGCCCTGCTCGCCGTGGAGGATCTTCTTCCAGTCGATGCCGGTTTCGGGATCGCGATACCAGAAGCCGGGCCCGGCGAGGACGCCGGCCATGGTCGGCACGGCGCGGAAGTCCGTTTCCTCGAAGACGAAGTGGAGCTGTTTCTCGTCGAGCGGATCCTGGCCGAAGCCGACACCGAGCGCGTAGATGATCGAATCCCTGACAGAATAGGTCTGCTCGACCGGCTCGAAGGATCGATTGCGGATGGTTTCGTAGGTGAATGTCATGGCGGTCGAGGTCCTCAGACCGGATCCCAGTTGAAGACGTCGGAGGAGCGTTCCAGCGGGGTGAGGCTCGACTCGAAAGCCGGGAAGGCGTGTTCGAGCACCGTGGTTGGCGTCCAGCCGTCGCCCTGATGCATGGCGCGGACGGGACGCGGCTGGCTCATCAGGAAGATCTCGTTGGCGCGGATGCAGAAGATCTGCCCGGAAATGTGCTGCGCGGCATCGGAGGCGAGGGCCACCACCGGCGGGGCGATCTTGGCGGGCGTCATTGTCTTCATCCGCTCGATCCGTTCCCGCTGGGCTTCGTCGGTAATCGGAATGGTGCCGATCAGCCGGCTCCAGGCGAAGGGGCCGATGGCGTTGGAGGTGACGTTGTAGCGGGCCATGTCGAGCGCGATCGAGCGGGACAGGCCGGCGATGCCGAGCTTGGCCGCGGAGTAGTTCGCCTGGCCGAAATTGCCGATCAGGCCGGAGGTCGAGGACATGTGGATCATCCGCCCCGATTCCTGCTTTCTGAAGATGTCGGCGGCGTTGCGGGCGACATTGAACGAGCCCTTCAGATGCACGTCGATGACGATGTCGAAATCCTCTTCCGTCATCTTGTGGAAGATGCGGTCGCGCAGGATGCCGGCATTGTTGACGACGATGTCGAGCCTGCCGAACGTGTCCATCGCCTGCTCGACCATGCCCTTGGCGTGTCCGAAATCGGAGACCGAATAGAAGTTCGGCACCGCCTCGCCGCCCTCGGCCTTGATCGTGTTGACCACTTCCTGCGCCGGGGCCTGGTCGGCGTCCTCGCCAGAGGCCGAGCCGCCGAGATCGTTGACCACCACCTTCGCTCCGCAGCGGGCCATCAGCAGCGCGATCTCGCGGCCGACGCCGCGGCCGGCGCCGGTGACGAGCGCGACCTTCCCCGCGAGCAGTTGGCTGTCCGACATGTCCGTTTCCCCCGTATGTTGTTTCAGGACGCCTGGCGTCTTCGATTTAATGCGCTTGATAATAATAAGCGTGCGAATTAAAAACAACGGCAAACCAAGACGACAAGAAACGGGAGGAGGCGGGTGCCATGATCGAACGCGGCATCTACGAGCACGAGCACGAGGTGTTTCGCCAGACCGTCCGGCGCTTCTTCGACGAGGAAGTGAAACCGCGCCACGCCAAGTGGGAGAAGGACGGCGTCGTCAGCCGCGATCTCTGGCTGGCCGCGGGCGAGGCGGGAATTCTGTGCGTCGATACGCCGGAAGCCTATGGCGGCGCCGGCGCCGATTTCCTCTACAGCTCCGTCGTCATCGAGGAACACGGCCGGTCCGGCTGTTCCGGTCCGGGCTTCCCGGTCCATTCCGATATCGTCGCGCCATATTTCTTCAAATACGCCACCGAGGAACTCAGGCAGCGCTGGCTGCCGAAAATGGTCAAAGGCGAGGCCATCGGCGCCATCGCCATGACCGAACCGAATGCGGGATCGGACCTGCAGAACATCCGCACCGTGGCCGAGGCCGACGGCGACGACTTCGTGATCTCCGGCCAGAAGATCTACATTTCCAACGGCCAGCTCGCCGATTTCGTCCTCGTCGCCTGCAAAACCGATCCGGAGGCGAAGGCGCGCGGCGTCAGCCTCATTCTCGTCGAGGCCGACCGCGAGGGCTTCGCGCGTGGCCGCAATCTGGAGAAAGTGGGACTGAAGGCGCAGGACACCTCCGAGCTGTTCTTCGACAACGTCCGGGTGCCGAAATCCAACCTCGTCGGCGCCGAGGGGCGCGGCTTCTTCCAGATGATGGAGCAATTGCCGCGCGAGCGGCTCATGCAGGCGATCCGCACCATCGGCACGCTGGAGATGGCGCTCGAAAACACCCTGCGCTTCGTCACCGACCGGCAGGCCTTCGGCCGCCCGATCGCCGGATTCCAGAACACACGCTTCAAGCTTGCCGACGTCAAGGCGCGTTCGACCATGCTGAGGGTCTTCGTCGATCGCTGCACGGAAATGCTGGTCGCGGGCAAGCTCGACGAAGTCGACGGGGCGATGGCCAAGCTTTTAGCCTCGGAAATGACGTCGGAATTGCTCGACGAATGCCTGCAGCTTCACGGCGGTGCGGGGTATATGTGGGAATATCCGATCGCGCGCGCCTGGACCGATGCCCGCGTCGGCCGGATCGCCGGCGGCACGACCGAGATCATGCGCGAGATCATCGGCCGCAGCCTGGTCGGAAAGAACTGAAAAACAACGCAATACGCCGGAGACGTCAGATGGAAGTGGGAATTTTGCGGTTCGGGGGCTATGTCCCGCAATCGCGGCTGCAACGGGCGGAAATCCTCAAGGCCCATGGCTGGTTCAATCCCGGACTGAGGGGGCTTGCCAAGGGTGAACGGGCGATGGCGAACTGGGACGAGGACCCGATCACCATGGCCTTCGAGGCCTCGCGCGACTGCCTCGCCGGCCGGGACCGCGACGACATTTCCGCCCTCTACATGGCCTCGACCAGCTTTCCGTTCCTCGACCGGCAGAATGCCGGCGTCGTCGCCAGCGCGCTCGATCTCGGCTCGGGCGTGCAGACCATCGACCTCGCGTCCTCGCAGCGGGCCGGCACCTCGGCCCTGTCGGTGGCGCTGAAGACCGCCGCCTCGGGCGACGGGCCGATCCTGGTCGCGGCAAGCGAGAAGCGGCGGGCCAAGGCGGCGAGCCCGCTGGAGATGACCAGCGGCGACGGCGCTGCGGCGCTGCTGGTCGGCACCGGCGATCTCGCCGCGAAGCTGATTGGCGCGCACACGGAAACGACGGATTTCGTCGACCATTTCCGCTCCGAGGAGTCCGAATACGACTACACCTGGGAGGAACGCTGGGTTCGCGACGAGGGCTATATGAAGATCGTCCCGTCGGCGGTCTCGGCGCTGCTGGAAAAGACCGGGGTTGCCGCCTCGGATATATCACGCTTCTGCTTTCCGGCGGCCAATGTCCGCGTCGCCGGCGGTATCGCCAAGGCACTCGGCATCGCGCCCGAGGCGGTGGCCGATACGTTGCAGGCGACCTGCGGCGAGGCGGGCACCGCTCACGCGCTGATCCTGCTGGTCCATGCGCTCGAAAGCGCCAAACCGGGCGACAGGATCCTGGTCGCGAGCTTCGGGCAGGGCTGCGACGCGCTGCTTTTCGAGGCGACTGAGGCGGTCGCGAACGGCAAGGGGGCATCGGGCGTCTCCGGCCATCTCGCCCGGCGCTTCGCCGAAACCAATTACGCCAAGTTCCAGTCGTTCAACGGGCTGGTGACGATGGAGCGCGGCATCCGCTCGGAGATCGACAAGAACACCGGGCTCAGCACCCATCACCGCAACGTGGCGATGACGCAGGGATTCGTCGGCGGCAAGTGCACCAAGTGCGGCACCAACCAGTTCCCGAAGTCGAATATCTGCGTCAATCCGAACTGCAACGCGGTCGGCACCCAAGTCGACGAGCCGTTCGCCGACAAGGCGGCCCAGGTCAATTCCTACACCGCCGACCAATTGACCTATTCGCCAAATCCGCCAAACTATTTCGGCATGATCCAGTTCGAGGGCGGCGGCCGGCTGCTCAGCGACTTCACCGACGTGTTCGCGGATTCGAAGATCGAGGTCGGCATGCCGATGAAGATGATGTTCCGCGTCAAGGATTACGATGAGGCGCGCGGGTTCCGGCGCTATTTCTGGAAAGCGGCGCCCAGGGCGTAAGCCGGCGACAGATCAAGGGAGACGATTATGGCGAGCGGAATCAAGGACAAGGTCGCGATCCTCGGAATGGGCTGTTCCAAGTTCGGCGAACGCTGGGGCGACAATGCCGACGACCTGATGGTCGAGGCCTATACCGAGGCGCTCGAGGATTCGGGCATCGAGACCAGCCAGATCGAAATGGCGTGGCTGGGGACCGCGATCGAGGAGCAGCATGTGGGCAAGTCGGCGGTACCGCTGGCGATGGCGCTGCGGTTGCAGTACATCCCCGTCACGCGGGTCGAGAACTATTGCGCCAGCGGCACGGAAGCGTTTCGCGGCGCGGTCTACGCGGTCGCCTCGGGCGCCTGCGACATCGCGCTGGCGCTCGGGGTCGAGAAGCTCAAGGATACCGGCTATGGCGGCCTGCCGCAGCGCAGCCGCGGCTCGGTCGCCGATCTGGTCTGGGCCAATGCGTCCGCGCCCGGCTCCTTCGCCCAGCTCGCCACTGCCTATTCGGCCAAGCACGGGGTCCCGGCGGAGGACCTCAAGCGCGCGATGGCGCATATCTCGGTCAAGAGCCACGACAACGGCGCGCGCAATCCGAAGGCGCATCTGAGAAACCGGATCGACGAAGACAAGGTGATGAACGCGCCGATGATCGCCGAACCGCTCGGCCTGTTCGACTGCTGCGGGGTGAGCGACGGATCGGCCTGCGCCATCGTCACCACGCCGGAGATCGCACGATCGATGGGCAAGACCGATCTCGTCACCGTCAAGGCGCTGCAGCTCGCGGTGTCGAACGGCACCGAGGCCCAGCACAATTCCTGGGACGGCAGCTATTTCAAGACCACCCGCGCCGCCGCCCAGCGGGCCTACAAGGAGGCGGGAATCGCCAAGCCGCGCGACCAGATCAGCATGTTCGAGGTGCACGACTGCTTCTCGATCACCGAGCTGGTGACCATGGAGGACCTGTTCATCTCGCCCGAGGGCGGCGCGGTGAAGGACATCATGGACGGCTTCTACGACGCCGACGGCAAAGTACCGTGCCAGATCGACGGCGGGCTCAAATGCTTCGGCCATCCGATCGGCGCCTCGGGCTTGCGGATGCTCTACGAGATGTACCTGCAGATGCAGGGCCGTGCGGGCGAGCGCCAGCGGAGCCAGGAGCCCGTCTTCGGCATGACCCACAATCTCGGCGGCTTCCCGCACCAGAACGTGAGTTCGGTGACCATCGTCGGCAAGGAAGGGGCGTAGGGAAGCGCCCGATGCTCTAGTCCTTGTCCGCCAGATAGGCGCTCAGGGTGTCGCGGACGGCCTGCGGCATCTCCGCCGACCGCCGGGTCTTCGGATCGAAATAGACTTCCGTGAACTCATAGGTGGCGTGGACCTCGCCCGTATCCACGTGCTTCATCCGCAGTTCGACCGAAACGCTTTTGTTGCCCAGCCGGGTGACGGCGGCGTCGACCACGATCAGGTCGCCGGCCTTCAGCTCCTTGATGAAATTCGTCGTGGTCTTCGCGGTGACGGTGTGGACGCCGTGCTCGCGCTCCATCGTCTGCAGCGAGATTCCCAGCGCCGGCCACAGGTGGAACGCCGCATCGTCGAAGAAATGGCCGTACCAGCGCACGTTCATGTGGCCGAAGATGTCGTGATGCCAGGGATGGATCACGCCGCGAAAGATTTCAGGACGATTCACCGTGGGGTTCCTCCTTGATTCTGGTTTCTTGGGTTAGGGTTCGCATAATCGTGCCGAGGTCAAGAGAGGAGTACCGCGCCATGTTCGAAGGCTTCAGCGAAGAGCGGATCGCGCTCGATAGCGGCGTAACAATCCGCGCACGCATTGGCGGGGAGGGGCCGCCGCTGCTTTTACTGCATGGCTATCCGCAAACGTCCGCCTGCTGGCACAAGGTGGCGCCGCGGCTTGTCGAAGCCGGGTTCCGGGTCGTCGCCAGCGACCTGCGCGGCTATGGCGGTTCCGACAAGCCGGCTTCCGGCGCCGATCATGCGACCTATTCCAAGCGCGCCACGGCCGCCGACCAGATCGAGCTGATGGCTGCGCTCGGCCACGAGCGGTTCTGCCTCGCCGGCCACGATCGCGGCGGCCGGGTCGGCCATCGCCTCGCTCTGGATCATCCGCAGGTGGTCGAAAAGCTCGCGGTTCTCGACATCGCGCCGACCGCGGCGATGTATGGAATGACCGACAAGGCGTTCGCGACCGGCTATTACCACTGGTTCTTCCTGATCCAGCCGGCGCCGTTTCCCGAACGGCTGATCGGCGCCGATCCGGGCTATTACCTGCGCCACAAGCTGGGCGGGCTGAGCAAAGGCAACCTCGACGCCTTCACCGAGGATGCGCTTGCGGAATATCTCGAAGCCTTCCGCGATCCGGCCTGTATCAGCGCCACTTGCGAAGACTATCGGGCCGCCGCGTCGATCGACCTCGAGCACGACAAGGCCGATGGCGGGCGCAAGGTCGCAGCGCCCTTGCTGGCGCTGTGGGGGAAGAAGGGGCTGGTCCACCGGACCTATGACGTGCTGGGCCTTTGGCGGCAGCGGGCGGAAAACGTTTCGGGGAGGGCGCTCGATTGCGGACATTTCCTGCCCGAGGAGGCGCCGGAGGAAACGGCGGAGGCGCTGATCGACTTCTTCTCCGGGCGGCCGGCCTGACGCGGGCCGCCCGGAGGATTGTGATTGTTAGCCGGGGATCCGGGTCTCGTATTCTTCTTTCAAGCCCTTCCAGGTGTCCCAGAACGGCGCCGCCGGATCGGTGCCTGAGACGCGGGCGACGAGGATGTCGAGATGGGCGTGCCAGCCGGCGCCGATCATCACCCGGCTCGTGCGCTCGACGATCCGCGTATGAACCAGGGTCAGCAGCACCCTCTCGCCCTTCTGGGCGAGTTCGATGGAGACCTCGCCTTCGCCCCATGTAAAGGCGATCGCATGCGGCGGGTCGAGCCGGGTGATCCGGCTTTCCATGCTGTGCTCCGTGCCGAAGCCCTCCGGCCGCGTGCCGGGCGGATCGGTCAGCTCATCGTTGCGCCAGACCAGTTCGAACGGCGCGCCGACAGTCAGTTCCATCTCGCCCGAGGCGAGCCATTTGCGGCGCAGGTCGCTCTCGGTCAGGTAGGCCCAGACCCGGTCGACCGAGCCGGGCAGAAACCGCTGGATGCGGAGGGTCGTCGGTTCGATCAGGTCGCCATGGGCGTCGAGGGTCATGCTTTCGGTCACGTGTCGTCTCCTTGTTTGTCCGTGCGGGCTTGCGCTTCGGCGCGAAGCAGGCGTTCCAGTTCGTCGAGGCGGCCGGTCCAGAACCGTTCGTAGGCGCCGAGCCATTGATGGGCATGGGCCAGCGCGCCCGGGTCGAGCCGGCAGACATGGGTGCGCCAGCGCACGTCGCGGCGGACGAGGCCCGCCTTCTCCAGCGTCTTGATGTGTTTGGAGGCGGCGGCCAGCGACATGTCGAACGGCTCGGCCAACTCGCCGACCGTGCGTTCTCCCTTCGCCAGCTCGCTCAGCATGCCGCGGCGGGTGGCGTCGCCGAGCGCGTGGAAGATGGCGTTCAATCGGGCGGGTTCTGATTCAACCATATTGTTAAATTAGAACCCGGCGGCGATCTGAGTCAACCGAAAAGTTGAATGAAGGAGTCGACGGTTGTTTTCCGTGGGTTCAGGCGCCGCCGGAATCGTGATGTCGGCGGGAATCCTCGGGCGCCTCGGCCCGGTCGTCGAGGCCGTAGTCGCGGATCACCTGCGCCACCCGCAACCGGTAGCCGGCGAAGACGCCGCCGCGCCCGCGCGCCTGGGCGCCGCGATGCTCCATGGTGTTGCGCCAGCGGCGGACCGCGTCCTCGTCCTCGAAGAAGGACAGGGAGAGCATCTTCTTCGGATCGGTCAGGCTCTGGAAGCGTTCGACCGAAATGAAGCCTTCGGTGGCTTCGAGGATCGGGCGCAGGGAGGCGGCGAGATCGAGATAGGCGTCCATGTGGCCGTCGCGCGGCTCGACTTCGAAGATGACGGCGATCATACGGTTTCTCCATGAGGCGCGGAGGCCAGTTTCAGGAAGGTGCGATCCTCGCGCAGCAGGAATTTCTCGGCCTGCGCGAAGGCATAGTTTTCCTTGCCCAGCGGGTCGGCGGCAAGCCGGGCGCGATAGGCTTCGTAGGCGGCGAGGCTTTCGATGGTGTAGATGCCGTAGGCGAGCGTGCTCGAGCCCTCGTGCGGGGCGAAATAGCCGATCAGGTCGGCGCCGCAGCGCGGGATCGCCTCGCCCCAGTTGCGGGCGTAGCGGGCGAATTGCTCTTTCTTGGTCGGGTCGATGTGATAGCGGATGACGCAGGTCAGCATGGGAATTCCTTTCGTTTGCCGACCGGCGTTGTAGCCGACCCGGCGAACCCTATGCTTCGATCCGCATCGAACCGTGGAACAATTTAGCCCGCGAGACGCGACCGGTTGAGGCCCTGGCGGATGTGGCGGGCGAGTTCGGCCGCCGCCGGCGACAGGCCGCTGCGAACGCCGTGCAGGTTGATGGCGAAGGAGGGCAGGTCGGGAAGGCCGGAATCGGCGGGCAGGACGTCGAGATCCTGGGGCACCGTGGAAACCAGCCACGCGGAGATGGCGAGGTCGGCGCGGACCGTGGCCCTCGTGGCGTCGACGCTGCCGCTTTCGAACAGGGTGCGCCAGGGCAGGTCGCGGGATTCCAGCGCGTCGAGCACCACAGGGCGAAAGGCGCAGGTATCGGTGACCAGCGAGACCGGCAATGGCTTCTTCAGATGCGCGGTTCCCGCCTTCGCTCCAACCCAGACCAGCCGGTCGATGGCAAGGCATTCGCCGTGCGAGGGGCCGAGCGGCTCCTCGATCAGGGCAAGGTCGACCGATCCGTCCGACACCGCTTCGGCCAGTTCCGGCGACGCGCGGCAGATGAGCTCGATCTCGATGCGCGGATGCTCGTCCGAATAGGCTTTGAGGATCGGCGACAACCAGGTTCCGACGAGATCGTGCGGTGCGCCGAGACGGACATGGCCGTCGACGATCCGTGCCGTCATGTCCGACCACAATTCGTCGTTCAGCGCCAGCATCCGCCGCGCCTTGCCGAGCAGGCGCTCGCCGGTGGCGGTCAGCCGCAGCGCCCGGCTGCCGCGAACGAACAGCGAGCCGGTGAGGTCTTCCAGCCGGCCGACCTGCTGGCTGACGGCGCTCTGGGTGAGATGCAGGGCTTTGCCCGCCGCCGTCATGCCGCCGTGATCGGCGACGGCGACGAAGGTGCGCAGGAGTGAGATATCGAGATTTCGGCTCATCCGACCATTATAAGGCGTTATTTCACTTATGTTCAATATGCGCTTTTCTGATGGAAGCCCTGTCGCTAGGGTTGCCCAGCCCCGGAAGGAAAGTCCCCGAAGGAAAGACCGAAATGTCCGTCGCCGACCTGCTGGCGCTGCTGCTCGTCGCTTCGATCCTGCCGCTCTGGTTCGGGTGAGGCGGCCGGTTGCGTTTCCGGCATGGTTCGTCTAATATCGAACTATGAAAGAAGGACCGGACATCGCCCGCATAGCCAGCCTGATCGGAGACCCGGCGCGGGCCAACATGCTGACCGCGCTGATGGCCGGCAAGGCGCTGACGGCGAGCGAACTGGCGCAGGAGGCGGGCATCACGCTGCCGACGGCGAGTTCGCATCTTTCGAAGCTCGACGAGGGCGGGTTGATCCGGCCGCGCAAGCAGGGGCGGCACAAGTATTTCTCGCTGGCGAGCGACGAGGTGGCCCGCGTGCTCGAGGCGCTGATGGGGCTCGCCGCCGGCGCGGGGCATCTTAGGACTCGCACCGGCCCGAGGAACGCGGCGCTGCGCGAGGCGCGGGTCTGCTACAACCATCTCGCCGGCGACATGGGCACGCGGCTGTTCGACAGCATGGTCGCGCAAAGGTTCCTCACCCTGGCCGACGAGACCCTGACGCTGACGCCCGAGGGCGCTTCGTTCGTCCACGGTTTCGGCATCGATCTCGATACTCTTTCGAAAAAGCGGGCGCCGCTCTGCCGCGAATGCCTCGACTGGAGCGAACGCCGCTCGCACCTCGCCGGCAGCCTCGGCCGGGCGATGCTCGACCGGTTCGAGGCGCTCGGCTGGGCGAAGCGCGACGCCGACAGCCGCATCGTCAGCTTCAGCCGGCGCGGCCGCGATGGTTTCGAGGCGCTGGTCTCTCCGAACTGAATCCGCCGCACGCTTACCCGTCGGGTAATTGTTCCGCCGCGCCCGGCGGCCGATCGTGGGCTCCTCAACAAAGGAGACACGAAATGGCCGACCCGAAACAGATCGCCGACAATTATCTTTCCACCTGGAACGCCCCCGCCGCCGAGCGCACGCCGCATCTCGCCGGCTGGGCCGAGGACGCACACTATGTCGACCCATTGATGCGCGGACAGGGCCGCGACGGCATCGCCGAAATGATGGACGCGGCCGTTACCCAATTCCCCGGCTACCGGTTCGCGCTCGACGGAACGCCCGACGGCCACGACCGCTATGTCCGCTTCTCCTGGACCCTCAATGCCGGCGACGGCGCGGTCGCGGCGCGCGGAACCGACGTGGTGAAGCTCGACGAAAACGGCCGGATCGCCGACGTAATCGGCTTCCTCGACGGCGTGCCGGCGTGAGCGGAGCTATTGAGGAGAGCCCGCCCGAATTGCCGGGCGGACTCGACCCCGAGCGGATCGCGGTCATCGAGGAGCGGTTGCTGACATCGCCGGTGGCGGAGCGGCTTGGGCTGAGACTTGCGGAAGCGCGTCCGGGCTCGGTCACCCTGTGCCTGCCGTTCGATCCGGCCAACGTCACCGTCGGCACCATGGTTCATGGCGGCGTGATCGCGACGCTCGCCGATGTCGCCGCCGTCTCGGCCGCCGTCTCCGGCGCGCGGATGGTTCCGAAGACCGGCGCGACAAGCAATCTTTCCATAGGCTTCCTGTCGCCCGCGCAAGGGGTTACGCTCCTCGCCGAGGCCCTGGTGTTGCGCGCCGGCGCGCGGCAGCACGTGGTGCGCGTCTCGATCGCCACGGACGAGGGCAAGGCGGTGGCGGAGGCGCTGGCGACGGTGGTTCTGGGATGACGATGGTAACGGGTGAGCCGGCAGGCGAGACGGTGGGAGGCCTGATGCGCGGCTGGCGCAGGCGGCGGCGGATGAGCCAGCTTCAGCTTGCACTCGAGGCCGATGTTTCCGCGCGCCATCTGAGTTTCGTCGAAAGCGGCCGCGCCGGGGCAAGCCGGGAGCTGCTGCAGCGGCTGGGGGAGGGGCTATCCATGCCGCTGAGGGATATCAACCGTCTGCTGGTCGCCGGAGGTTACGCGCCGGTGCACCGCGAACACGCGCTCGACGACCCCGACATGGCGGCGGCGCGCGAGGCGGTCTCCGCCGTGCTCGAAGGCCACCGGCCCTATCCGGCGATCGCCGTCGATCGCCACTGGACGCTGCTGCTCGCCAACGCTCCGGCGCTGGCGCTGATGACCGGCCTGCCGGAAAGGCTGACGCGACCGCCGGTCAACGTGTTGCGGGCGACGCTCGACCCGGAGGGCCTCGCGCCGCGCATCGTCAATCTCGCCGAATGGCGGCATCACCTGCTCGCCCGCCTGCGCGCCGAATTCGCGGCAAGCGCCGATGCGGAACTCGCCCGGCTGCACGACGAACTGGCGGCGCTGCCGGCACCGGCAGGCAAGGCGCCGCCGGTAAAGCTTTCGCCAGTCGCGGTGCCGCTGATGCTGCGCGGCGAGGGCGGGGAGGTGCTCTCCTTCCTGTCGACCACCACTGTCTTCGGTACCGCCTGCGACGTGACCCTGTCGGAGCTGACGCTCGAATGCTTCTTCCCCGCCGACGAGGCGACGCGTCGGTGGTTCCTCGACCGGGAGACGGAGTAGGGGGGATCAGGCGGTCAGGAAGGCGAGGCGCTCGTCGGCCTTGGCGGGGGCGATTTCGAGGATATCGGCGGAGACCACGCCCTCGGCGACGAACGGGTCCTCGTTAACCCGGGCCTCGAAGTCTGCGCGGGAGGTGTTGTGGGCGACGACCGCGCCGCCGGCATTCGGCTGCAGGCTGCCGACCATCAGGAA
>Ga0070729_10002770_pt1 | contig 21721 bp, 19 predicted proteins | sample tdDd472_FD_66725 | JGI IMG/M metagenome (GOLD analysis project Ga0070729, IMG submission 66725) | Marine sediment microbial communities from the Atlantic coast under amendment with organic carbon and nitrate - tdDd47.2 | ecosystem: Environmental > Aquatic > Marine > Coastal > Sediment | place... | reverse complement strand
AGAATGTCGCTTTTGCGCATAATGCTTCTCTTTTGCGGGTTGTGACCGTCCCGGACCGGGTTAAACACCGGAGCCTGACTTGATGCAACGCAGGTGGCACATGCTTCCCGACTTTCATGACCTCGACCAGTTCCGCGCCATCCTGACCGGGGCGCCCGAACCCGATGCGGTGTCCCGCGCCGGTGCCGAGGCGCGCAACGGCCAGCTGACCAAACCCCCCGGCGCGCTGGGGCGGCTGGAGGATCTGGCCATCTGGTATGCCGCCTGGCGCGGCGATCCGTGCCCAAGGGTCGAGGCGCCACAGGTGATCGTCTTTGCCGGCAACCACGGGGTGACGGCACGAGGGGTGTCGGCCTTTCCGGCCGATGTGACCGCGCAGATGGTGGCGAATTTCCGGGCCGGCGGTGCGGCGATCAATCAGTTGGCCCGGGCGGCGGGCGCGCAGATGGACGTGATCGCGCTGGAGCTTGACCGCCCGACTGCCGATTTCACCCAAGGTCGGGCGATGAGCGAGGCTGAGCTTTGCACCGCCCTGCGCACCGGCTGGGCGGCGGTCGGCGAGGATGCCGATCTGCTGGTGGTTGGCGAGATGGGGATCGGCAATACCACCTCGGCCGCGGCACTGTGCCATGCGCTTTATGGCGGTGAGGCCGGTGACTGGACCGGGCGCGGCACCGGGCTCGATGATGCAGGAATGGCGCAAAAGGCGCAGGCCGTCGCGCAGGCTGTGGAGTTGCACAAGCCGCAGATCGGCGATGGGCTGGACGCGCTGGCACGGTTGGGCGGGCGCGAGATCGCGGCGATGGCGGGCGCCATCGCGGCGGCCCGTCTGCGGCGCATCCCCGTGCTGCTCGACGGGTTCATCTGCTGCGCTGCCGCCGCCTGCCTCAAGGCGGTAAACGCGCGCGCGCTCGATCATACGCTGGCCGGCCATCAGAGCGCGGAACAGGCCCACCCCGCGCTGCTGGCGCGCCTGGGCCTGGAGCCGCTGCTGTCGCTGGGCCTGCGCCTGGGCGAGGGCTCGGGGGCGGCGCTGGCGATCCCGGTGCTGCGCGGTGCGCTGGCCTGCCATTCCGGCATGGCCACCTTTGACGAGGCCGGCGTCAGCGCCGGCTGAGGCGGGCAACCCGGCCCCGGGCTCAGGCGGATTTCTTCTCTTCCTCCTGGGCCAGTTCCTGCAGCGCCGCCTCGAGTTCTTTTTCCAGTTCCGACGCCCGCTGGATATAGGCGGGATTCTCGCTGGCCGGGATGTCCGGATTCCAGACCTTGGCCAGTTCCCGCACCGTGTAGCGGTCATGGGAATAGAACATCTGTTCGGCGCGCGCGGCCTCGTACTCGCTGAGGCCGATGTTTTCCAGCACGTAGCGCCCGGCGCGCAGCGAGCTGTCGAACATCTCGCGCACGATGTCGTCGGCGCCGACACGGTAGAGCGCGAAAACGTGGTTGCGGTCATGCGCCCGGGCGACGATGTGCAGATCGGGCCGCTCCCGTCGGGCATAGCCGACCAGTTTGGTGGCGCTGGCGGGATCGTCCAGCGCCACGACCAGCACCCGCGCCTTGGCCAGCCCGGCCGCCTTGAGCAGTTCGGGCCGGGTGGGATCGCCCAGGAATCCCTTGACGCCGAACCGGCGCATCAGCTGGATCGTTTCCATGTCGTGATCGAGAACGATGGTCTTGATTCCGCTGGCGCGCACCAGCCGGTTGACGATCTGTCCGAACCGCCCGATCCCGGCGATGATGACGGGGCCTTGTTCGTCGATCTCGTCGGGCTTGTGCACCGGCGCCCTGTCCTTCATGCGCTTTGACAGCAGATCGTAGGCGATGAACAGCAAGGGCGTGATCAGCATGGTCAGCGCCACCACCAGAAGCAGCTTCTCGGAAAGCTCCTGCGGGATCACGTTCTGCTGGCTGGAAAAGGCCAGCAGGACGAAACCGAATTCGCCGGCCTGGGCCAGCCCCAGCGTGAACAGCCAGTGATCGCGCCCGCGCAGATTGAAGGCGCGGCCGACGAAGAACAGCACCGTCCCCTTGGCCAGGATCAGCAGCAGCGCCAGCCCGATCAGGTCCAGCGGATCGGCCAGGAAGGCGTGGTAGTTGATGCCGGCGCCGACGGTGATGAAAAAGAGGCCCAGCAGCAGCCCCTTGAACGGTTCAAGGTCGCTTTCCAGCTCGTGCCGGAACTCACTGTTGGCCAGCACCACCCCGGCCAGGAAGGCCCCCAGCGCCGGCGACAGCCCGACCAGCGTCATCAGGAAGGAGATGCCGACCACGATTCCCAGCGCCAGCGCGGTATACATCTCGCGCAGGTTGGCGGCGTGGATGTAGCGAAACACCGGCCGGGCCAGGTAGACGCCGGCGAGGATGATGAAGGCGACCGCGCCAAGGGTCACCAGCGTCACCGCCCAGCCCGGCAATCCCTCGACCAGCGACAGCCCGCCGTGCCCGGTGCCATGCCCGGCGGCTTCGGCGGCACGCTGGATCGACCCGTCGCCGCCGAAATGCGCGCCCTGCGTCACCGCCAGCAGCGGCAGCAACGCCAGGATCGGGATGACCGCGATATCCTGCGTCAGCAGAACCGAGAACATCGAGCGCCCGCCGCCGGTTTGCATCAGGCCCTTTTCCGACAATGTCTGCAGCACGATCGCGGTCGAGGACAGCGACAGCGCCAGGCCGACGGCCAGGCCCACCTCCCATGTCTCGCCCGCCAGCACCGCGACGCCCATGATCGCGAGGGTGGAGAACAGGATCTGCAGCCCGCCCAGCCCGATCAGCCGGTGGCGCATGTCCCACAGCGCGCGGGGGTCCAGTTCCAGCCCGATCAGGAACAGCATCATCACCACGCCGAATTCGGCGAAATGCTGCAAATCCTGGGTTTCCGAGCCCACCAGCCCCAGCACCGGCCCGATCACAATTCCCGCCGCCAGATACCCCAGCACCGATCCCAGCCCCATGCGCGCGGCAAAGGGCACGGCGATCACCGCCGCGGCCAGGTAGACGGTGGCCTGGAACAGGAAGTTTTCCATGAATGCGGCTCCTTTCGGGGGTCAGGTGGGCAGCGGGGCGTCGGGTTTGAACTGATCCATGACGATCTGGCTTTGCACGCGTGCGACCGCAGGATGGGGCAGGATGACCTCGTGGAGCAAGGTGTTGAGGGCCGGAAGGTCGGCGCAATAGACCCGCAGCAGGTAATCGGCCTCTCCGGTCATCGTCCAGGCGCTGATGATCTCGGGCCGGGTGTGCACCAGCCGGGCAAACCCCTCGGCCTGCTCGGGGCCATGCGAATGCAAAAGCACCTGGACGAATCCCTGCACGTGCAGCCCCAGTTTCAGCGGGTCGAGGCGGGCGGAATAGCCCACGATATAGCCCTCCGCCTCCAGCCGCTGACGGCGGCGGCCGGCCTGGCTGGGCGACAGGTTGAGCATCTCGCCCAACTCCTGCGCGGTCAGGTGGGCGTTCTTTTGCAGCGCCGCCAGCAGGCGCGTATCGGTGTCATCGAGCATATGCGGCATTTCCTCGTTCATCTTCTAGATAATGCGCGTAACCCGCGCATCAACCGTCAATCGTGCGAAAGAAAGCGCAAATTCCGCAGGTCCCATGACGTATTTTAAGCATCGCAGAACATTGAGATGAAAAAGGAGACACTGCATGGGACCGTTCCCGCACAATGCCCCGAAATCGGTGATCAGCGCCGAGAACCCTGCCGGCACCGACGGGTTCGAGTTCGTCGAATTCGCGCATCCCGATCCGCAGGCGCTGCGCGATCTCTTCGGCCAGATGGGCTATGAGCTTGTGGGGCGTCACAAGACCAAGCCGGGGATCGAGCTGTGGCAGCAGGGGGACATTACGTACATTCTGAACGCTGAACCGGACACATTCGCCGCCCGTTTCGCCGAGGCCCACGGCCCCTGCGCCGCGTCGATGGGCTGGCGCGTGGTGGATGCGCAGCACGCGTTCGACCACGCGGTGAAGTTGGGCGCCGAACCCTATGAGGGGGACGACCGGACTCTGGACGTGCCGGCGATCAGGGGGATCGGCGGCAGCCTGATCTATTTCATCGACCAGTACCACGACACCTCGCCCTATAACCGCGCGTTCGAATGGCTCGAACAGTCCAAGCCCAAGGGCGTGGGATTCTATTACCTCGACCACCTGACCCACAATGTCTTCAAGGGCAACATGGACAAGTGGTTCAAGTTCTACGGCGATCTGTTCAATTTCCGCGAAATCCGTTTCTTCGACATCGAGGGGAAATTCACCGGCCTCTTCAGCCGCGCGCTGACGTCGCCTTGCGGACGCATCCGCATCCCGATCAACGAGGACCGCGGCGAGAAGGGCCAGATCGTGGCCTATCTGAACAGGTACGGCGGCGAGGGAATCCAGCACATCGCGGTGGGAAGCGAAGATATCTACAGCGCTACCGATGCCATCGCCGAAAACGGCATCCGGTTCATGCCGGCCCCGCCGGATGCCTATTACGATCTGAGCCACGACCGCGTGAAGGGCCATACGGAGCCGGTCGACCGGATGAAGAAACACGGCATCCTGATCGACGGCGAGGGGGTTCTGGACGGCGGCGAGACCCGGATCCTGCTGCAGATCTTCTCGAAGACGGTGATCGGGCCGATCTTCTTCGAGTTCATCCAGCGCAAGGGCGATGACGGATTCGGCGAAGGCAACTTCAAAGCCTTGTTCGAGTCGATCGAGCGCGAGCAGATCGAAAGCGGCGAGCTGTCCGGGGCAGATGCGCCCGCCGCCGAATAGCTTGCCCCCGGCGCGCATCCGAGCAGGCGGGCCGGGGAACCGCTCAGGCCGAGGCGTTCAGCGCCGCGACGATGGGTGAAAAATCTGCCGCCGTCAGGCTGGCGCCGCCCACCAAGGCACCGTCCACGTTGGGCACGGCGAAAATCTCGGCGGCGTTGTCGCCCTTGACCGAGCCGCCGTAGAGCAGCCGGACCGAGCGGCCGACACCGGCGCCGAAGCGCGCCTCGAGACGGGCGCGCAGGAAACCATGCACCTCGCCGATCTGCTCGGGCGAGGGCACCCGGCCGGTGCCGATGGCCCAGATCGGCTCGTAGGCGATCACCAGGTTCTCGCCGGTGGCCAGATCCGGCACCGATTCCGAGAGTTGCCCGCCGATGATGTCGAGCGTATTGGCCGCCTCGCGCTGGGCCAGGGTTTCACCAAGGCAGACGATGGCGGAGAGCCCGGCCTGCATCGCGGTGCGGGCCTTGGCGCGCACCGTCTCGCTGGTCTCGCCATGATCGGCGCGCCGTTCTGAATGGCCGAGAATGACATGGCGGGCGCCCGCGTCCAGCAGCATTTCGGCGCTCACGTCGCCGGTATGGGCGCCGGAGGTCTCGGCGTGGCAGTCCTGCCCTCCGATGGTCAGGGCGGTGCCCTGAGCGGCCTGCGCGGCGCGGTGGATCAGCGGCGCCGGTGGGCAGATCAGGATGTCGCATTCGGGGGCGGGGTGCGCGCGGGCCAGCGCCTGCAGTTCCGCCAGCGACGCGCCTGTGCCGTTCATCTTCCAGTTTCCCGCCGCGAGTTTGCGCCGCATGCCGTGTCCCCTGTCCCTGTTTCCGACATGTCGTACCATCGGGCGCAGAGGGTGACAATCGGACTGGGCGGCGCGGCGGGCCTAGTCTTCGACTGCGGCGGTGTCCGGGCTGTCCTTGAACTTGATGGATTCGCCGCAGCCGCAGGCCTCGGCCACGTTCGGGTTGTTGAACTTGAACCCGGCCTCCAACAGGCTGACCTCATAATCGATCTCGGTTCCGAACAGGAACATCTGCGCCATCGGCGCGATCATTATCCGCGCGCCGTCCTGCTCGACGACCTCGTCGTTGGGGTCGGCGGTCTCGACATATTCCATGGTGTATTCCATGCCCGCGCAGCCACCCTTCTTGACGCCGATGCGCAGGCCCGCGTGGCCGGCCTGGTCCATCAGCCTAGCGATCTGCGCCGCGGCGCGCGATGTCATCGTGACGGCTTGCTTGCCGGGAATGCCAAACATATGCGTCTCCTTCATCTTTAACCTAGTCGTGGCCACCGGCGCGCTCAAGGGGGCCGATCGGTTCGGGGCGGGGAAAAAGCGGGACCGCGCGGATGGGGCGGTCCCGCCTGGGTCAAGAGGTGCCGGGAGGACGGCAATGAAAAAAGGCCCCTCGTGTCCGGGTGCCAACCGCCGGGCAGCGGTTGCCGCAGCAGGAAAGTCCGGTAGTGCGGCATGCGCAGGCTGTCTGCGCTTTGTGACCGTCAGCCGAAGGTTGCGCGACGGATGCATGAAGCTTTTGTAACGCGCCACGCTTTTTTGTGGATATCCGCCGAAGCTACATGAAACCCAGTTCCAGCCGCGCCTCGTCGCTCATCATCTCCATGCCCCAAGGCGGTTCCCAGGTGAGCTCCACGTCCACCTGCTTGACGCCCGCCAGGGGTTCGATCGCATCGGCGACCCATCCGGGCATCTCGCCGGCCACCGGGCAGCCCGGTGCGGTGAGGGTCATCACGATGCGCACTTCGTTCTGATCGGTGATCTCGATCGTGTAGATCAGGCCCAACTCGTAGATATTGACCGGAATTTCCGGGTCATAGACCGTCCGGCAGGCCTCGACGATCGGCTCGTAGAGCGGATGATCGACGGACGAGGGCGCGATCAGCGGCGCGCCTTCCAGCGGTTCGGGTGCTTTGGTCATCGGAGCCTCGGTATCATTTCCTGAGCAATTATATAGGAAATGTGGGCCGGGCGTCCAGAGGCTGCGTTCAGGACAGGCGTTTTCGACGCGGAACCGGGCGCGGGCGCGCCTTTTGCTCGATTTCGTCGTAGAGCTTGCCGACCAGATCCTTGCCGGTGGCGCGCTCGATGCCCTCGAACCCGGGCGAGGAATTGACCTCCAGCACCTTGGGCCCGTCGTCGCTGCGCAACAGGTCGACACCGGCCATGTTCAGCCCGAAGGCGCGGGCGGCGCGCACCGCCATGTCGCGCTCGGGTTTGCTGATGCGGGTGACGCTGGCCTGGCCGCCCTGGTGCAGGTTGGAGCGGAAATCCCCCTCGGCGCCGGTGCGTTTCATCGCCGCCACCACCTTGCCGCCGATCACCAGGCAGCGCACGTCCTCGCCGGCGGCCTCCTTGACGAATTGCTGGACCAGGAAATTGGCGCGCAGCCCGCGAAAGGCCGAAATCACGGATTCGGCGGCCTTCTTGGTTTCGGCCAGCACCACGCCCTTGCCCTGGGTGCTTTCCAGCAGCTTGACGATCAACGGCGCCGATCCCACCAGCCCGATCAGGTTGCCGGTGTCCTTGGGCGAGGCGGCGAAGGCGGTGACCGGCATGCCGATCTTGTGCCGCGCCAGAACCTGATGCGCGTGCAGCTTGTCGCGGCTCGCGGTGATGCCGGCCGAGCCGTTCACGCAATAGGTGCCAATGGTCTCGAACTGCCGGATCACCGCCGTCCCGTAGGGTGTGATCGAGGCGCCGATGCGCGGGATCACCGTGTCGTAGCGCGGCAGGCGCTTGCCGTCGTAATAGACCTCGGGCGCCAGGGCGTTGATCGCCATGTAACAGCGGGTGGTATCGATCACCTCGACCGAATGACCGCGATCCTCTCCGATCTCGACCAGGCGGCGGGTGGAATAGTTGTTCTCGCGGCTCAGCACGGCGATGCGCAGGGCCCGGTTCGGCGCGGCGTGGCGCACCTGGGCGGAATGGTAGACGTCGTAGGACAGGATCGGTTGCAGGTGGCGCTCGGTGGGCGTGATCGAGATGTGGTCGGTCAGCGCCTGGCGGCCCAGCAACATGCGGCTGGTCATGCCGGAACGGTCTGTCAGCGTGATCTCGATCGGCCAGGTCTGACCGGCGACCTCCAGCGACGTGGCGATCACATAGCGCTGCTCGGACTCGCCGTTGGACGATGTCACCTCGCGCCGGTCGGTGACCAGCGCCGAACAGGGGATCGCCAGATCGCCGCGGCCGGGGACCGGGTGCACCGAGAACCGCACCTTGGGCGCGGCGACCGGGCCGAATACCTCGATATCATAGGCATGCAGTGCCGAGGTCCGTGCCCCGGTGTCCACCTTGGCGCTGATCGCGGGCAGGCCGAGGGTGGGAAGGGAAACCCATTCTTCCCAGCCGAAGGTCAACGGCCGGGGCGCGGTGGGGGAATCGGTCATGATCGGCCCTTTCCTGTCCTGCGCCGTGCGGCCTCCCTATCGGTTTGTCGGGTTCACGCAAGGGTGATTTCGTGTCTGGACGGTTTAGCGCGGCGGCGTGGGCTCACGGCCGCATGCGTCGCCGGGCGCGGTCAAGCGCGAGATGGACCAGAAACGCGGCGCCGTAGCAGGCCGCGATCATGGAAGTCATGCCGCTCACTCCGGCCAGCCCCAGCACCGCCAACATCAGTGGCGTGCCCAGCATGTTGCCGAGGTTTCCCATCTGCGCCAGCGCCCCGTTGGCCAGCGCCCGGCTTTCGGCGGTCTGGTTGAGTTCGGCGATGGCGGCAAAGCTCGCCCCCTGCACCAGCCCCAGCGCGGCAAAGAGGGCGATGGCGGGGGTAGCGCCCTGCGGGGCCAGCGGCAGCGTCAGCGCCAGCACGGCGGCCAGGGCGAAACCCGACTGGACCACGCGGATCGCGCGCCAGCGGCGCAACAGGATCACGCCCAGCGTCATCGAGACCGCGATGGCGGCGAGCGGGGCGACGGAGGCGACGAGCGTTGCCGCGCGCTGCGGCAGCAGCGGCGGCCAGACCGCGAGGACCGCGACGAAGGTGATCGTGTAGAACAGCCAGCCCCAGGCCGGCGCCGAGAGAAATGGCGAGCGATAGATCTCGCCATGCCGGTGCAGCAGCGCGCGCAGGGTGAGGCGCGGCGCATTGCGCGGGCCGGGCGTATCGGCGGGCACCAGGTAGCGCAGCGCCAGTGCCATCGTCGCCATCCAGACCCCGTGCGCGGCAAACAGCGGCCCGGGGCCGTACCGGGTGGCGAGCGGCACGCCGAAAAGCGCGGTCAGGGCGAAGGCGACACCAAAGAAGGTGCCCCAGAGCGTCAGCGCGGCGGGACGGATGCGGTCCGGCGCGATCTGGGCGATCAGCGTCGGCGCAGCGACGACAATGGCGAGATGGGTGGCGCCCTCGATCACCCGCAGGGCCAGCATCGCGGACAGGGGCGGCAGCAGCGCTTGCACCAGCGAGATCGCGGCGCCGAGCGCCAGCGCCCCGATCAGCGTCCGGCGAAAGCCGAGGCGCGCCACCAGTATTCCGGCCACCAACCCCAAGACTACCCCGACCAGACTGAGCAGCGAGACCAGGAATCCCAGCGCCGCGCCGGCCCCGGGATAGGCCTGGCCGAGCTGAGGCAGGATCACCGCCATCTTGGAAAACTGCCCGGCGGCGCCGAGGCCGGCGGCATAGAGGGCGAGAATGGCGATCGAGGGAGAGGCGGGGCGGGTCATGGCGGATGTGGTGACCTGCGGCAGGACCGAATGCAAGGGGCAACACCTTGGTACCGGCTCTTGCCAGCGCGGCGCGTTTGCCGCAATACCGGCCCGATCAAACAAGGGCCCGGCGCGATGACGACACGATTTTCCTTTCAGCTGAACGCCAGAGACGGCAAGGCGCGCAGCGGCGTGATCGACACCCCCCGGGGCCTGATCCGCACGCCCGCCTTCATGCCAGTGGGCACGGCGGCGACGGTCAAGGCGATGATGCCCGAAAGCGTGGCGGCGACCGGTGCCGACATCCTGCTGGGCAATACCTATCACCTGATGCTGCGCCCCACGGCGGAGCGGATCGACCGGCTGGGCGGGCTGCACCGGTTCATGAACTGGGACAAGCCGATCCTGACCGACAGCGGCGGGTTCCAGGTGATGAGCCTGGCCTCCCTGCGCAAGCTGACCGAGGAGGGGGTGACCTTCAAATCGCACATCGACGGCTCGAAACACCACCTCAGCCCGGAACGTTCGATGGAGATCCAGCGGCTGTTGGGCAGCGACATCGTGATGTGTTTCGACGAATGCCCGGCGCTGCCTGCCGACCGCGACCGGATCGCGGAATCGATGCGGCTGTCGATGCGCTGGGCCGAACGCTCGCGCGAGGCTTTCGGTGACCGGCCCGGCCATGCGCTGTTCGGCATCCAGCAGGGCGGGCTGGAACGCGACCTGCGCGAAGAAAGTGCCGAGGCGCTGAAAGAGATCGGCTTTGAGGGTTATGCCATCGGCGGGCTGGCGGTGGGCGAGGGGCAGGCGGCGATGTTCGATTGTCTCGACTATGCCCCCGACATGCTGCCCGAGGGTCGGCCGCGCTACCTGATGGGGGTGGGCAAGCCCGACGATATCGTCGGCGCGGTGGCGCGCGGGGTCGACATGATGGACTGCGTGCTGCCGTCGCGCTCGGGCCGCACCGGGCAGGTTTTCACCCGGCGCGGCGTGCTCAACATCAAGAACGCCCGCCACCAGGACGACCCGCGACCGCTGGACGAGCACTGCACCTGCCCGGCCTGCAGCAACTATTCCCGCGCCTACCTGCACCACGTGTTCCGCAGCCAGGAGATCATCAGCTCGATGCTGTTGACATGGCACAACCTGCACTACTTCCAGGAGATCATGCAGGGCATGCGCGACGCCATCGCCGAGGGGCGGTTCACCGCGTGGCAGGCGGCGTTCCACGCGCAGCGGGCCGAGGGCGATATCGAACGGTTGTGAGGGCGGAGGCGCTCAGGGCACCCGCTTGCGCTCGGACGCGAAGGGGCTGAGGCCCAGCCAGCTTTGCATGCTGCGCCGGAGGGCGGGGTCGCCGTCAAACGTGATCTTGTCGGCCGCGCCCGAGACCGTGGTCAGCCCCATCCAGATCGCGGTCATGGTGCGCAGATCGGTGGTCACGTAAAGATCCACGTCGAAGCCGGGATGCGACTGGCACAGGTCGACCGCGCCGTCGGGTTCGACCACCAGCCACCAGTCGCGTTTCGAGGCGGGCAACTCCGGGTAACAAACCTGCACCACGATGCGCCGCTCGGGCAGGGGGGCGGGGTTCAACCCGCGCCGCATGTCCCACATCAGCAGCGAGGGGTCGAGGTTTTCCAGCGAGGGCTGCGATTCCACCCATTTCTGGCCCCAGAGGCCAAAGGCCTCGATCACCGGGCGCAGATCCTGCCCGGCCTCGGTCAGCCGGTATTCGAGCACCTCGGGCTGTTCCGGCACCGGGCGGCGGCTCAGGATGCCAGCCTCCTCCAATTCGCGCAGACGGCGCGACAGCAGGCTGGGCGACATTCGCGGCACCCCCCGGCGCAGGTCGTTGAACCGGGTCGATCCAGCGATCAGCTCGCGCAGCAGCACCATGGTCCAACGGGTGCAGAGCACCTCCGCCGCCATCGCCACCGGGCAGAACTGCCGGTATCCTGTCTGGCTCATTTCCGCATCCCCCCAAGCCGTCCGGCGCCATCGCCCGGTACAGTTCCTGTACTATCACGGTTCGGCACCGCTGGATAGAATCGGCAGCAGGGAACAGAGGGGGGCCGGGCACGCGGCCCCGCTGTTCGGAACGCGACAGAATACGGGAGGAAGACAATGCAAACCAGTCTGTACGAACGCCTTGGCGCCGCAGCCGGGATCAAGGCCATCGTTGCCGACGTGGTCGAGGCGCATATGAACAACCCGGTGATCCGGGCCCGGTTCCTGCCCTATCGGGACGACCCGGAGAACCTGGCGGCGGTGTCGCAGCAGTTGTGCGATTTCCTCTGCGCCGGCAGCGGCGGGCCCGAGACCTATACCGGGCGCGACATGGTGGAGACCCATCGCGGCATGAACATCAACGCCGAGGAGTACATGGCCGCGACCGACGACATCATGGCCACCCTGGCCGCGCATGGCATCGACGAGGGGACGCGCAACGATGTCCTTGCCATCGCCTATGGGCTCAAGGGCGAGATCATGCGGGTGTAAACCCCGGGCGCAAATCGTGGGGGCGCGTCCCGGGGGCCGGGCGGTGCGGGGTCAGATCCCCAGCACCGGCCGCGCCACCAGCCACATCGCCCCGGTGATCAGCAGCGTCGCGATCAGGTTGAGCCAGAGGCCGGCGCGGATCATGTCGCCCATGCGCAGCCCCTCGTAGCCAAAGACGATGGCATTGGGCGGCGTCGCGACCGGCATCATGAAGGCCATCGACGAGGCCAGCGCCACCGGCACCATCAGCCATTCAACCGGCAGCCCCATACCCATGGCCACCGCCCCGAGGATCGGCAGGAAGGTGGCGGTGACGGCGGTGTTCGAGGTCACCTCGGTGATCATCAGGGTCACACCCGCAACCGCCAGAACCAGCAGCCACAGCGGCACCTCGGCCAGCCCGGCAAAGCCGCCACCGATCCAGCCGGCCAGGCCGGTGTGATCGAACCCGGCGGCAAGGGCCAACCCGCCCCCCAGCAACAAAAGGATACCCCAGGGCACCGTTCCGGTGTGCGCCCAGTCGAGCAGCCGTGCGCCGCTGCCATCGCCCGCCGGCAGCACGAAGATGGCGATGGCGGCGGCGATGGCGATCCCGGCGTCGGTCAGCGGCAGGTCCAGCACGCCGCGGAGCATCCAGCCCAGGGCCGCCAGCGCAAAGACGGCGGCGACCCGGCGCTCGGGCACGCGCATCGGCCCCAGCGCGCGGCGTTCCCCGGCAATCACCGTCTCGGCCCCGGCCGCGCCGAGATCGCCGAAATGGAACAGCACCCGCGTCAGCAGCAGATAGCAGGCGGCCAGTATCACCGCCGAGATCGGCAGGCCGACCAGCATCCATTGCCCGAAACCCAGTTCGATCCCGTAGGAGGCGGACAGGACGCTGGCCAGCAGCGCGTTGCCGGGGGTGCCGATCAGGGTGCCGACCCCGCCGATCGAGGCCGAATAGGCCACCGACAGCATCAGCGCGACGCCGAACCGGCGCGCGGTCTCGTCATTGTCGGCACGGGCGCCCACCAGTTCGATCACCGGCAGGGCAACGGCGAACATCATCACCGTGCTGGCAGTGTTGGAGATCCACATCGACAAGGCCGCCGTTGCCAGCATGAAGCCGAGCAAAATGCGCTGTGGCGCGGTTCCCATCGCCGCCACGATGGCAAGCGCGATGCGGCGATGCAGCCCGTGACGCTGCATCGCCGCCGCAACCAGGAAGCCGCCAAGGAACAGGAAGATCAGCGGGTTGCCATATTGGCCGGTGATCGTGGCCACGGGGGCGATCCCCAGCGCCGGCATCAGCGGGATCGGCAGCAGCGCGGTGACGGGCAGGGGGGCGGCCTGTCCGATCCACCAGATCACCATCCAGGCGGTCACGCCGACCAGCCGCCAGGCCGGTGGCTCCAGCCCCGGCGGCGCCGACGCCAGCAGCACGGCCAGCATCGCCGCCGGTCCGGCCGCGAGCGCCAGCATGCGCAGCCGCCGGATCCGTGCACCATCCGAATGAAGCCTGTCGGCCATCTGTCGCGATCCTGCCTGGCTCTTGTCCTGTCCGGTCCGGTGGTAGCAGTCTGAATTGGCGCTTGCCATAGGGCGCCCGCGCCGCTGCGGGGGAATGCACGCTTGAAACCCCCCGGCATGTGCCCCAGATTACTACTCCGTAAGAGGAGACGCCGCACGCTGCCTGATTCAGGGGCCGGGCGTCTTGCCAAAAACAAGGACCGAGCATGCAAGAGCCCCTCAATTCCTCCTATCCCGTCCTGCCGCTGCGCGACATCGTAGTGTTCCCGCACATGATCGTTCCGCTCTTCGTGGGCCGCGAGAAATCCGTTCGGGCGCTGGAAGAGGTGATGGCCGACGACAAGCAGATCCTGCTGTCGAGCCAGATCGACCCGGCCGAGGACGATCCTGAAATCGAAGGCATCTACAAGGCCGGCGTGCTGGCCAACGTGCTGCAATTGCTGAAACTTCCCGATGGCACCGTCAAGGTGCTGGTCGAAGGACAGGCGCGCGTGCGCATCACCGAGTACCTCGAGAACGACTCCTTTTTCGAGGCGCGTGCCGAGTACCTGACCGAGATGCCCGGCGACGTGACGACGACCGAGGCGCTGCTGCGCACCGTGGTCGACGAGTTCGAACGCTATGCCAAGGTGCGCAAGAACATCCCGGACGAGGCGCTCGCGGCGGTGGGCGAATCCACCGATCCGACGAAGCTGGCCGACCTGATCGCGGGGCACCTCGGGATCGAGGTCGACCGCAAGCAGGAGCTGCTGGAAACCCTGGCGGTCTCCGAGCGGCTGGAAAAGGTTTATGGGCTGATGCAGGGCGAGATGAGCGTTCTGCAGGTCGAGAAGAAGATCAAGACCCGGGTCAAGTCCCAGATGGAGAAGACCCAGCGCGAGTATTACCTGAATGAGCAGATGAAGGCCATTCAGAAAGAGCTGGGCGACGGCGAGGAGGGCGAGGGCGAGATCGCCGAGCTCGAATCCCGCATCGCCGAGACCAAGCTTTCCAAGGAGGCCCGCGAAAAGGCCGAGGGCGAGCTGAAGAAGCTCAAGAACATGTCGCCGATGTCGGCCGAGGCCACTGTCGTGCGCAACTACCTCGACTGGATGCTGTCGATCCCGTGGGGCACCAAGTCGCGGGTGAAAAAGGATCTGGGCCGCGCGCAGGAGATCCTCGACGACGATCACTATGGCCTGGTCAAGGTCAAGGAACGGATCGTCGAATACCTCGCGGTTCAGCAGCGCTCGAAAAAGCTCAAGGGTCCGATCATGTGCCTTGTGGGCCCGCCGGGCGTGGGCAAGACCAGCCTTGGCAAGTCGGTGGCGCGGGCCACCGGGCGCGAGTTCATCCGGATTTCGCTGGGTGGGGTACGCGACGAGAGCGAGATCCGCGGTCACCGCCGGACCTATATCGGCTCGATGCCGGGCAAGATCATCCAGGCGCTGAAAAAGGCCAAGACCACCAATCCGCTGATCCTGCTCGACGAGATCGACAAGATGGGCCAGGATTTCCGTGGCGATCCCGCGTCGGCGATGCTGGAGGTGCTGGATCCGGAACAGAACAACACCTTTGTCGATCACTATCTCGAGGTGGAATACGACCTCAGCAACGTGATGTTCCTGACCACCTCGAACAGCTACAACATGCCCGGGCCGCTGCTCGACCGGATGGAGATCATCCCGCTGGCCGGTTATACCGAGGACGAAAAGCACGAGATCGCCAAGGCGCACCTGATCCCGAAACAGATCAAGAACCACGGGCTCAAGGCCAAGGAATTCGCGCTGACCGACGCGGCGCTGACCGCGATCATCCGCACCTATACCCGCGAGGCCGGGGTGCGGAACCTGGAGCGCGAGATCGCCAAGGTCTGCCGCAAGGCGCTGACCCGGATCATCAAGAAGCAGGACGAGAGTGTCACAGTGACGCCTGACAACCTCGACGACTTCCTCGGGGTGCCGAAGTACCGCTATGGCCTGGCCGAGAAAGAGGATCAGGTCGGCGTCGTTACCGGGCTGGCCTATACCAGCGTCGGCGGCGAGCTGCTGTCGATCGAGGCGCTGCGCCTGCCCGGCAAGGGCCGCATGAAGACCACCGGCAAGCTGGGCGACGTGATGAAGGAATCGATCGAGGCGGCCTCCTCCTACGTCCGTTCGGTCAGTCCGCAACTCGGCATCAAGCCGCCGCGCTTCGACCGCTGGGACATCCACGTGCACGTGCCCGACGGCGCCACGCCTAAGGATGGCCCCTCGGCTGGTCTGGCGATGGTGACGGCGATCGTGTCGGTGCTGACCCAGATCCCGGTGCGCAAGGATATCGCCATGACCGGCGAGGTCACCCTGCGCGGCAATGCCACCGCTATCGGCGGGCTGAAGGAAAAGCTGCTGGCGGCGCTGCGCGGTGGCATCACCACGGTGCTGATCCCGGAAGAGAATGAAAAAGATCTGCCGGAGATCCCTGACAACGTGAAAGAGGGGCTGAAGATCATCCCCGTCTCTCACGTGTCGGAGGTGTTGAAGCTGGCGCTGGTACGCGATCCCGAGCCGGTGGAATGGGACGAGGCGGCCGAGGAAGAGGCCGCCGCCGCCCGCGCCGCGCTCAGGCCCGAGGACGGGGTCGGCGCCACCGCGCACTGAGACCCGCACAGACATCTCGTGCAAAGACGACCGGGGGCGGACCGAATGGGTCCGCCCCTTTTTTTCGTCAAGCCGCACCTTTTCTGGCCTTGGCGGCGTCGCCGTACTAGAGTCGCGGTATAGCAGGAGACAGGAGATCCCATGCCAGACGACGCGCAGCCGGGAACCGGACCGACCAAGGACGAGGAGCAGGCCACCACGCCGGACGTGGCGCCGCAGAGCGCGCCGGTGGAGCCGCGGCTGGTGAAGGTCTCGGAGCCCGCCGTGGCCCGGCCCGATCTGAAAAAACGGGACCTGATCGAAGCGGTCCTGGAGCGCTGCGATGTGAAAAAGCGCGACGCCAGGCCGGTGATCGAGGCGATGCTGGCGGTGCTGGGCGAGACCCTGTCAGAGGGGCGCGGGCTGAACCTGGAACCGATGGGCAAGCTGCGTGTCAACCGGGTCGAGGACCGGCAGGACCGCCGCATCGTGGTCTGCAAGCTGCGCCGGAGCCTCTCGGCCCCCGAAGGCGGGGTCGACGACGCGGACGCGGCGCCCGGAAACGAGGCGGAGGAATAGCCCCTATCGAGGGCCGGCATTCTGCCCGATAGGGGCTTGCACGCGGTCGCAAGCTTGTATAAATCCCGCTCGCACGGGTGATTAGCTCAGTGGTAGAGCGCTTCGTTCACATCGAAGATGTCAGGAGTTCGAATCTCTTATCACCCACCATTTTCCCTGCCCGATGATCTGAACTGGCGAGCGGATCGCCGCGGGCCCAGCCGGGAAATCCGACTTGCGCCACATGCTCTTGCCACCTCCGCCGGGAATGGATAAGCACGGCATCACGGGTGATTAGCTCAGTTGGTAGAGCGCTTCGTTTACACCGAAGATGTCGGGAGTTCGAGTCTCTCATCACCCACCAGCTTCCCCCTCACGCCCGCCCTTTCCTGTGCGATTTCGCACAGACTTCCGATGGTTTCGAGGGTTTATTGGTGCTCATGCACGCATATCCTTTGTGGGCACCCGACGAAAGGATGACCCATGAGCTGGAACCCCGCCCTTCACCCGCAGTATCCCAACGCCGAGACACTCGATGCCGTCGAGACCGTGGTCGTGCCCCGCGCCCGCGATCTTGGCGGTTTTGAGGTGCGCCGCGCGCTGCCCGCGCCGCGCCGCCAGATGGTCGGCCCCTTCATCTTCTTCGACCAGATGGGCCCGGCGGAGTTCGTCACCGGCCAAGGCATAGACATCCGCCCGCACCCCCATATCGGGCTGGCGACGGTGACATATCTGTTCAACGGCAGGTTCCACCACCGCGATTCCCTTGGCACCGATCAATGGATCGAACCGGGCGCGGTCAACCTGATGACCGCCGGGCATGGCGTGACCCATTCCGAGCGGGTCGACGGCGACATGCTGAAGGCGCCCTACGACCTCTTCGGCATCCAGACCTGGATCGCGCTGCCCGAGGATCGCGAGGAGGGGCCGGCTGCCTTTTCCCATGTTCCAAAGGCCCGGTTGCCGCTGTTGCAGGGCGAGGGCAAGCAGGTGCGGCTGATCCTCGGCGACGCCTGGGGCGAGCGCGCCCCGGTCGAGACCCCGTCGGAGATGTTCTATGCCGATGCCATGCTGGAGCCGGGGGCCGCCATCCCGCTGCCCGACAACCACGAGGATCGCGGCGCCTATGTGCTCTCCGGCTCCGTCGAAATCGCCGGCGACAGCTTTGATGCCGGGCGGATGATGGTGTTTCGTCCGGGCGACAGGGTGGCCCTGCGCGCCGGTTCACATGGTGCAAGGCTTATGCTGCTGGGCGGGGCCACGCTGAACGGGCCGCGGCACATCTGGTGGAACTTCGTCGCCTCCTCGCAGGACAGGATCGAGGCCGCGAAAGAGGCCTGGCGGCAGGGCGATTGGGAGAACGGCCGGTTCCGGCTGCCGCCGACCGACAGCGGCGAGTTCATTCCCTTGCCAGGGGCCTGAGGGTGGTTCCGAAAATGCTCCAAAAAACGCCGGAAACCTGCGAAGGCCGCTTGACGGGGCAGGGGCGTGGCCATAATACACCCCAACGTCCGGCTCGCCGGGCGGGCAGTGAGCGGTTGTAGCTCAGATGGTTAGAGTACCGGCCTGTCACGCCGGGGGTCGCGGGTTCGAGCCCCGTCAACCGCGCCACCGCTGCCCAACCCCGGTCCGGGGCACAGGACCAGGTCGAAAGACCGATGCGCGGTTGTAGCTCAGCTGGTTAGAGTACCGGCCTGTCACGCCGGGGGTCGCGGGTTCGAGCCCCGTCAACCGCGCCACATTCCATTAGGGGATCACCGGGAACATGGGTGCGCTAATCGACCGGCTCTCGTGGGAACTGGCGTTTCTGCTTGCGGTCACGCTGGGCCTGGCCCCGTTTCTGCCCGAGCCGCATATCTGGCAGAAGCTGCAGATGCTTGCCGCCGGAACGCTGAGCCGCCCCCTCGACATCTTTGATTTCACCATGCACGGGCTTCCCTGGCTGCTGCTCGTGACCAAGGCGGCGCGGGCGCTGTTCAGGCAGAACAGCGCATCGGGAGGGTGAGGTCCGGTTTCGGGGTGGTGGAGGGCCTGTCAGGCTTGACACAACCGGTGGTCACGTTCGACAGTTCAGGGATGCCTCTTTCCAGCGTTTCTTCCGGTTGAGAACTATGGTCCATCCGTCTTGGCGACATGGTACCACCAAGGCGCCGCTATTTCGTGGCGCAATACCAGAAGCGAGCCGCTTTCTGGCTCTCATCCGGGCGGACCGGCTTGTGCGGCAGGTTCTCGCCGTGTTGCTCTGTGTGACCCTGGGGATCATCCTGATCTTCTCGCTGTCCGGGATCTGGGACGACCGATTCGCGGTGGCGCATATCCTCCACCACAATTTCAATCTCGGTTTGGACAGCAGCGTCGCCGAAAAATTCAATCACGGGCTTGCCTTTCTTGCGGCGTTCTTCCTGCTGATCGCGCGCCTTCAGGTGCGGTCTCGGGCGCTGGTGTTTCTGACAGTGCTTTACGGAGCTATCTGGTTCGACGACTCGGCGCGGTATCACGAGCGTGCCGGGGAAAAACTGGGCCGTGCGCTGGACCTGCCCTATAGATTCGGCCTCGGGCCGCAGGAATACGGCGAGTTGCTTGCCTGGGCCATCCTCGGCGTGATCCTGGCGCTGGTTTTTCTGTGGTCCTGGGCCGGGCGCCGGGGCGGTGATGGCGGGGTGATCGCGCCATTTTTCCTGTGTTTCGTGCTGCTGGCGCTTTGCGGTATCGGTGCCGACATGTTGCACAACGTGATGCCACCATACCTCGACTTGCTGATGCAGGTGATCGAAGATGGTGGGGAAATGATCGCCGTGACCTTGAGCGCCGCGCTCGCCTTTGGCGTATACCGCAACGTCAACGCATATTTCGACGCGATGTCCGAACCTTCTGAGGATTAAGCAGGCGACCCATGCTGCATTGTTGCTGGCCAGGGCCGGCAGCAGCGCCCGCGCGGTGCACGTTGGGCGGCGCCGGACAGGCAAGCCGCCCGGCGCCGAATGTTGCAATCGCGGCCCCTTATGCCGACCTGGTCAGCGCCTCCAGCACCCGCGCCCAGCTGCGTATGCCCTTGTGAAAGCTGGTCACATCGTATTTCTCGTTCGGGCTGTGGATCGCGTCGTCGTCGTTGGCGAACCCGATCAGCATCGCGTCGAGCCCCAGCACCGACTTAAAGAACCCCGCGACCGGGATCGACCCGCCCATGCCGGTGAACACCGCCTCGCGGTTCCATTCGTCGCTGAGCGCGCCGCGCGCGGCCTCGAACTCGGGGCGGGTGATGTTCATCACCGGTGCGGGCGATCCTTCCAGGTCCTGGTCCCATTCGACCGTCGCGTCGGGCGACAGCCGCTCCTCGACGTGCTTGCGGATCTTGCCGCGCAGCGCGTCGGGGTCCATGTCGCCGACCAGCCGGCAGGTGATCTTGCAATGGGCCTGGCTGGGGATCACGGTCTTGGATCCGGCGCCGGTATAGCCGCCCCACATGCCGTTCACCTCCAGCGTCGGCCGCGCCCATTGCTGTTCCAGCGTGGAATAGCCCTTTTCGCCATGCGGCACGGAATAGCCGACCGAGGTCAGGTAGTCCTGCTCGTCGAAGCCACAGCCCTGCCATTGCCGCAGCTGGTCTGCGGGCACCTCGTGGACGCCCTCGTAGAACCCCTCGACGGCGATGCGGCCACTGTCCTCGTCGTAGAACGAGGCGACAAGGCGCGCCATTTCGCGCAGCGGGTTCAGGCCCGGTCCGCCGTAATGGCCCGAATGCAGGTCGATGCGCGGGCCGGTGATGGTGAACTCGTCCTTGAGCATGCCGCGCAGTTGAGAGGCGATCGAGGGCACCCCGCGCGACACCATCGAGGTATCGCAGATCAGCGCCAGATCCGCCTGCAGCTCCTCGGCGTTGGCCTCCATGAACGGCACCAGCGAGGGCGATCCGCTCTCCTCCTCGCCCTCGAAGAAAAAGGTGATGCGGCAGGGCAGGGTGCCGTTCACCGCCTTCCAGGCGCGGCAGGCCTCGACAAAAGTCATCAGCTGGCCCTTGTCGTCGCTGGCGCCGCGGCCACGGATCACCTTGCCCGCCGGCGTATCCTCGAGCTGCGGCTCGAACGGGGGGGTCTTCCACAACTCCAGCGGGTCCACCGGTTGCACGTCGTAGTGACCGTAGAACAGCAGGTGCGGCGCATCGCTGTTTTCTTCGCCGACATGGCCCACCACCATCGGATGCCCGGTGGTCGGGCGTTTCTCGGCCGCGATGCCGATGCTGGCCAGATCGGCCACCAGCCAGTCGGCCGCGCTATCGACCTCGGCCTTGTAGGCCGGATCGGTGGAAATCGACTGGATCCGCAGCAACTCCATCAGCCGGTCGATGGATTTGGGAAGATCGGCGTCAATTCGGGCAAGCACGGCATCAAGCGACATCTCATGTCTCCTATAGTGGAATTCGGGGCGACCCTATCAACGCCCGTGCCCCTGTCCAGAGGCGAACCGTTGATCCAGATCAAGGATGCGACAAACTAACCGGGGGTAACAGGTTGATCGAAAGATGTGCAAACTCTATTCATTCTAGTTTAAGAAGGTAGTATGCAAGTCTATGAATTTGTCCATATGGGCAGTTCGAGACCAGCCAGAGGGGGAAAAGCCGGTGAACTACAGCGAGAAACTGGACGAGGCAATCGCGCGGCTGCATGACGAGGGCCGGTATCGGACCTTTATCGATATCGAACGCAAGAACGGTCATTTTCCCCACGCGGTCTGGACCCGTCCCGACGGCACCGAACAGGACATCACCGTCTGGTGTGGCAACGACTACCTTGGCATGGGCCAGCACCCGGTCGTGCTCGAAGCCATGCACGAGGCGCTTGACGCCGCCGGCGCCGGCTCTGGCGGTACCCGCAACATCTCGGGCACGACAGTTTTTCACAAACGGCTGGAGGCCGAACTGGCGGATCTGCATGGCAAGGAGGCCGCGCTGGTTTTTACCAGCGCCTATATCGCCAACGACGCCACCCTTTCGACTCTGCCCAAGCTGTTTCCCGGGTTGATCATCTATTCCGATGCGCTGAATCATGCCTCGATGATCGAGGGCGTGCGCCGCAACGGGGGCTCCAAGCGCATTTTCCGCCACAACGATGTGGATCACCTGCGCGAATTGCTG
>Ga0070729_10002768_pt1 | contig 21724 bp, 9 predicted proteins | sample tdDd472_FD_66725 | JGI IMG/M metagenome (GOLD analysis project Ga0070729, IMG submission 66725) | Marine sediment microbial communities from the Atlantic coast under amendment with organic carbon and nitrate - tdDd47.2 | ecosystem: Environmental > Aquatic > Marine > Coastal > Sediment | place... | reverse complement strand
GGAGCTGTCGAAAGGCGGGGACGGGACAAGGTACACAGCTGGAGCTCGTGTACCAACGGCGGATGCAGCGATGGCCATGACTTTTGATTTTAATTTCAATTCACATTTTGATTGGAAAAGAACAGCAGGAGCGGGTTTTCAAGCAGTAATGGGTTTTAATACATATACCTTTATCCTTGTATTACCTATATACCCCATCGCCATTACTCCCTATATATGCCCCCCATTTTATAGGTTTACTCATTTTAATTGGCATTCTAGTCCTTTTAATGTTCATTCCATCAAACAAAAGAATACCTAAATTTTCCGAATGGGGATAGTTAGCATGTATGATGTCTAAATATCCATCACTATCAATGTCGGCAAGAAGTGGTGTTGTAAATATATTTTTAACTTTATCGTTTTGGTCAATTGGAATTATTTTTTTGTCCTTAAAATTAATCGCAATTAATTGACTTAGGATATTTTCAGGAGGGCGACTAGTAAAGCCCTGACAATCAAATGAATCTAAACTAAAAACAACCTCGTCTATTTCATCATTATTAAGATCATATACAACAGGTGACGACAACCTGGGGCAAGCAGTCGAATCAATATATTCTAATTCTCCAGTAAGACCATTTAGCATGAATTGATAAGAGCCTGTATTCCATGGCCATTTCCCTTTACTCACAAAAGTAAAGATATCCGGAATGTCATCATTAGTAAAATTCCCTATTGCTAATCCATTGCTCGACTCTGTATCCGGAATTTTAAATTGCCAAATATTTTTTAAATTTTCTCCATCGATCGCAGACATTGTCCCTGCATGTGAAATTGCAATTATATCAAAAATATTGTCATTGGTAACATCTACAAAAGCTGGAGGTGCAATAAAACCATGTGATTTTTCAGATGCAATTATTTTTGATTTAGACAAATCGTTGTTCAATAAATCTTCTAGTCTTGTCATATAAAGGTTACCTGAAAAGGTTTCTCCTCCTGTACCAAAAACTATCATTTTACTTCCATCTTCTTGCTCTACATATATTGGAGTCATATAGGTTTCATTACCATCAGGCATTGTATCCGATGCTATTACAGCTCCAGATTTAGCATCTAAAACAAGTAAAACTCCAACTTCACGACCCTTTCTGACATGTTGAAAAACTTCATGATTGCCCCCATTTGATATTAAAATATCTTTTATGCCGTCTCCATTGGAATCCGGTACTAAAACACTATTATAAAAGTTTTTGTTAGCATATTTTAATACTGGATGGGTCGAATATTCTTCAGGATTATATTGCCAAATCCTATCACCATTTATGCCATTTAATGCGTATAATTGTGAAGATCTTCCACCAATAATAACGTCTTTAATATTGTCTGAATTAATATCATTGAAGGTAGGAGAACCAAAAATTTGGTCTTTGCAGGGAGCTTGCCAAATAATGTCTCCTGTTAAACCATCTATGGCTAAAACTCCCTGAGCACTTTTTTGATATTCATTTTCTCCCGCCCCTATAACAATGTCAAGAATGTCATCACTATTTAAATCTGATGCCAGAGGAGAAGATTGGGAACCTATCCTGGGAATACTTTTTTGCCAAATAAGACTCGCTTTCTTTTCTTCATCACATGAAATACTCAGTAAACTAAAAAATACAATTAAATATATAAACTTCACCTCAAAAGTGTTTGTTCGTTAGAATAAGAAGGTCAAAGTTAAAATATAAATCCACAAGATTTAAAATCATCGAAGTGTAGTTCTGAAACAAATTTACTTGCTCTAAATATTTTCAATTGATCAGGTGGCGATCCATTCGGTCTTTCAGCGGAAACAGCGATGGCCATGACTTTTGATTGAAATTCTAATTCACATTTTGATTTGGAATGGACAGCAGGAGCTGTCAAAAGGCGGGGACGGGGCAAGGTACACAGCTGGAGCTCGTGTACCAACGGCGGATACGGCGATGGCCTTGGCTTTTCATTTTGATTTCAATTCACATTTTGATTGGAAAAGGACAGCAGGAGCTGTCAAAAGGCGGGGACGGGGCAAGGTACACAGCTAGAGCTCGTGTACCAACGGCGGATGCAGCGATGGCCTTGGCTTTTCATTTTAATTCTAATTCACATTTTGATTGGAATTTGAATTAAACACAGAAGCACAGAGAATTGGCAATTCCCTGTGCTTCGATGAATTCGTCTTGGATCTTTAGTGATCCGGAAATTTGTCCTTCGGCGTTTTTTATGCAATGTAATTTATTTCATCTCCAGTGATCTTATCAATTTCACTAAATAGTATTGTGAAATTTTTAAATAAATCGGGGACTGTTTCTTTGATTACCTTATCCGCAAAATTGGCTTTCTTATCCTTAATTTCAAAAATATCTGGTATAGAAGTCGCAGTTACCATATCCTTTTCTTTCAAAAAAGAAAGAGGAAAATAATGTTCTATTTCAAAAAATCTAAAACTTTGTTTGTCTTGATAATAGGCATTATATTCTTCGTCAGGAGGAATAGGGAGTTTTATCGCATATATATTTAGTTTGTTATGTTTTCGGGTTCTTTTATCTATAAAAATAAAATCTTCTTTTAATCCATTGAACTCTTGACATCCTTTGGCATCGTTATCAAAAATGCCAATTACGGTTTTTTCTAAATCATGGTCAATTTCTATTTTCTTTGAGAGATTTATTAAAAGTTTAGCTAAATGGTTTGCTCCACCACTCTTACTTTTTAAGGAAGTTTCACAACTTGATACTTTCCAAGTAGACTCCTTATTTTTTGTTAGAATAGAGAAAGCATGATTAATTATCAATGCATCAGATTTTCCTTCTGTAAACAATTCAACATTTTTTGATGGGCTGATGGCATCCAATGATGTAAATCTTAAATTTTCAGAAGATGTATCAAGGTAAAATTTTATTCCTTTTATATATTTTTTGATCCTAGATTTTAATTTAAAATTTTCTTTAAGTACTTTCCTATTCTCTGTTTCCAAAACTTCCAATCCTGCATCAAAAAGAAGAACGAATAAAGGAATAGTTAATAGATTATCCTCATTGAATAGAACTTCAAGTTTTTCAGGTTCTGCATTTCGTCCTGTATCTAAAGTAGCAGCTATGCAAAAAAGTTTATATAAAAGCGTTGTTGAGTCGCTTTTAAATTGACTGGATTTCACTTCTGCTAATTCCATGTGAATATCTTCAAATGCCAGATTTAATGGGTCTTTGAGCGCAATGGAATTAAAATGCTTATAGAACCAAACTAAATTCATTATCGCAATATCCGGGTTCTTTACTTTATGGAAAAACGGAAACTTGGATGCGGCTAATTTTTTAATCTCCAAATCACCTTTAATTATCAATTCTAATGCTGCCTTAACCCCTTCTTTACGAATATTAGAATCAGTCATCCACAATGATTGTAGAATATATCCCATTCCTGACACACCTAGTAAGCAATCATTCAGAAGCTGATATGACTTAATGTGCTCTATCAATTTTACAATAAAATCAGGCATGTCTTTTGTCCGCCCAGCATAAAAGATAGCAGTGTTTTGCCAATTAAAATCATTGAATCTATTTATCAAAGTCTTTTCATGACTAATTCTATGGTGGTCAAATATTTCAATTGAGGCATAATACTCCATGAAATGGTCATGTTTAAAAGCCACAAAGTTATTCTCATCTATGTAAAGAACCCCTGTACCATCAGTCAAGGACTTTAATAGTTCTGGAACTAAATCTTCGATAATTGTAATTGATTTTTTAGCAAAGAAAGAAATAATGTAATCAATAAAATTGTCTACTTTTTTCTTTAGCCTATTCTCTGATTGAATGATTTCTAAGGCATAACTTGAAATAAGTCTCTTCTTAATATTTATATTAAGAAAATCAAGCCTTGAACTCACATTTAATCTTCCAAGAAGAAATAAACTAAAATTATCATACACATCAGTTATTGTTGCAGGGATTTCATATCCTTTGTCTTCATAAAGAATTGAAATAAGAGAAATTGTTAAAGGAGTAATTGGGATCCTTTCAAGCGTATTATTTTCGGTTAATATTTCCCAAAGTTTATCAGACTTTGCTAGGTCGAACCTAAAGAAATTATCAAGAAATTTTTTGACTTGCTTTAAATCAAAATTTACTAAAAAGGGATTTTTGTGATTGTCAATTTCACATTCTGAAATTAAAGCCTCATAATTTCTTGTACATAACAAAAAACTAAAATTGCTTCTTTTACCAATTTCATTTAAATCATTGAGAATTGCAACACGAATAGGTTGTTCAAATTCATCAATGGAGTCAACCAATAAAGTAATATAATATTCCTCAAACACCTTTTCTAAACCAAACTCGGAAAAACTTTTTTCTAATTCAATTTCTACAACATCATTTATTCTAAAATTCTTTTGAACTAGAGAGCTAGAATTAATAATGATAGGAATAGATTTTTTGTCAGCTGTTCTATTTTTTTCTATGATCCTTTTTCCTATTTCTTTGAGCAATGTACTTTTACCAGTTCCTGCCTCACCTGATAAAATATAATTTTCGATATCCAATAGATTTTCTAAATTTATTTTCTTTTTTATTGGACGTTGGGTTTCTTTATCCTCTGTGAACACAAAGATTTTAGGTTCAACAAAAACATTTAAAAGTTTATCATATTTATCATCTAATTTTAGTAGTTTCTTTAATTCTCTGTCGGTTTCTAGCTTCTCAATAAATTCGGCTTCATAAGATTGTATAAATGAATCGCCATGACTCCAAAAATCAGTTAAATGCTCATCTATTAATTCTATTATCCTTTTTCTTGACCAAAAATCTAAGTCTGTGAAATCACTTTCCTTATACAACCACTCTTTAAAATAATTAGACAATTTCCTATTAGAAGTAACTATATATATACTGTCAGCATTTCCTTTTATTTGATTAACAGCTTCTAGAATTGATAAAGTTTTTCCCTTTAACTCGCTAAGAGTTAATATGAAGTATATTATTCTCTTTTTTAAGGGCGATAATTCTTTTGCTACCAGTATGTTATCTGATGTTCTTTCTATTTCCGTTAAACCTAACTCATCTAATATTTGAGAAATTAAGCCTACTAAACTATCAATATCATCAATCGACTCGATCTTTTTACTTTTCATTTTTTACTTTTAATGCTGCAGAACTCTTCAACTACCCCTATCGCAAAAGCGTAATATTTCCTTGTCGTATCAGCTCTTCACCATTAGGACAAACGGCACGTAACCAGAAGCCATACACATCAGGCGGAAGTTGCTTTCCTTTAAAAGTCCCATCCCATCCTTTGACGGCATCACTATAATTCTGCGTGCGATAGACTTCTTCTCCCCAACGGGTATAAATCATCAATTCGATTTCTTCTAAATCTACTACTGTTCTCAGCCTCAAATCATCATTGGTATTATCACCATTGGGTGTAAATGTATTGGGCAAGAATACATGATCCAGATCACAAACGAAAGGAATGACGAAGACTTCCACTTCCAGTTCCTGGCTACAGCCCAGTTTATCCACCCTTAGCTCGTAGATATTCGAGCCCGGCTCATCCGGTGTGGCCACTACTATAGCTTCATCATCGGGTGTTACATCGCCAGAGGGCGGGAACCATGTGTAATCACAATCATCACAACCCGTGACGGTCAGTGTACTAAATTCTTCTAGTAAGATCGTATCGGGGCTAGCAGAAATGCTCAAAGTACTTTCTAGATCGACCACTACAGCAGTTGTTCTTAAGGTATCGCTACAGCCCAACTGGTTGGTCACTACAACGGCTACTTCATTGACTACATTCGGGTCAATCATGATCATATCACTACCGGGAGGATTAGCTAAGCCTGCCGGAATCCATTCATAAGTAACTTCCTGGTTGGGGCTGAGGTTGGTGACGGCAATGGCGGCACTATCGGTAGGCACACAAAAGACTAGATCAGGTGTAATCGTCGCATTGATAGGTAGGCGCTGCACCGCTACTGTCCCGGTCTCACTACAGCCATTTTCATCCGTTGCTTTCACAAAATAGGTAATCTCACCCTCGGGGCTAACCGCTACACTACCTCCGGTAGCAAAGGGGGCGCCACTCATATCAGCGCTTTCAAACCACTCAAAAGTTACATTGGCCAGATCGCTACTTGCTGTTAGTACCAAATCTATCGGCTCACAAGCCAAGGTATCTCCCGTAGTGACTAAATTAATAGCTGGTAAAACCGAAACGGCTACCTGTTGTGAAATCATACAGCCTGTTGCAGGGTCTGTTACCGTCAAATCAAAAGTAATATCAGTATCCGTCGTAAGGATCGGATTGTGCGCTCCATTGGTGGCTACATCTAAATCTCCTGCGGGGTTCCATTCATAGACTAAATTAGGATTGCCATCGGGATTCAGTTCAAATGGTGTGTTGGCACAAATCGTATAAGCCGTATCAGGCAAGGCTCCTGTTATATCATTAACTATTACCACTACCTGGCTTGTATCCTCGCAGCCACTGATCGGATCAATTGCAATCGCGGTATAGATGGTCGTTCCTTCCGAAGGAGTGACAGTGATTGGCGAATCTTGATCAAATGGGGTATCCAAATTGGGATTCTCGTACCAGCTAATGATCGTATTAATATCAGTAGCAGCCATCAATTGTAGCGCTACTGGTTCACAGATCGTTGTATCCCCGTCCGTTACCAAATTGATACTGGGATAGGCAATCACACGCACATTTTGCGTTAGTTCGCAGCCCGTTTCTGGGTCTCGGACACTCATTGTAAATGTGATATCTCCCGTCGTTGTAATGATAGGATTGTGGGCGCCATTGGTGATCAAATCTAGATCCGTAGTCGGATCCCAGGTATACACCAAGTTGGGATCTCCGTTAGGATTCAAGTCCGTTGGAAGATCTGCACAAACTCGGATCAGGGTATCCGGTAGATGATCCGTAATATCATTGATGGTAATAATTACTCGACTGGTATCCGCACAAGCGGCAGGTCCAGCTGCCGTAGCAATGGCAGTATAGGTATTGGTACCCGCTACAGGCGCCACCATAATCGGTGATCCTTCCCCTATCTTATTACTTAATGCTGCATCATCAAACCATTCAATCGTAGCTGCACTAGCTGTTGTAGCCGTAAGTGTCACCATTTCAATGGTTTCACAAACAGCCGTATCGCCAGTCGTCTCTAAATTGATCGCGGGATTGACCGATACATATAATTCATCCGTGGTTTCACAGACTAATCCATTACTTTCATCCCTAATCGTCACCTGGTAAAGCTGATCAGCCGTTCCTGTAAAAATAGGATTAGCTGCAGTAGGATCGTCTAAATGGGTCGCTGGTGACCATTGATAAGAATAACCAGCCGTGAAATCTGGATTAATACCAGTCGGTGTATCAAAGCAAGCATAGATAGTGTCGGCAACTGTGGCTTCAAAAGGCACTACATTCACCGTGATCTCTACCGTATCATTACAAGCAAATTGATTGCTGATAATAGCTGTGAAAGTTATAGGTTGCTCTCCCTCAGACACACTAACCGTCGCTACCGCCTCATTTGCTCCAGCAATGATATTGGATACAGGCGACCAACTGACGCTTAACTGATCTGTCTCATCTAAATTGACAACAGACAAATTCGTTTCTAAATCGGCACAGGCCGTCACCGCTTCGCCCGGATTAGCCACGACATCCACCCCTTGATCGATAATCACAATGGTATCTCGATCTGTACATCCAAATTCATCCGTCGCAGTAGCAAAAATAGTATCCACCTGGAAGGGGTTAACCGTAATGCTTGCTCCTTCTCCTAGGTCACCTTCTATGGCACTTTCCCAATTGATAGTGACTTCCACATCAGCAGTTGGATTCAGTACTACGTCTTCTCCACAGCTAATGATATCATCCCCCAAGTCAAGGTTGATATCAGCCGGTACAAAGACCGTTACTTGATCATTGACGGTACAAGTATCACCTCCAGCGATATTCAAGACGGTCACGGTATAAATCGTAGTCTCATCTGGAGTAGCGGTAGGATTAGCAACATCCGTTGCGTCCAAGCCTGTGCTAGGTGCCCAAGAATAGATATAATCTGGGCTTCCATCAGGGTTTAGTGCTACACTTCCTCCTTTACAGAGGACTAGGGTATCTTGTAAATCAATCTCCACCAACTGGATATCAATCGTCTCCGTTGTTTCATCGTCACAGTCATTTTCAGAAGTCACCTTTAGGGTCACGCTTAAATCTCCGCTGCCCAAGACCGTGATAACTGGATTTTCTTCCGTAGATGTTTCTCCATTACTGAAGGTCCACATATATTCTAAAGCATTCCCAAAAGAATTCAAAGACTGATCAAAAAAGGCAATCTCAGCACTATCAGGACTACAAGAAATGATATCATAAGTAAATTCAGCGGCTAATTCTGGATCCATCGTTACCACCGAAGCCGTAACGCTCGACACGCAACTTACCTCATAGATCAAACCTAGGGTAACATCAAACGTACCCATATTAGCATAATCATGACTGACGGTGGCTTCATCACTAATCAAGGTAGTGCCATCGCCAAAGTCCCAGCTATAGCCAAATGCATTGGTACTGGTATTGGTGAAAACTACGGTGTTGCCATTACACTGCAACTCACTCGTAAAGCCGAGTGTCAGATCGGGATCTAGTACAGCGGTATGAACTGAATCCATATGTGTACATCCAAATTGGCTTTCAATCGTGACATATAAGGTTCTGGTACCAATTTCTTCAATCACGTCTGGATTAGCAGAATCGGCACCTCCGGCAAAGGCATCTGCTGGGGTCCAGGTATAACTCAAGGTGTCGTTGGGATCCAAGTTGTTCACAACGATATTAAGTTCTTCGCCCAAACAAACAGCCGCTGTATCTGCTAGCGTTATATCTACGGGTCCACCGCTTACTGTTATATTTTCGGTATCCTGACAGCCATTCTCATCGGTGGCAGTAATAATGACATTCATCGTACCTGAAAGTGCCAGTCGAATTTGTTCGCCTTCTCCCAAATCATTTCCTTCATCATCCTCCCAGCTTATGGTCGCCCCTACTTGTGTGCTAGCATTGAGAGTAGTGGTGGGTTCACAGGAAATTCCATTGACCGCATCTCCTGTTATTTCTAGACCAATATCGGGACGTACGGATAATTCCACTACTCGTTCCTCAAAACAAGCGGGTACTGCTTGGCTACTAATTCTCACGGTATAAGTGGCGTCGCCTGGGCCTGAGAAGACCGGTTGTGCTGCAGTAGGATCATCCAAGCCAGTGGTGGGTGTCCAAGAGAAATCCAAACCGATCGGATTTCCAATAAGACCTATTTGTTCGCTCCCTCCAAAACACAGAAACAAAGTGTCCGGATAGGCTATATCTATATTTAAAGCCGGAAGAATTTCTACTATTTGTGTCGTTGTACACCCAATATCATCTCGCAAAGACAATTCATAGGTTCCCACACTTAAGTTTTCAAATAAACCAGATGCTTGAAATGGGCCATTATTTAAACTAAACTCATAGCCGGAACCGCTACCACCAGCGGCTGAGCCTTGAATCGAGCCATTATCAGAGGCCGCACAAGTAGCATCTTGTTTGGTGAAGCTAAGTTCTGGTCCATCTTCATCTGTCACTTGTTGGCAGCAAATCAATTCACATCCCTGCTCATCCGTGATCGTCACACAATATTCACCGGGTACGCTGATGATGCCCGAAACACTTTGATTACTGGTGAACCCGTCGGGTCCAGACCAGCTGTAAGTAGCCGTACCTACCGTTCCAGAAGTTGCTACTTCCAACTCGGTAGTGCCATTTCCACAAATGGTGGTATCTCCGGTAATCTGGCAACTCAAAATGGGAATATCCGCTTGTGTCACGATGATCACATTCGCAAACCACCAGGTATTTAGTGTATTTTTATCGCCATATCCCGTCGTCAATTCATCCAACACATCCTGACAATCTCCAGTATTAACATTGACATTGAAGTTGTCCCAGGTACGGCAGCCATCGCTTTGGCAACTGCAACCGTTTTGGCCATTCTGGGGCTGCCCGGTTCCAGGATCATCAGTGATCATAGTATCATCCCAGTAGAGTCGGTCGGTCACGATTCCACCAGCACATTGCGGGCGAATAGACTCTACACAGAATCCATTTTTCATGTATTCTACATCGAATATGGCCCAATGCTGTACGCCTTGCGAGTAGGCAAAAATCATATCTACTCGATCTCCAAAATCGACCTCCGTACTATCTCCTTTCAAACCATCCCAGGGGATGCAAGCTGTCAATTCATTAGGGCCAAAGTTATAAATCAAGTTGACATCCATAGAATTGGCGTCAAACTGTCCATTCTGGTCAAAATCCAAATACACCTCTACCTGTCCTGGCTTCGAAACCGTCACTTCCAAACAAAATCCATCTGCTGTACAAGTAAATTCCGCAGCAGCGATGATATCGCCACATTCTCCATCTGGGAAAGCAATAGGATCAGGTTCATTCAGGAAAATTTGATGTTCGGCAGCGGCTACCGTTTGATTCAAGCCTTCAACCGATCGTCGATCTTGTACCAAATCACCCGTGTTACTAGGCCCTGTGCTATTGAAAGCCACGTTAAAGGATAAACCTTGCATGCCCGAGTTGGTGAAATTGATGCGCGAAACAAATCCATCTGTGGTGTAAGAATATAAGGTACCATTGAATTCTCGGCTCCATTGGCACTCTGGTAGTTCCCTTACCCCTAGAGAAGGCGTTCGAAAGGCCCAGTTGCGTGACCAAACACGTCCTAGAATAGGTTCGTTATTGAGTGCAACGGTAATATCCCAAAACCCAATATTGATCTGGGCGGTACCATCACTGAATAAGTCTCTGATTTCAATGATATAGTCCCCAGCTTCACCTGGAGCGAATTGGTAGATTAACTGGCCATCATCTGTTGTGGTCGTTACATCATAGCTACCAAATTGGGCTTGGGTCCAGCTCTTTACATTCGCATTATCATTGTTGATCACGAATGGTCCATGCACTGGCGTATCTACCCCCGGCTTACGAATCCGGAATTCGTAATTACTTCGGCTGAGGTCATAGGTCATCCCGTTGGGCTGATGCTCTCCCGACAGGCCCAGGTATACAATTTCATTGGGATCTTTGATCGTGACGAATAGCCGACTATCTTCCGGCCCATTATAGGAGGCAAAATTCCCAAATCCATCTCGATCACATTCCAACATCACCAGGGAATCCAAAGGTGAAGGTGCCAATTGGCGTGTACCTTCTGCATAACTATTTGGTAAAAAACCAACCATAAATAGCAGTAAAACCAGTAGACTGGTCTTCGCTATGTTTTTACCAAATGGGATGATCATGTATTTCATCGCTTGTATTTTATAATCATGGGGTTATAAATGGGATAAGTTCTCTTCATAGTATTTTAGCAGCATACTGCTAGACATTTAGAAGACAGAAGCGAGAAAAGAGACTGCTGAGGTGGGGCTTCTGCCCTGAATCTAGCCGATCTCTCCTCTGGCTTCTTCCTTCTTCCTTTGTCCAGTAGCATGATCTCTTAGTACATTGCCATATCTCATTGCCCCTATCCTTTATGATTTAATAGGTCATATTCACTCAATAAATGGTCGATTTGCTTTGACCATTATTTCTTATCACGGGTAGTAGGTCTAGTAACTTCTTCTTTTGCGGGGGGAGTCTGTTGTTGCCCTTTATCAGTTAGCAAACGAACGCGAACATGTCGACGCGCCGAGGCGACCAAATCATAGACAGAGTTACGCAAATCATCAATATCATCACTAATATCTTGATCGTCTTTCTCCTTTTGTACGACACTATCTGGGTCATAGGGGTTTTCTCCAAAGTTTCGTTCAATGAAGACCAGCTTTCCTGCATCGATGTATGGCTTTAATCCTTGACCATCTTTATCCTTATAGCGCAAAAAGTGATTTTTTACGCAATCAATTCTTCTCGCACCCAAATCATCATTATAGCTGCTGCCCCCTCTAGGACTAGCGCTACCCATTAGTTGCAGCGTAACTTGCTGTCCAGCTGCCAACTCCGCTAACAATCGATCACTGAAATCAATCAAACGAGCAGGTGCTCTATTCACATCCCGATCAAAAAAGTCATGAAAACGACGGCTAATGATAAAGCTATCATTCTTAGACTCGATCGCTTCCGTAAATTCTCTAATAAAAACATCCTTCCGAGCGTAGTAGACGTCATTGGTCTCAATATAGGCCAGGTTCGTTCTTCGGAGTCTTGTTCTGGGATTAGGACGGTCATTATCAAAATAAAGTACCAATTCGAAAGGGCGAGGAAGATAGACATCAAAGATCAAGCGGCCATTTCCGGCCAGCGCATCTTCGGGTCGAAACCGAAGTGTATCCGTCACGGTATCATAACCATCTCTCATAGCCTTGACTAAGTAAGGACGATCCAAATGCAATGGGTATTTAAAATCATTACCAAGCGTATTCACACTACTATGAATCAATTTGGGTTCACCTTCACTCAAATCGTACAACTCTACTCGCACGCCACTCAATGGTTGCAAGGTTCCCGCTTCAAAGGTGTTGACTTCCAGCATCTGTCCCAAGTACAAATCAGCAGTAGCTGTTCTTACCCTTGCATAAGCTGGGTCTGCCAAGTCGATATAAGTAGTATCTGTACCGATGAAGCCGGGTCTGAAACCTGTCACCATGTACTTTCGACCACGTTCCACCGGAAAAGTAACGTCATTGGATAATAAATTGACCTTACTGTTTATCATTTGAGGACCATCGGGTGTCATCTCGTATAGTTGCACTCTTACCTCCGTTAGCGGGGTAGTATCCAGCAAATGCCAGGTACTTACCATCAAGTCCATGCTGGGATCAAGGTAAAGCTTCTTCTCAATCGTAGCTACCCCCTTGTACATGGGGTCTTCGGTGTCGATTTCTGCCACATCAGATGAAAACCCATCTTTAGTCGCTTTGACCCGATACTTCTTCCCTCTTTCGATGGAAAAAGGAAAGCTATTACTGGATGGGTTGGTGAGGCTATCTATGGGAATTTCTTCTCCATTTAATCCGATTTCATACAGAACCACTGTTGCTCCAATCAGAGCAGTGCTATCTTTCAAGGTAAAAGTGCTAGCCAATAAGTCGATCATCGGTAGCTTCACTTTATAAATATCGTTACAGCAGTATTCTTTAGAACTATCCCAAAAAATCGCGCTGGTATCAGGTCGATTAGAGGAGAAATAAGCGGCCTTGCCATCTGGCTCATTCACCAAGGTGTAGTACATGTCATTGTAACTACTATTGATGGGAATACCCAGGTGTTCAGGTGTATCCCATTTGCCGTCTCTTTTTCGTGATTTATAGGTATCAAAACCACCCAGGGTTTGGTAGCCTGTTGTGCTGAAGTACAAGGTTTGGGTTTCCGTATGGAAAGAAGGAGTAGCATCATCATCACTGGTGTTGATCCCTTTCAGGTTGACCGGATTAGTCAGATTGCTACTGCTAGGGTCAATATAGCTATACCAAATATCCAATTTGCCCTCGCCTCCCTTACGGTCGGAAGCAAAATAGAGTACCTCTTGATTTTTGTCGTAATCAAATCCTACACTTGGATGTGTTGTGGTATAATTCTTGGCGTTTATATTTAACTCTATGGTATTTTCCCAACTGCCATTCGCCGCTACATCGCCGCGGAATAACTTACATTGGATCGTATCTTTTTTCAAATAATCACAGATCGTAAAATACACCTGGGAATAATCTTTATTGAAGGCCGTGTGTGCCACATGTCTCCCAGGGCGGTTGACATAAGGGGGCAATTCTTCTCCTTTTTCCAGGGTTTCATCTCCGAGCATAACCGACTCCATAATCCGCATATAATAGCGAGGAGGATTCAAAGAGTCCTTTTTATCAAGGAAGCGGTAAGAGGAGTAGTACATCGTATCTCCTTTAAAGGCCGTGGCATAATCAGAGTGTTTACTATTGACACTCGTTCCGATGTTTTTAACAGGGATATCTTCCCGTTCTTCCACCACGCTCAGCGCCCACAAGGCATTTTCAAAACCTCTTTCTGCCGATTCTGTATAATCTTCGTCAACTTGATTGGATTGATTAAGAAAACTCTGATAGAATTCGCTAGCCTGTTGATACTTCCCTCTCGTATGCTTCACGACCCCTAGCCAATAATTGGTCAAAGGGAAATGTACAGCATTGGGACTTTTCAATACTTCCTGGTATACGCTATCGGCTCTGGAATAGATTTGAGCCATTCGGGCCGCTTGCGCATAATTGTATAACATGGCAGCACGAGTACTATCGTACTTTTCGACCCTTGCTGCTTTGTATTTCAGTGCGATTTCATAGCATCTATAGGCGCCATAATAATCGCCTTCCTCAAGCGCTTTTTCGCCTTCTTCAATCCAGGCTTGCATGGTCTGTGCTTGGCCCAGGGTGAAGAAAGAAATAAGGAGGATGGTGGTTAATAAAAGCTTATTCATCATGAATGGGAGCTATACGTTAAATAATTTTCTTCGGGTTTGAGTAGATCCTGGACGAGTGATTAAATTAGGGGACAACTTCGTCGACCAGGTCTTTTAGGGGTCTTGAATAGGTAGCGGACGGAAAATTCAGGGCCGCCGCGTCGCCCAGTAGCGATATTGATATCTGATACATTGACATCATAACTAAAGCCTGCTTGCCAATTATTGAAGAATATTTCCAAGCTTGGCATGAAAGCATCGCCAAAATCATTGTTTAGACGGTAACCCACCCCTAATTGTAACGCCCATTGATTCCCTAATTGCCGATCAATATGAACTTTGGCGCCAATCATACCGAGATATTCTCGATAAGGCCCCTGGAATTGACCAAAAATATTAGCCGCCAAATCCAGTTCATCTGTCAATTGCAAAATTCCCATCGCATAAGGACTAAGGCGCATATCGAGCTGTTCCTTTTCTCCTTCGAAAAAAGCTTGGTTGGGTTCTGTCAAGTGATGGAAGCCCACACCAAAATCTAATTTCGAACGCTGATCCAAAAAGTCTACCAAGCCAGACTGGTCTAAGGCCTGCAATCTAAAATTGAAGCCTAGGGAAAAGTCTACAAAGGAGCGGCTGGTGTTTCCAAAAGTTTCTCCATTGGGTGCGGTAGGCAGGTATTGGCCTCTTTCAAAAACAAACTGCTCATCAAAAGTCAGGGCATCGGTCTTGAAGCCGCGCTGATTTACACTGACTTGGCCACCTAAAGTGCCAAAGAAGTGATCTGAAAACATACGGGTAATAGAACCATTCAGGCCCAAATCGCCTAACTGCAACTTGGAATAGCCAGCCCGATCATAATTAAATGATAAGCCAGCCGAAAAGAATGTTCGATTGATGGTATAGCGTCGGTTAAACTTTATATCGGCCACTGCCGAGAAAGTTTGGTAGTCTACAGGTACCGCCGCCCATTGGCTTCTATAGTTGGCCATAAAGCGAACATTGCCATTAAAAATCCCTGTCAACCCGGGATTGAGCAACATAGGTGAATTGTAGAATTGGGAATAATGTATATCCTGCGCAAATAGGGTGGGAAAAGAACACAGGAATAGGCCCATTGTGATAATAAAGCCTTTAAGGCTACAAGCGAATTGTGTAGTCATCTTTTTAGTTATATTCTGGGATTCTCTTAAGCAGTTCATGGTTTTCATTTTTTGAACTAAGCTTTTACAAACTTAAGTTCTGTGTAGTTCTCTCCGAAATTGACCATGTTCTAATAATCAGATACTCAATTCACTAAGGTTGTGTTTCACCTTTAAAGGAAAAAATACCAATTATTGTCCATTTTAACGGAGTATGAACGTGCTAAGGAACCAATAAATAGTTGCTAATGAATGTAGCATCGAATTCAGATGCTACCTTATTAGGTGTCGTTAAAAGATGAGATTAGAGATAGACTTGATGCTGAAATAATTTGTATGGAGCTAAATTATCTTTTTAAGCAAGCCTTCGTTCTTCATCAGTCGCATAGCTTGTGGCTATCCTCCTTCTTCGGGCCTCGCCTTGCTCAAAAACCTTAATTTCCATCCTTATACAACTCACTTCAGTATAAAGTCTGATAAAGGAAGTCGAAATAAAGGCCGAAAGTTAATCGAAAATCCCATCTATCGCAACCGATATATGTTAAAAGTTCCAAAACGTCTATGAATTACCAAACTGTATGATCTGCGAGGGGGAAAGATAGAAACTTTGAAAGTAAAAAAGAAAACTTTAACCGTTTCCTAGCCAAATACTACCTTTTTCTTATAAAATTAGACCTTAAATACTCAAAAAGGTAACAAACAGCATATTAAAAACGGATAGAGAACCTTTACATCAGCCAGGAGAAAGAAAGCTGGAGAAAGCTGTTTTTATTACCATTTCGGAGCAAATGGCAACGAATAATGGCCTTTAAGTGCACGAATATTGTTTTTCCTGCACAAAAAAGGGCAAAAGCTACCGCTTCCTTTCATAAAGGCACCGCTTTCTAATCCGAATTCAAAAGCGAAGCTATTCTTTTGATTATCTTCAGGGAAAGGAGTATCATTGCAATGCATTTAGGTGAGTAACAATCCCAAATTTTCCTCACTTAAATAAAAAAAGTGTTGACAATTAAATTTTGATGCACTTTGTTTATAGATTTTGATTTTCCCATTTTACCCCATTCAAACTAAAGTAGAAAATTGACATATTTATTTGTTTAAGTAAATTTCGTCTACCCAACGAATACTACTGACAAAATGTTTTCCCATGTTATTATTTGGTGCTCAATCCCAACTTAAACGCTAAATAATAAGCTTTAGATCCCTATCATCCTATCCAACATATTGTGCCTTTCGTTTGACACTTCGATTTTAGTATAGGCACGAAGGTTTGTTGATTTCCCACACTGTGGTTCCTTTGTATACAACAATACAGTCATTCCTTTTTCCATACTACACTAAGGTCGTCTCTTGATTAACAAGAATTTTGATTTTTCCAACTTCAAAAAGGTATTAAGGTGAAAAAGGGTTTACTACTATTTGTATGTTTGATGTCTGCGATGCTACTTGATGCAAAGACGATTTACGTAAAAGCAGGGCTTAACGGTAATGGTACTTCTTGGATGAATGCTTTCGGGAATGTACAGGATGCCTTGGCTGCTGCTATTAAAGGTGATTCCATTTGGGTGGCTGCTGGTACATATGTGACCACCACAACGAATGACCGCAATGCTTCTTTCCGTTTAGTAGAGGGTGTATCCCTTTACGGAGGGTTTGTAGGGACTGAAAGGGACCTCAACCAACGACAAGTAGCAGTGAACCTTACCACCTTAAGCGGAGAGATTGGGGATCAAACCACTCCAACAGATAATGCTTATACCGTTGTATACGCAGAGAAAGTAAGCAAAATTACAGTAGTAGACGGTTTCACTATCACCGGTGGACAATCTGATGGTTATACTGTAACTGGAGATCCTACTTTTTCTGGAGCAGCATGGTTCAATAATCTAGCTTCTCCAACTATCACCAACTGTACCTTTAGTAACAACTATGCTCGAGAAGGAGCAGCTATTTATAATTATGCCAATAATGGCGCCTGCAACCCTATTATTTCTAATTGCCAATTTATCTCTAACAAAGCCGACTTTGATGGTGGAGCAATTTTCAACATGAGCCTTAACGGCCAATGTACGCCAAGAGTTGTGAATTGCCACTTTGAGAACAACCATGCGACGTACGGCGCAGGCATCCTCAATAAAGGTGTAGATGGAATAGTAAATGCAGTTATCATTGGGTGTATTTTTTCTAACAATGCCTCAATTCTAGGCGGAGTAGCTGTATACAATCATCGCGAAGGTCGTGGCGTGTGCGACGCAACAATGACTAAATGCCAATTTGTTGACAATGCTTCTATCAATGGAAGTTCTATTGAAAGCAATCGGTCAGCTGGCAATAACGTCCAAAGCAATGGCGGTGCAGTACTTCGAACCTACTAATCTGGTTATAGAAACAGTTTGTCTCTAGACCACCAATAAACACACACCTTTGAGCGAATGCGCTTAAATGGAAAGCCGGTCAGCCTTTGGGTTGGCCGGCTTTCGTATTTATGGCCCAGGCAAAACAGCCAAGCAGCTCATCATACCATCTGTAGATTATTCTTATTTTGCACGCCACATCCTAATTATAGTATATGAAACAGTTGTTTGTTTTCTCCCTTATTCTAAGTCTCTTCACCGCTTGTCAGCCGCATTCCACTGAAACGGGGACAGCTGCTAGCAGCCATATTGAAGGTATTCGGCAACAATTTGCGCCAGATAAAAGGGTAGCGCTCTGGAACATTGCAGATACGATGCAACAAACTAAGGTGGTATTAAAAGGAGAAACTAATTTGCCCTTAGCCAAGAAGGCACTCCTAGCGCAGTTGACAGCTGAGGCTATTCCCTATATAGACAGTATCCGGGTCTTGCCCGATGAGCATTTGGACGGCCAATTGTATGGCTTAGTGAATGTATCAGTAGCTAATCTGCGATCGGAAGACAAACATTGGGGAGAATTGGCTTCTCAAGCTATGCTAGGAACACCGCTCAAGATCATGAAAAAAGTCAGAGAGGGATGGTATTACGTGCAATCTCCAGATGGCTATTTGGCCTACCTGGATGCAGGAGCGCTCGTCCTATTGAATGAGGCGGAATTCCGCCGCTGGCAAAATAAGCCCAAGGTGGTTTACTGGCAGGATTTTGGCTTCTCCTATTTGACGCCCGACGCTGGCAGTCCAGTAGTATCTGATCTTGTCATGGGCAATTTGCTAGAGAAAGGCGTGAATAATGCTACCCATACAGAAGTCATTTACCCGGATGGACGCACTGCTTTTGTGGCGAATGAAAGTATCCAAGTCATGAAGGATTGGCTCGCCGAAGCCGACCCCTCCCCTACTGCCTTCCTTGAGACGGCGAAACAGTTTATGGGCCGGCCCTACCTTTGGGGAGGTACTTCAGGCAAGGGGATGGATTGCAGTGGTTTCACCAAGACGGTATTCTATATGCATGGCTTAATTTTGCAAAGAGATGCCTCACAACAAGTACATACCGGTACTGAAATTCCTTTGGATGACACCTTCAGTCAATTAGCCGCGGGCGATTTTTTATTCTTTGGCTATAAAGCAACGGCTGAAAAGAAAGAAAAAGTGACCCATGTCGGGATCTACCTGGGGGATGGACAATTTATTCACTCGGGAGACGACAACCCAGGCATTCGTATTCAAAGTCTGAAAGAAGGTACACCTGGCTTTGTCCCACACCGCCTAGCCAAACTATTGCGTGCTCGACGCATGTGGGCTACTCCTGGCGAAAACGGAGTAGAATGGATCAAAGATTCTGAATTCTACACCGCAGCTACCTTAGATCAATAATTTCCCCTGCTCCAGCTCCTAAATCCTATTTTTGGAGTAGAAAAACATACAAAACAAATAGACAGACTTGTCTGTCTCCGTAATTTAGCTTATACTTGCCCCATGAAAGATTCTCCAGTCAGACAAAATATCGTAGAGACAGCGACTGATCTGTTTTACCAAAAGGGATACAACCTTACTGGAATCAATGAAATTATTAAAGAAGCGGGTATTGCCAAGGCTACTTTATACCATCATTTCAAATCGAAAGAGGATATTTGTTTGGCCTATTTAGTGTATAAGAATAATACTTTCACTTCTGATATCCGCGCCTTTGTTGAGAAAGCACCAACAGGAGAGGCAAAGATTTTAGCTTTATTTGATTTTCTACAATCCTTTTTTCAGGATAAAGCTTTCAATGGCTGCTGGTGCCTTAATACCATTTCTGAACTACCAAAGGGCAGTGAAAGAATTACGACAGAAATTCAAAAGCAAAAACAGCAGCTCATCCGGTTCCTCGCTAGTCTTACCAAGCATTTTTTGGCTTCGGACGATAAGATCGCCTATGAAACACTAGCCAGGAAAGTCTACCTTTTATATGAAAGTGCATTAGCAGAGAGTCACCTACATCAGGCTTCTTGGCCTATTGATGATGCCAAAGCACTGTGTAAAACCCTCTTGGACAATAAGAAAAAATCATAAAGTCAATTTTTTTAATTCACTATAGACAGACAAGTCTGTCTATTAAAATAAAATCATGAAAAACTTACAGCAGAAAACAGCCATAGTTATAGGAGGAACAAGTGGAATTGGGTTAGCTACCACTAATGCCCTATTGGCAGCAGGTGCTCACGTACACGTGGTTGCCAGAAACCCGCAAAAAATGACCAATCACCCACAATTGAGTAAGCATCAAGTAGACATTACTGACGAAAAAGCAGTAGAACAATTGATCTTAGAAATCGGCCAATGGTCAGCATTAGATTATCTAGTCAACGCTTCCGGTATTTTTCTTCCCAAACCGTTCTTGGATCATACGATGGAAGACTACAATTCCTATCTTGACTTGAACAGAGGTTTCTTTTTTATCACTCAAGCAGTTGCTAAAAAAATGCAGGCTACAGGAGGAGGAGCTATCGTAAATGTTGGTTCGATGTGGGCCAAACAAGCCGTAAAAGCCACACCTTCCTCTGCCTATTCGATGCAGAAAGCGGGGCTCCATAGTTTGACCCAGCATTTGGCCATGGAGTTGGCCGATTCAAAGATTAGAGTAAATGCAGTATCACCAGCAGTGGTAGATACACCGGTATATCACGGCGTATTTGGGGGGCAAGCAGAGGCGGCGACAGCCTTGGAAGGTTTTCACGGCTTTCACCCGATGGGTAGAAATGGCACTCCTGCTGATATTGCCAATAGCATTCTATTCTTGCTCTCAGATAAAGCTTCTTGGATTACTGGAGCAGTGTGGGATACTGATGGAGGAGTAATGGCCGGAAGAAACTAGTCAAATTTGGAAGTACGAAGTCGGAGATTGGAAGTTTTTCCAATTTCCGACTTCTTATCTGTCTTTCTGCATTAGACCTTTAGCGTATGCATGCCCAATAGTGGGGATATCTTTTCTACTCTGCCTTAAAAATGTTTCTGTCCTGAGAATTCCATTGCCTCTCCCCTACCGAAGCCATAACTAAGACCAACGGTAACAAAACGGCCGCGCTGGCTTCGGCTGTACAAATAAAAGGAGGATTGATTCGTCTCACTTTCAGAAATCCGAGAGGCAAATACATCTCTCACACTTAAGTTGAGAATCGCTTTGCCTTTTAATATCTTCTTGCGCAGGCCAAGATCTGCAAATAAATTCTCTGAAATTACACTTTGGATATTTTTGAAAGCGGATTGGTAATTTCCGGTTACCTCAAAATCAAAATCAGCGGGTAGCTTCAGTTTAGCGGTCATCCTGGAAGACCATTGATCGGCATTAAAATCGAAAGATGTGGCCTCGAAAGTTCCCTCTCGGTTGAAGTAGTTATAATTAAAATCAGCATTGAGCGTTAGCCATTTACTGGCAGTATATTTGGCATTAAATTCAACTCCTGTAGCTCGGTTCGTTCCAATGTTGAGTGGTTTGGAGGTACTGATGTTGTTCTCAAAAGTGGCCACTCGCTCTACTACATCAGTAGTGTACCTATAATATACCCCAAAATTGAAAGAGGCAGGACCTGCTATATAGATACTATTGATCTCATAGGCGTCCGTAAACTCTGGCAGTAGATCGGGGTTACCGGTACGAATGCTGAAGTTGTTACGCAGATTAAAGAAAGG
>Ga0070729_10002766_pt1 | contig 21754 bp, 19 predicted proteins | sample tdDd472_FD_66725 | JGI IMG/M metagenome (GOLD analysis project Ga0070729, IMG submission 66725) | Marine sediment microbial communities from the Atlantic coast under amendment with organic carbon and nitrate - tdDd47.2 | ecosystem: Environmental > Aquatic > Marine > Coastal > Sediment | place... | reverse complement strand
CTACAAATTCGATCATTGCTGCTGTCATGGGTCGTATATACCAGAATCCTGCCGTGGATACAAGCCGCAGCCGGTATCAGTCTTCTGTTTGAGCTATGGTCTCCCGGATAATTTGCAGAGCCTCATCCAGATGCTCCTGTTCCACCATTACCTTTGCCCCCAGCATAAAGTTGAGATAGGGCTGGGTGCCGCCGGAATCATCGGCGCTCACAATGGCGTAGATGCCGTTGGCCTCCAGGAGTTGCTGGACGATATCCGCCTCGGTGCGGTTGCTGCATTCGTGTGCGATAACCAGGTGTGCCATGGTGTCTCCTTTTTGCTTCCTCCCTAAGTATGGGGTTTCCGGGCCGTAACGTCAAGGGGATTGGGGGTTCTTGTCGCCCAGGATGGCGTTGAAACGGTGTATGGGCCAGCCCATGCGCTGCCCCAGCCGGGCCAGACGGAAGTCCGGGTTCACCACCCGGGGGTGTCCCACCGCCCGCAGAAGCGGGACGTCGGAATGGCTGTCGGTGTAAAAATAGCTGTCCTCAAGGCTGCCGCCATGGGTTTGGAGCCATTCCCGGGCCCGGATCAGCTTGCCATCGTTATAAGGAATCGGCTCCACCATAGTGGTGGTGAAACGCCCGTTGTCCAGCACCGCATCGCTGGCGATGTAGTCGAGATCCAGATGCCGGGCAATGGGAATAGTAAGGTATTTGCTGGTGGCGGTGAGCAGCACCACGGTGTCGCCCTTGCGCCGGTGTTCTTCTATGATATCCAGAGCCTCCACATACAGGTGCCGGTGGATGCGCTCATCGAAAATCCGGTGGCAGTCGTCCAGAACCTTTTGCGCTTCCATGCCTTCAAAGGGTTTCAGCGCCCGGGATATAATGGCGTGCCCGTCGATGAGATCGAAAAAGTGCAAAATGGCGTAGAAAATACCCCAAACCACATGCATCCAGCCTAAAAAGCCGGTTTTAAGGTAATAGCGCAGCATGGCAAAGGCGGTGGCCTCCTTCACCAGGGTGCGGTCGATGTCGAAAAATACGGTGCTCATGGGTCGCTCCTGACGCTATTGTAGGGAAGCGGTGACGGTTTTGCAAATTATGATCCCCGAAGGGAGAGTTTTTGGAGCCGGTACTATTGCGCATATGCCGGTGAATCGTTACAATACGAGCATGAATTGTCCACAATGTGACCGAATCATCCCTGACGGCGCTGCGGAGTGTCCCTACTGCGGAATTATCATCCAAAAATTCGTGCAGCGGGAACTGCCCAAGGCGGCGGCCAGTGCTAAAAAAAACGGCGGCAAGGCCCGTATCCGGGTGTCTGCGGCGGATGAGGCATGGCACCGCAAGCAGGCTGCCCAGCGCTTTGTTGTGGGTATCGTGCTGCTGTGCCTGCTGATCGTGGGCGTGGGCTATCTGCTACGTCCGAAATCACAGCTTTCCGTGGTAACGGTGCCCGAAAAAGTTGCTCCGCAGAAAAAAGAGCTGCCGGACCAGCAGGTGGTGGCGGTGACACTGGAAGATATGATTTCCCGTTTTGTTTCATCCGAGGCCGAACCCGCAGACGTATCCCGGCTTATGGCGGGACAGCGACGCATGTACGATCACATCCGGGGTCTGATAGACAGTCAGCGTTTTGGCGAAGCCGCCGAAACATCATGGGATGTGCTGCACGGCGAAGACCGTGAAATGATGCGGGCTCCCGCTCTGGTGCATGTCATGGGCCGGGCGTTTGTGGCGGCGGGAGTGCTGAATTATCGCTATAAATTATGGCCCGAGGCCTTCCGGTATCTTGATGCCGCCCGGGTTTGCGCCCCAAATCACTGGTTTTATTATAAATACCTGGGGGTTTCCGCCTTTGCCCTAGGCCGTGACGCCGATGGACGCCGCTACAGCATGAAATATCTCACCCACCGTGATGAGGATATCGAGGTGCTGTCGTTGCTGATGAATCTGTCGGTGGGTAAAGAGCACTACAACCGCGCCATCAGATATGCAGGCCGGATCATGTCGCTGCAACCGGGGCATCCCCAGGCGGAAGAAACCTATAAACTGCTTACCGCTGTCAGCAAGCTGCCGCCCCATCGCCGTCCGGAACAGACCACAGATATGCATGTGCATGGATTTACCATTCGCCTCAGCCGTCCTTTGCCCTATGGTATAAGTGGCGTATTCGGCGAAACCCTGTCTGATATACGGGATCACGCACAAAAAATACTGGGCCTTGATGAGATGCCGGTCATTGAAATCAGTTTCCGGGACACCGAAGGCATACGGGATTTTGCCCGGAGTCTTAACGGCTGTCAGTCAACCCGCCATGGTTCCATTTTGATACCCCAACAGGGCTTCCATCCTTCCATTGCATTTGTCCGGGATGCCCTGCTTAACAGCTATGTGCAGGCAGTGCTGTATCACCTTAGCAATCACCGTATTCCCTGCTGGGTGGCCCATGGCATTGCCGCCTGGGCAGAAAAGCGTAACGGCCATGCCTTCCCCGAGGGCGGTATGCACAATCTGCCGCCCCTGCTGTCCATGAAGACGCTTCGGACCCCCAAGCACCTGCTGACACCGGTGGATCAAAACGGATACTACGAGCAATGCTATGCTGCGGTATCGGTAATGATAGAGGAGCAGGGGATTGAGGATGTCATGGAGTGCGTGGCCACGGTGCGGACACAGGACTGGATGGAAGGGTTCCTTGATTGTGTTGACATGGATAACGACGAGATCATGGAAGCGCTGATGGCCCGTTTCGGAGGACGCCTTCACTAGTATACTGCACACACTGATTGAGCGGGCGGCCACCTTTAAGGTGCCGGTGTATGGGCAACTGGAACTGACCCGCCGCTGTCCTTTGGATTGCATTCACTGCTATGTGGATCATCATGACACCGAAGGGGAGCTGGATACGGAGCAATGGAAATCCGTTATGGCCGGGCTGGCGGACATGGGCGTTTTGTCCCTGGTGCTGACCGGCGGCGACCCGCTGGTGCGACCGGACTTTGAGGAACTGGTCACGGCGGCGGCTCGTACATATGGCTTTGCGGTGTCGGTGTATTCAAGCTGGTGGAACGCCACAGAGAAAACCTTTGATCTGCTGGCGGATGTGCATATCCGGGAAGCGGCGTTTTCCCTGTATGGTGATAACCCGGATACTCACGATGCTGTTACCCGGCGTCCCGGCTCATTCGTAAAAACCATGGACGCCATTTCCATGGCCCAACAGCGTGGCATTCGGGTGCATCCAAAATTTATCATGACCGCTGGCAATGCCACTGAACTTGGGGGCTTTTTCCGCTTTGTGGATACCCTGCGGCATATCCGGCAGCCGGTGGTGGATTTTCAGCTTACGCCCTCGCAGTCACCTTTGCGCAATCCCATGGAACTGCGTGCCTCGCTGTCGCAGCTTGAGGATGTGTTCAGCGATGACTATGTACGCACGCGAACCTTTCCCTTTGGCCTGAAAAGCGATGCTCAGGCCATAGATGACGGGCAGTTGACCGAGCTTTCCCCGGAACAAAGCGCAGTGTCTGTGGGTACGGTTCCCTGCCTTATCGGTATTATGCTGATGAGCGTTGCCGCCGATGGTTTGGCTTATCCCTGTGCCAGCTGGCCCGTGCCTTTAGGCAATGTAAAAGAGCATGACATTGCATGGCTGTGGCGGGAATCCCCTGAAATACAGCGGGTGCGGTCCATTACCAAAAGCGATTTGCTTTCCTGCGGTATCTGCGATGCCCGGGAAGAGTGCCAGCATTGCATGGCCACATCACTGACAGCCCACGGTGATTACCGGGTGTGCAATGATAATTCCCGCCTGTTTGCTACCCTGATGCAGCGGCTTAAACAGCGCTACGGAGCGTAGCTTCCCATATGGAAAGATTGTCCGGGGAAAAGGCCGCCCGGTAGTCGTATACCGTTGCGCTGCCGATAAGCCGTGCCGCCATATCCAGCATGGCCTCGTTGGCCATACGGTCGCTGCGGTGCTGTACGGCGTGGCGCAATACCTGTGGCAGGGATGCTATGGTGGGCATGGCGCTAAGGCTTGTGGTGATACCCCGTTGGAGAATGCCTATAGCTTTGAGGGGAAACATCTGGTCCGATGTGGCGGATTCGGTGCGGAATTCGCTGACAAAGGGGGAGGGCGCCACTACCGGCCCGCTGTCTGTAAATTGCAGGATCACCCGGTCATCGCCCAGCACGGTCCATCCCCGGTCAAGGGCCCATTGCGCATTGGTTGATTTCCCAGCGCCGGAGGTTCCCAGCAGCATCACTGCACCGTATCCGGGAATACTGAAGGCGCTGGCGTGAAACAGCATGCCCGAAAGTTCCGGGCACAGAAGCGCCAGAGGGACTTCGATGGCTCCCCGCAGGTTCAAACGAAATGCCTCCTGCTCATCAAGTGTGTTGAGAGGGCAGGGGGTTATGGTCACGTCCGCATGCCGGGTATCTGTGTTGATATCCAGTTCCAGTCCCCGGGAAAGCCTGGCTCGTATCTGATTGGGCTTTGGGTGCTCAACAATAAAATGAGGGCTGTGTGAAGGAAAACCCGCCGCAGGGCGGCGGGTTTCATCGTAGTGTATGTCTATCTCCATATCCGCCGGAGTATCGCTTTGGGCAGCCGGGGCCAGGTAGGGCCTCAGGTGCCACGGTGGCGAAAGGAGCGTATCGCCCCGGGTGCGGATACGGCAGGTCCACTCTCCAATCTGACCGGTAAACGCGTCAGAAGGTGTGGGCATATCAGGCGCTACTGCCCACAGGGCCGCAGCCACCGGGCAGTTTGCCACAGGCAAGCACGTCCTGCTCGTAAATTTTCTCTGATTCGATCACCGGTTTGCTGTAGGGCTTTTTGGCCACGGTGTCTTGCTTCTTCTCGTTGCGGGTATTGTTGTCCATCGTCACTCCTCCTGTCACTATTTAACAACCACCAGTGTGGTGGCTGTGGCAAATACCACATCGGCAACGCCGTCACGGTTGAAATCACCACCGGCGGCCATACCCGTAAGGGTACCGGTGAGTATAATATCAAAATACGCGTCAGATGCAAAGCCCGAAGTTGCGCCCCAGTAAATTCTCAGGGCCGTGGGGGTTGCCAGACTCAGGTCGCCGAAACCATCGCCATTGAAATCGTGGGGGTTGGCCAGCCACATGGATACCGCACCGGTATCGCCGGGCAAATCGATGTTCAGATTGCTGTCGGTGATGCTGTCTTTGGTGAAGTTCACGCCATAGTAGGGACGGGCCGACAGATAATCGCTGTCCCAGGTGTAGATGCAGGCACCACCTGAGGAACCGGCTTTTGCGTTGTCAAAGCCCGTAACCCGGTATCCGAAGGCGTCGCCTGCGGGGAAGGGCGAGGTGATTTTCAGCAGGAAGCCGTCGCTGTCCACGTTGGCAAGGGGGTGATCCACGGGCCAGGTGGCGGTGCCATCCAGAGGATCGAGGCTGTCATCACCAAAGAGGATGTAGGTTTCGTTGCTGAAGTCGTTGGAGATGATCAGGTCGTCCACCGTATCGCCGTCAATGTCGCCCTTGCCCAGACCACGGCCAAAGAAGCCGTTGCCACCGGAAACAATCACATGGGCGCTGCTGACATTGGTGGTTCCGCTGGTGGGCAGCGGGCCAAGCAGCATAAAGGCGTTTTCGTTGGCCCAGGGGCTGTGGGAAGCGATGACGATATCGTCCACATCATCGTTGTTGTAGTCCAGAGCCACAAGGGCCTGACCAAGCAGGTTCCAGGCAGCTGCTGCACCACGGATGGTGAGGTTCGGGGTGGAGGGAAGGCCACCGGCGCTGCCGTAATAGATGTACACCAGACCTGCTTTGTCCGCAGTTTCAACCACGCTCCAGGGAGCGGCCACGGCTAGATCGTCGTACTGGTCGCCGTTGAAGTTGCCGCTGGTAAGGAAGGCGCCGAAGTTGTCGCCATCGGTAATGCCGCTAATGGTCCGGTCGGAGAGGGACGATGGATCTCCGTTGGGATGACCGTAGCGCACCAGCACTTTGCCGCTGAAGTTGCCGTCAATGGCGCTGGCGGCGATGTCGGTATATCCGTCGTTGTTAAAGTCGCTCTCAAAGGTTATGGCAGTGCCAAAGGCTTCTTCGGTGGTGGCGAGTTCCTGAGCTTTCATAACGGGAATCATACGGGCCACGGTGGTAATGTCGCCTTCGTTGCCAACAGCGTCCACGGCCCGGATGCCAAAGCAGTAGCCCGTGGTCTCGGTAATTTCCAGATTGCGGACGCGCATGTACTGGGGGGCGCCGGGATTGCTTAAGGGATCGAGCAGTACCCGGGTGTCGTCCTGGTCTGCGGTGTCCCAGTCAAAGCCGGTACAGGGATCTGCCTCGGAATTGACGCTCCAGCGTACCAGGTAGCTGGTTACCATTGCAGCGTTTTCGCCGTCATCGCCCGGGGCGTCCCAGCGGAATGCCACCAGTCCCTTGCGGCGGGAGCATTTGTTGCCGTCGGTGGGGCTGTCGCACAGGGATGCGCTGGTGCATGCGGGGGCTTCAAATGCAGGATCTCCGGCCACTGCGGCATCGGATGTGCTTTCGCCGATGCAGGCGACCATATCAGCCGGAGCCGCCGGGGCGGTGTTGTCGATAAGCAATACCGGGTTGTTGCCGGTCAGCGTAGCAGCGTTGCCCGCTTTGTCGGTGAGTTCAACCCGCAGTTCAATTTGCTCGCCGGGGAGTTCTTTGGTTTCCGGCAGGGTTGCATTGGCAAAGGTGGCGGTGTTGCCGCTGATGGTGGCGGTGGTCTCATAACCGGCCACTTCGCTGCCCTGACCATCGTAGACCTTCAGGGTGGCTACCTGATCATCCTCGGCACCGGTGGTGGAGATGATCACGTTGTACTGGAATCCGGCGGCGGCGGAGCTGTCGTCGGCCATGGTAAGCTGACTGGGGTTGCCAGCGGGGTCCGGGGCGGTGAAGGCCACGGTAGGAGCCTGGCTGTCAGCCAGCACGTTACTGATGTTGGCTTCGCCCTGGTTGCCGGAACCGGAGATGACCACCGCGCGGATGGTGTTGGTGGAGGGAGTTTGCAGCAGGGTAACATTGTTATACTGCACCGCACCGCTGGAAAGTTTGCCGGTGCCGTTGGCGGCGTTGCTCACCGGCACCAGATTGCCGTTGATGTACAGTTCGGTGTCAAAGCCGTCGTCGCCGTCGGACACGATGACGATGGAGGTGACAAAGGCTGCGCCGGGATCGTTATCATCGGCTGCGGTAAAGCTGCCACCGCTCTGCAGATCATCGCCACTGCCCGGGGTCAGGTCGCCGCCGGTTTTTTCCAGAGCTACCAAAGGCACATCGATATCAGCGGTAACCATGATGGGGGCAGAGGCAAACTCGTTGCCCGCGCCATCGGTGGTTTCGATGCGGACATCCCACACGCCTGCGGGGATATTCAGCACGCCGATGGCGATATCGCCGTTGGCCGCCACCTGCTTGCTGTTCCATTCGTTTACATAGTCGCCGCCAATATCGTGGTTGCGGGCGGTCAGACGGACCGTGCTTTGTTCCGTGACGCCGGAAACCGTGATTTCCCAGTCGCTGCGGGTCACAAAGCTGTCGGTGGGGGTGCCCATGTCGTCGGTGGCATTGTACACGATGTCGGCGTCCGGCACCTTGAATGCGCCCACAATACCGATGGAATCCACGTCGTATTCCTGGGTGACGGCTGCGCTTTCGTTACCACTGTTATCCACAGCGGAAGCCGCCAGCACCACGGAGCCCTGGGGCAGGGGGAAGTCGGTGAAGGTGACGGTGGTTTCAGTGGTTCCGGCGGTAAGGCCGGTAATGGTTTGGGTTACCTCGCCTGCGGCCTGGCCATCGATACCAAGGGTGACCACGGTGTTGTTGAGGCTGCGGGTTTCACCCGGGGCTTTGCTGATCTGTACTTCGATAGTGGCCAGCAGGTTGTTGCCGTCCGGGGTGCCGTTGGCGCTGGTCAGCACAATGGCGGAGGCGCTGGCGTTTACAAAGGCCACTGCCGGAGCAATGCTGTCAACCGTTACCTGTACGGTCACGGTAGCGGGGTTGTTGGGGTTGCCGTTGGCGTCGCTTACCGATGCGCTCAGGGTGTGAATGCCCTGGGGCAGGGAAAGGGCGTCACCGCCCACAAAGGAGGCCTGTCCATTGGCCACTGTTGCGGTGCCAAGGGCTCCGGCATCGGAGGAAAGCGTGAGTTCCTGTCCGTCGGCTCCGGCTACGCTGACCACCACGCCCACCAGCAGGTTGGTTCCGTCGGGAGTGCCTTCCTGGCTGTTGAGCACCAGAGTGTTGTCGTCGTTGTCAACAGAGTTGGCGGGTATGCTGATGGCGCTTACCTCGGGAGGTGTGGCATCGACAAACACGGTGGTTTTGGGAGAAGAGGCATAGTTGCCACCGGCATCTTCTGCCTCGGCATAGATAACGTGTTCGGTCTCGTCCAGCAGGCCCACGTTGTTCAGGAAGCCGATACCGGCGCTGACATTGGTGGAACCCACGATAAAGTGAACGCCATCGGCGCATTTGCCCAAAGAGGTCTGTCCAACGCTGCGGCCTGCACTGGAGCACATATATACGATGCGTCCGTCGCCAAGGCCTGTCACGGCTACGCTGAAGTTGCTCTGGAAGCCCGGGGTAAAGGTGTCAACATCATACAGGGTGTTCCACACGCTGACGGGGTAGCCCGACTCCAGGGTCTGGCCGTTTTTGTCTTTAAGGTTGAGGGCCGGAGCATCGTTGTCCACCTGATAGGTGGCGCTGTATGTGCCGGTGTTACCGTGATCATCGGTGTGGGTAATTTCCACCAGATAGTATCCGCTCATGCGGAAGGTGATTTCCTCAAAGATGACCCGGTAGGCAAGGTTAATGTTTTTGCTTTCGGTATAGGGTGTGTCGCCGGTGGGGATACCGTTTTCGTCCACCTTGGTGATGGTCAGGTCAACCGGGGTGGAAGGGGTGCCGTTTTCAGCGGTCACGGTAAAGGATACCTGAATGCCCTCGGTGAGGAGGTCTTCGTCATCGTTTTGGGCAATGATGTCCAGGCTTTCAGGAATAACCACAATCTGTGGTACCAGCCGGTCCACGGAGATGGCAAATGCAATCACCCCGGAGGTGTTGCCTGCGGTGTCGCTGATAACCGTGGAGGCGTTGTAGGCGCTCTGGTCGGTCAGCGGAACATTGATTGTCACTGTGCCGGATGCGTCCACCACGCCGGTGTAATCCTGGGCAGTGCCGCCTTCCGCCGGGGTCAAGGATAAGGTCGCTACCTGGCCTTCTTCGGCGTCAGTGGTGAAGGTAAAGGCTGCCTGATACCCCGGATCAAAGGGATCGGCATCGGGGATTTCCGCATTGACAAAAGCGGTGTCTTCTGTCAGCGCCGGGCTTTGCAGGGCCAACGTCGGGGCGCTGAAGTCAACGGTGTAGGTCACCGGCTGCGCATAGCAGGAGTCGGTGTCTTTGTCCACAAATGCGGTGACGGTCTGTACGCCTTCGGTCAGCACCACACTGGCAAAGACAGCTTCGTTGTCAGTGGTGAACAGGGCGTCGAAGCAGGCCTCGGAGGGCTGGCCAAGGTTGACGCACACATGCGCCGGAGTATTGGCAGGCACCGGACGGGTCAGCCCGGTGTCGGTGGTCAGAGTCATTTCGATGGCAAGGCCGTTGTTCGGATTGCCGTCGTTATCATCATCAATACCAAAGACACTGTCCGGAGCCGGTACGGCAACTTTAAAGTTGTAGCAGCCGGTATCCACCACAAAGTTCACCGTGGCGGTGCCCAGGTTGCCAGCGGCGTCCATGTAGGACACGGTGACGCTGTTTGGTCCATCAGAGAGGCTGAAGGTGGCCTGAGCGGTTTCATTGACCAGATCAGAGGTTTCCAAAGAGGTATTGTTCGCAATAAAGGTAACCAGCAGGCCGCTTTCGGATGTGTCTGCTTCACCGGTGACCATGGCCACGATAGCGGTCTGGAAACCCGGGGTTCCCGGATCCGCATCAGTGGAAAGAGACTGACCATCGGTGGGAGCAGTAATGGAGACCACCGGGGCGGCGGTGTCCACAATAACGGTGATTTCCGCCGGGTCCGATACATTGCCGGGACCGTCTTCGGCCACGGCTACCAGGGTGTTTTCAATGCCGTTGCCGCCATTAAGGGCGACATCTTCAAATTTTGCGCCGCCATCGGCGTTGACAGTGGTTTCAAGAGGCGTGCCGCCATTGACGGTCAGCTGAACCAGATCGCCGTCCATGACGCCGGTTACCAGCAGCAGGACATCGGTGGTGTCGGTGTCGAGAACAGTGCCGTCTTTGGGAGAAATAAAGGAAACTACGGGCTTGACGGTGCTGACCATAACGTCAACATCATCGCTGGAAATCTCGCCCTGAGGCGTGACGGCGGTGGCGGAGAAGGTGTAGGTGCCATCCTGAACCGTTATGGCAAATGTGGCAACGCCGCTGTCATCGGTTTGGGCAGAGCGGGGGACCCAGGGGTTACCCGTGGCCCGCAGCAGCACTTCCACTCCGGCGTCGACGTTTTCACCCTGCACCGTAATGGTGATCTGGGTGCCCTCGGTGTCGCCGTCTTCATCGTGGCTGGCGTTGATGCCCACCGGTTGGGTAAAGGGAGCATCAAAGGGACCGATTCCGGAAAGCTCCAGGGAGGGCAGTTCGGTTACCGCCTGCACTGTGAAAGACAGTGTGCCTTTGTTGCCCGCCGTATCGGTGGAGGCGAAATTCAGCTGATAGCTTTGGTTTTCGGTAAAGGAGACATCGGTAAATACGAAAGCGCCGGTTGCGGCGTTTATCGGCGTGCTGAAGGTCTGGGAGGTTTCAAGAATTTCCAGCACGGCTTCCTGATTGGCATCGGGTTCCGTAACATTACCGGAGATATCCGTCTGGATGCCGTTGGTAAGGTCGCCGTCTTTATCGTCCAGCAGGGTGAGACGCTGACCGTCGGTCAGGTTGACGGTAATAACCGGCACAACGGAATCAACAAAGTACCGCTGGGGAGTGGCAAGGGCGCCGTGTTTGAGAATGCCGTCGCCGCTTTGTTCCTGCACCCGCACGGTGACAAAGGAAGGACCGCTGTTGTCTTTGTCTTCAGGCAGAGTCAGCGTCAGGTCGCCGGAGCCGCCGGTTACGGTAATGGCGGTCTGGTCTGTTCCGTTGACCGTGAAGATGGCCTCGGAGCCTTCGTTGCAGGTGGTGGAGACGGTAAAGGTTTTTTGCAGGCCATTGGTGTCTGCGTTTTCATCGGCTTCGGCGTTAAATGTGGTATCCGTAGCCGGTACCATGGAGACGCTGCACAGTTCGTCCACCTGAACTGCCACATCAATGGCAATCTCGGCTTCGCAGGTGCCGCCAAAGGAATTTTCTCCCGAGGCGATCAGGGCGATATCCTGCCCATTGGCGATGGTGATGTTTTCAAAGGTGACTTCGCCATCCAGCACCGTGGCGGTGCGGGCGGGCTGGGGGCCTACCCGAAGGGTGAGGATAGAGCCGTTTTCAATATTGCTGGTCTGCACCACGATGGTGTACTGCAGGTAATCCGTGTTTGCATCAAGGTCGTCGGCATCGGTAAGGCTTGCGCCGTCCACCGGAGCCACAAAGCTGATGGCGCATGCGGTGAGAATCAGGGAAATGCGTCCGGATTCCACCTCACCGGCTTTGGCGTACATACGATTTACGCCGTCTGCCAGGGTTACGGTAAAGGTGTTTTGGCCGGAGACATTGAGCTCCTGTTCAGATGCCTTTTCGTTGTTCTGGTACAACTCCAGGGTTCCGACAGCAAAGGTTCCCTGATTCAGCACAACGATTTCCACCTGGACACCTTCGGTATTGGCGTCAATGTCATCGGCTATGCTGTAGGTGCTGTTGTCAAGCCCATCGGGAAAGGACAGGGATGCGTCAGATTCGGTGTCATCGATATCTTCGGTATCGGTGTCTCCGTCAGCAACAGGATCTGAACTGTCGCTGCAACCGGTTAAAGCAAAAGAAGAAGCCATCACAAGAAGAACCACCGCAAACAGCCGCAGAACCACTTTTTGACTCATCGATTTCATACGTTCCTCCCTGTTACAATACAAAACGTGCCTGAAACGGGCATTTCCCGTCAGGTCTGCTTTATTAATCCTTTTCCAACCAGCTCATCCACAAACCCGGAGACATCCTGCCGCGCCTGCTGGGGGGACACTTCGTAGGTATGTTCCACTGCGGCAGTAAGTGTTTCAATATCAATTTGCTTGTTCTCGCATTCTGCGATTGTCAGCCATATGAATTGCCCGACGTCGTTGAACTTGTGTATCTGGGAGCCATCCTGACTGTATACAAAAACGGTATCACCCACAGATCTCCACACCACATTGTTGTCTATCGTATACATAATGAAGCCTATTGCTGCTTTGCTCGCATTTATATTTTTGTAATTGTAAAAGGCCTCTGAACCTTTGTCAAGCACTGAAAACACTATAATATGGCAATATGCTCCGGCCATTCACGGTGAATAAGTACGCTACAAGAATATTCTGTTTTTATTGCTCCCTATTAGTTGCCTGAAACCCGCAAAAGGATTGTGACGCCGTTGTTGTCTGACAGGGCCTCTTTGTCTTGTATTCACCGGCAGAGTATACTACAGTGATGCCGTAACACATGTCTGTTGATGAGTTATTTATGATTTATCATCATTGCAAATATGGCGAAAACCGATTATAATCGGCGAATTGAGAATATTGGCGTACCCTGTATACCGGAGGATGGTTTTATGGCAAAAAGTAGCAATGAAGCAAACGAACGCGGCAAAGCACTGGACGTAGCGCTTTCTTCCATCGAAAAGCGTTTTGGCAAGGGCTCCATCATGCGCCTGGGACAAGGCGATATAGCGGTGGATGTACCGGTTATTTCCACGGGCAACCTGCACCTGGATGTTATCCTGGGTATTGGCGGGTATCTTCGTGGTCGTATTCTTGAAATTTACGGTCCGGAGTCATCCGGTAAAACAACCCTGACCCTGCATGCCATTGCCGAAGCCCAAAAATCCGGTGGCGTGGCGGCATTTGTGGATGCAGAGCATGCCCTGGATGTCAATTACGCAAAGAAACTTGGTGTAAATACCGATGATTTGCTGGTCTCCCAGCCGGACTACGGCGAGCAGGCCCTGGAAATCACCGAAACCCTGGTGCGTTCAAATGCGGTGGATATTCTGGTTATCGATTCTGTGGCGGCCCTGGTGCCCAAAGCGGAAATCGACGGCGAGATGGGCGACAGCCATGTGGGTTTGCAGGCCCGGCTCATGAGTCAGGCGCTGCGTAAACTGGCCTCCATTGTGAGCAAAAGCCGCACCACGGTTATCCTTACCAATCAGCTTCGTATGAAAATCGGCGTGATGTACGGTAATCCCGAAACCACCACCGGTGGTAACGCCCTGAAATTCTATGCATCCATTCGCCTTGATATCCGTCGTATCGGCTCCATCAAACGCGGTGACGAGATTGTGGGCAACAAAGTGCGTATCAAAGTCGTAAAAAATAAGATGTCCCCTCCTTTCCGCGAGGCGGAATGCGACATTATTTACGGCGAAGGCTTCAGCCGTCCCGCCATTGTGCTGGAGATGGCCGTTGGCGCAAAAATTGTGGACAAAAGCGGTGCATGGTACAGTTACGGCGATACCCGTTTGGGGCAGGGCGCGGACAATGTCCGTCTGTTCCTGATGGAAAACCAGGATCTTATGAACGAGCTGGAAACCAAAGTGCGTGCGCATTACGGTTTGCCCGCTGGCGATGAAGAACCGGCCCAAACGGCGGTGTAACCTGAAGAAAAACTGAAAACCGCGATACATGACGGAGAGCATCCCGTGACCACCACCAACAATGACGAAATCCTGCAGTGGTTTAACAAGCTGTTGACATATTCCCTGCACTACAAGGCATCCGATCTGCATATTAACAGCGGAGCGCAGCCACGTTTCCGTATAGGCGGGCGTCTTGCCCCGCTAAAGGATTCGGAACGGGTGCGTCCCGAAACCGTGGAGCGGGTTGCCCGGGCCATTACCAGCCCCAAGCAGTGGGAAGCCTTTGAAGAAAATCACGAGCTTGATTTGGGCTATGGCCTGCCGGGCAAAGGGCGCTTTCGTATCAACATCTATATGCAGCGCAGCACCATGGGTATTGCGGTGCGGGCGATTTCCACCGAGGTGCCGGACTTTGAAAGCCTTAACCTGCCCCCGGTGATCTCCAGTATCGCGGAAACTTCCCGGGGTCTTGTGCTGGTGACCGGTGCGACCTCTTCGGGTAAATCCACCACCCTGGCCTCTATGGTTGATTACATCAATCGTACCCGCGAGGCTCATATTATTACCATTGAAGATCCCATCGAGTATTTGTTTCAGGACAAGAACAGCCTGATTACACAGCGGGAAATCGGCATGGATACCTATTCCTTTGCCAACGCCCTGAAGGCTGCCCTGCGACAGGACCCGGACGTGATTCTCATCGGTGAGATGCGGGATCTGGAAACCATTGAGATCGCCCTTTCCGCTGCGGAAACCGGGCACCTTGTGTTGACCACCCTGCACACCACCGATGCCTACGAGACCATCAACCGCATTATGGCTACCTTCCCCCAGGAACGGCAGGATATTGCCCGGGTGCGACTGGCGGGTACCATCAAAGCGGTTATCACCCAGCGTCTGGTGCCCCGCATGGATGGCGATGGCCGGACCCTGGCCGTTGAGGTCATGATCAACACCGCACATGTGCGGGATCTGATTCTTGATCCCCAAAAAACCATCGGTATTCCCGAAGCAATCGCCGATGGTGGCGTCAGCTACGGGATGCAGTCCTTTGACCAGTCGCTGATGCAGCTTGTCCGCGAAAACAAGATCAGTTACAACACAGCCCTGGATTACGCCTCCAATCCTTCGGACTTTGCCCTGCACTTCCAGGGTATCGGAGATTCCTCCGGTGACGAATGGATGGACATGGGCAGCGGACAGGGCGGAAGCAATCAGGGCGGCAACGACGGCGGCGGCGGCGGTGGTATGGACGACGATTTTCTTTCGGACGAGTTTGATCTGGATTGAGGAGCGGCAGCATGTATCACATATTCACCGAAGATCACTTCTCTGCGGCGCATCGCCTGCGCAAGTATCACGGCAAATGCGAACGGCAGCACGGCCACAACTGGAAGGTTCGGGTGTATGTATCCGGGCTGGAACTTGATGATGGCGGCATGCTGCTGGACTTTACCCTGCTAAAGGCATGGCTCAAGGACGTTCTGGAGACGTTTGATCACCGCGATCTTAACGAACTGCCCTGGTTTGCCACCGAAGAGCCTTCGGCGGAAAACATCTGCCGCATCATTTGTGAAGAATTAAGCCCCCGGGTCGAAGAGGCCGGGGATATCCGGGTATCAAAGGTTATGGTGTGGGAAAGCGACAAATCCTGCGCCATCTATGAGCCGGAATAAGAGCAACAGGAGCCTCTATGTTTACCGTTAAAGACAAACGCGGCATTTATGTAATCGTCGTGCTTTCATTTGGTATGGTTGCGGCATTTACCGCCGTAAGCATCTATTCGCTGTTTTGGTGATACCCGGGAGCGTTGTTTCTGAAATATCTGGCGTATGTGGCGATTCTGGCGGGGATGTTGTACGGGCAGGCGGCCTGGGCCGCCACCACTGATGCAAGCGATGCCGCCGAAGAAGACGTATACCAGTTGCCGGTACATTTCGAGCTGGGAGGCCATTACACCCAGTTGAATCTTTCCGGCGAGGAAGATGCGGATACCGGTGCCTTTGGCGCGTCCGCCGGGGTTTTGTACAACGTATGGGATCGCCTTTACATTGATTCCCTGTTTACCTGGGCGGGACACACCTGGCAATCCGAAGACCAGACCCGCTTAACCCTTGCAACCGGTGTCGCCTGGCGTTTCGACTCCCTGCCGGTATACCCCGAGGCCCGTCTGTTGCTGGGCGCGGAGCTGCTCAACGATGATGCGGGATGGGATATCGATGGCGTTGTGGTCCTTGGTCTGGGCGTGTTTGCAGGTCTGCCGCAGGGCTTTTCCCTGGGGCTGACCATGAGCACCAATCTGACCTTTGAAGATTTGAAGGAAGACCCCGGCGTTTTTCTCTCCCTGTTCACCACCACCAGCCGGTACCGGTCATTTGCACTGGTGCTGCGATGGCAGCCCACATTCTAAGTGAAGGAAGCGGTTATGACCCATAAGCAGGATGATCAACTGGTACGGTTCAGCACGTCCATGGAAAGTGCGCTGCTCAACGAATTTGACCAGCACTGGCCGGACTACGGCTTTGGCACCCGTTCCGAGGCCATCCGCGATTTGATCCGTGGGTTTCTGGTTGAGAAATCTTTTGCCGGAAACGGCGAGGTCATGGCCCTGTTGGTGTATATGTACGACCATCATGTCCGGGAAACAACCGAACGACTGGTGGCGGTGCAGCACGATCACGATGCCTCTGTGATTGTGACCATGCATGTGCATGTGGATCATGACACCTGTCTGGAAACCGCAGTGGTTCGGGGACATGCCGACACTGTCAAGGATCTGGCTGCGGCCATCCGCTCCATTCGCGGCGTGTCCCGCACCATGCTGGTGCCGGCGGGCACCATACCCGAAACCGGTGATCATCATCACCATCACGGGCACGGTCACAGCCACGGTGAAGGATAAGGAGAATCTGATATGAGATATGTATACCGTTTTGCGGTACTTGCCTGTATATGTGCGTTGTCCATGGGCCTGAACTCCGGCACTCCGGTTTCCGAAGCACAGGCAGAGAATCCCGGGCCGCTTTCGGTGGTGGTGATTCTCGATACCTCGGGTTCCATGCAGGGCCAGCGTCTGGCAGAGGCAAAACGCGGCATGCAGATGTTCTTCGATTCCATGGGCGGCAGCATCGAGGCATCGCTGGTGACTTTTAAAGACTGCGAAGCCCGGGTGACGATTCCCATGGCTGTGCAGCGGGGCGAAACCCTGCAACGAAGCAAGCAGGCTGTCAACGGGGTACGGGCCTACAGCGCCACGCCCATCGTAACCGCCTATCGTAAAGCGCACGACATTCTTAAAAAGCGTTCGTCCCGGCGTAAGGGCATTTTGCTGGTCACCGACGGGTTGGGCAACTGCAAAGACGAGAACAGTTTTTGTTCCCTAAGCGATGCCTATCGCAAAGAGGATATCCAGACCGTTGTGGTGGGATACCTGCTGTCGCCTTCTGCGGCATCCAACTTTGTGTGCAGCGGCAGCAATCTGTATTACGGCATCAACGCCAACACGCCGCCCCAGCAGTACGGACGGCGGTTGATGCGTTCGTTGTTTAGGGCACGCCGCGAGTTTTTGTCCCATGTGGACCCCCGTTACCTCAAAGGCGCATTTGACGAAGTCAACGATCCCGTGTGCCTGCAAAAGCATCTGGGCAAAGGCTGGATGGTGATGGAGATGTCCGAGGTTCGGGGTTTGAACAACAAGAAATACTGGATAGCCAACGATACGCCCTTTGATGTTATGGACCCCCATCCCATGCAACCCGGCGGAACCCTGCGGGGTATGGGCAAAGTGGATGTGGGAGCCGAGGATATCTACCGCAAGGTGGATACCGGCGGCATAGATAAAGAGGTTGAATATTATCTTGATGCATATCACAAGGCGAAGGACACTTGCGCCAAAGAATCCCCGGATGATCCCATGCGGGAAGCCGATGATATGTTCAAAGACATGATCCCCTGACGATCAGGATTAATACACCATGAAACAACGCATTGCACTGGCAGCCTTGAAACGCCTTCCCCGTAACCATGTAAGCCGTGTTGCGGGCATGGCTGCGGCAACTCCGGTGCCCCGGCCCCTGCGTCCGGCGGTGCTTGGGGCGGCAGCAAAAATCATGCACATCGATGCCGGTGAGGCAGAGAAAAATATCGGCGAATATCGCAGCCTCAACGACTTTTTTACCCGTAAACTGCAGCCCGGCGCGCGACCGGTGGCGGATATCCCCGGAGGGCTGGTATCGCCCGCCGACGGCTATCTGACCCGTTTTGGAACCATTGAAAACGGCTCCATTGTGCAGGCCAAGGGGCATTCCTATTCCGTGGCGGAACTGCTGGATGACGAACAAAAGGCCGCCCGGTACACGGGTGGAGCATTTGCCACGGTGTATCTGACGCCCCGGAATTATCACCGGGTGCACAGCCCGGTGGCAGGCTCCATCACCGAGGCACGGATTATCCCCGGCACCCTGTACCCGGTCTATCCTGCGGCAACGGAATCCATTGACCGGCTGTTTATCAAAAACGAACGGCTGGTGATTCATCTGGATACCCACATCGGCCATGTATGCGCCGTGCTGGTGGGGGCGTCGAATGTCGGCACCATGACCGCTGCCTTTGACAACAGCATCAAAACCAACCGTGGACCCAAACGACTGCGGGCCCGGCGTTTTCAGTACAACCCCGCCATCCCCGTAGAGCAGGGGGGCGAATTGGGAGCCTTTAATCTTGGCTCCACCGTGGTGGTGCTGTGGGAGCGTTCCGATCTGGTGATCGAAGGTGAAGAAGGGCAGGAGATTCTCTTTGGACAGCTTCTGGCCAGGCCGGAGTAACGTCCTCATAAAAAATAATGGATACTAAAAAAACGGCCCATCCTTTTGGATGGGCCGTTTGTGTATACGGGGCTGGATGGTGGTTAGCGTTTGCGAACCACCTGCAGGGCTTTGTAACCCTTCTTGGCTTTGCCGCCGATTTCGATCTGAACTTTGTCGTTCTTTTTCAGGAACCACGCACCAACGTTAACTTTGAAGGTGGGGTCTTTTACATCGAGCTTGCCAAAGCTGGGATATACCGTAATACGGCTGCGTTTTTTGATGCCCAGTTTTTTGTCTTTGGGAGCTTTCAGAACGAGGATTTCCAGGGTGACTTCCGGGAACTTGCTGCTCTGCTTCACCTTGAGCACTTTACCGGTGATAACCGCATCCTTGTTTTTGGCGTCAATGCCGCTGAAGTCGGTCTTTTTACGGGCACGCAGGGAGGAGGAACCATCGGGCACTTCCAAAGCAATGGAACCGCTGCCGCCTAAAGCGGCAAAGGGATCGTTGTTGGCGGCCACGGCTGCTTCGCTGGATTTGATATCCACGGCGGCCAGTTCTTTGTATACGAACTTCTGGGGGATGCCTTTGATTTCCAGGGTTTTCTTATCAATCACCTTGACGGTTGCCTTGCCCTGCAACGCGGAATCAAGCTGCTTTTTCACTTCGTGGGCTTTATCTTCTTTGAGGGTCAGCACCACGGTGGTGTCGTCTTTTTGTTCCCATTTTTCCGCAAGACCCGGCTTAATGGTATCGCCTTCCATGACGATGAGGGGGTCGGCGCTGGCGGTGGCCAGCAGCAGGACAGTCAGCGATGCCGCAAGGGCAATAGCGAATAAGCGTTTCATGAATGTGGCCTCCTGTGTTTATCAGAGATTAGTTTTTGGTATCTGATGCAGGCGCGGGCTCTGCCTTTTTTATGACGTTCATACGGGTCAGGCGCAATACGGGACCGGCTTTCAGCTTGCCGGTCATCCACATTTTTGAGCCCACCAGTCCTGTAAGGGTTTCCTTTATCTTGGCAGGAGCCCGAATGGTGATGGGAACGCCAAAGTTGCGGACATGCAGCAGCAGTTTTTTGCCGTCCATATGCAAAAAGCCCACAAAGGGTTTGGTGCCGCCGCCCACATCCACGATCTCATAATCAATGACCGTCAGCTGCGGCAACTGGATGGCTGCGATTTCACCCGTGACCGGTGTGGTATCCATGGCCCGCACAGATACCTTGACGCCGCCAAGGGTTTTCAACTCGCCGGTCCACACGCCTTTGAGGATGTAGGTCTTGCTGTCGGATTCGTCGATGAAGCTGACATAAATGTTGGGGGATGTGCCCACCAGACCCAGGGTGCCGGTTTTTTCCACAATGGTTTCTGCGGCAAATGCCGGAACCGCAATGGAAAGCGTCAGCAGCATGGCGCTGATGGCGGTCACCTTTGACAGATATGATTTCATCGGGCAGGCCTTTCCCTTATTTGGTTCTGATGACGATCATTGAAACCTGGCTCAAAGGATCGGCTTCCAGCATGACATCCGTGGCATTGGTGGCGCTCAGGGTCAGGTATTCCGCGCCCAGGCTGCGCACAACGCCATCGTATTCGCTGTCAAAGAAGCTGGAGGTGTTGGGGCCGCTGAAGGTAAGGCTGTTGCCGGAAATATTACGGGTGCCCCGCAGGCTGATACCGTGCTGCTGGCCCGTAAGGCTGTCGGTTTCCAGCTCGTTATAATTGTATTTGGCGTCATCGGTGGTGCCGGTGCCGTCCATGGCCAGAGCAATCAGCCAGTTGTTAAAGGTATCTTTATAATTGCTGCCAAGGGCTGCGTTCAGGTTGTCGATGCCGGTGTCATCGCCTGCAAAGAAGCTGTTCAACAGGGCTGCGCCGCCTTTGTCGCTGATGCTGCCGTCGGTGCCGCTGTATGCCACGCCGCCGTTACGCTCGAAGACATAGCGCATCAGCAGATATGCCATACCCCGGGCTTCGATGGTGTCTTCTTCACCGTCGGAGTTGGTGAATGCAAGGGAAATCGAGGAGGTGTCCTGCAGATACTTGTACACGGTGCCCTGGGTGTCGTCGCCAAAACCGCAGAGATCTTCCGCCAGATGGGCCAGACCTTCGTTCAGCCACAGGGCGGAGTTTATCGCGGATTTCTGGTCGCGCAGAACCCGCTGGATAACCCGGGTGGCGAAGTTGATCATGTGCTGGAATTCGTGGGCCAAAGTAGCGTGAACCAGACCGATGGGGTTTTCGCTGTCCGGCACCACGGTGTAGAACATGTCGCGTTCGTTGCTGTCGGGAGCCTGGGATTTGCTCAGGAAATCAACAGAGTTGAAGAAACCCGCAAAGGTGCCGGTGGCGTTGAGGCGGCTGGTCATGAAAATAATGATGCGCCCATTGCCATCGCGGTCCAGATAGGTTTTGTCCAGATTTTCGCCAAAAAAGGCCATGTCCCGGGGATAGCTGATCTGGTCAAACCATTTGCCGAGTTTGTCAATGTCATCGGCAGAAGGATCGTCATCTTCGTCCACCACAATGATGCTGGTTTCGCTGATGCGTTTGACCACAGCGTTGACCGGCTCCACATCCATGGTGTCGGGATCGGTGTAATTGAGGGTCAGGGTGCCGCGACAGGTATCCTTGTCACAGAATTCCATGTTGCCGCACTGGATATCCGAGGTACAGGTGTCGCCGTCGGCCTTGGTGCGGTGATAGCCGGTGTCTTTGGTGTAATCGGCCATCTTGTCCACCAGACCGCGTTCCACGATCTCTTTTTCCTGCATGCGCAGTTTGGTTTCCAGGGCCAGGGCTTTGGGGCTCCAGCGTTTGGAAAGCTGCAACTGCTGTGCTGTGGGCTTCATGCCGCCGCCTTCACCGGTGGCCACGGTGCCTTTGGACATGGAGTAAATGTTGTCCGCTGCCTGCATGGCGTGGGACACGGCGATCATGGTGTACTCGGCGCCGTCATCTGCCCCTGGCAGGGAAAATGAAATCGTGCCCTGAGTATCGGGGCTGTAGGTGTTTACGCTGAAGTTTTCGCTGGGGCCGTTATCGTCGTCAAAAAGGCCACAGCCGCCAAGGGTTATACCAAGGCCCAAAAATACGATCATAAGAATATTGACTGTATGTTTTTTCATGGATTCTCCTCCAGTTTAATACAATGTCATCCCTCCTATTGTAATTCATTGACCCGCC
>Ga0070729_10002764_pt1 | contig 21775 bp, 18 predicted proteins | sample tdDd472_FD_66725 | JGI IMG/M metagenome (GOLD analysis project Ga0070729, IMG submission 66725) | Marine sediment microbial communities from the Atlantic coast under amendment with organic carbon and nitrate - tdDd47.2 | ecosystem: Environmental > Aquatic > Marine > Coastal > Sediment | place... | reverse complement strand
AGCAACCGCCTTTTTAAAGAACTCAAAGAAATGGTGAGTGATAGTGAGCCTGACCTTACCCATCTAAAGAGTTCGCTCAGACCCTATCAAGTTGTCGGTGTCAAATGGCTGTGGTTTCTCTACACCAGCGGGCTATCTGGGCTTTTATGTGATGAAATGGGTCTTGGGAAAACACACCAGGCAATGGCGCTTCTCGCAGCGTCGTATGCAGAATCATCCAGGCATAAATTCTTAGTGGTGTGTCCAACCTCTGTGATCTATCACTGGGAAGACCTACTAAAGGAGTTTTTCCCTTCTCTGCGTGTACTTGTCTACTATGGATCGACACGAACGCTCAAAGGGTTTCGTTCTGAATATGACCTTGTCCTAACTTCTTACGGAACGCTTCGAACTGAAAAAAGTGAGCTGCATAGAATTAGTTTTGATATCGCTATCTTTGATGAAATACAAGTCGCAAAAAATCACCTTTCACAAACACATAAAGCCCTCACGAAACTGAAGGCTGCAATGCGAGTTGGGCTAACTGGTACTCCAATAGAAAACAAGCTTGTGGAATTGAAAGCGCTTTTTGATGTTGCTATTCCCGGTTACTTCCCATCACATACCCAATTTAGAGATATGTTTGTCACCCCCATCGAGAAACAAGATGATGACGAACGAAAAGCGCTTCTGGGAAAAATGATCAAACCGTTCCTTCTGCGCCGAAAAAAGACAGAAGTTCTGAAAGACCTGCCAGAGAAAATCGAAGAAGTATCTCACTGTATGCTTAGCGATGAACAAAAAGCGCTATACAGGCAAGTTGTTGCAAGAGATGAACAAAAAGTGCTTGAAGAGATGGAAAAAGGAGACAGCATCCATGTATTCGCACTGCTGACAAAATTAAAAAAAATATGCAACCATCCCGCACTTATTGAATCGACCTCCAACAACTACCATAAACATCGTAGTGGGAAATGGGAGCTCTTTGTTGAGCTCCTGAGTGAGATTCGAGATAGCGGTCAGAAGGTGGTTGTCTTCTCCCAATACCTTGACATGCTAGACATTATTCAACGGTATCTTGAAGATAACCAGATCAAATATGCGACCATTAGAGGGTCCACAAAAGATAGAAAAGGGCAGCTCAAAAAATTTAAAGAAGAAAAAGACTGTGAAGTTTTTGTTGCCTCACTAAAAGCGGTTGGCGTTGGAGTTGACCTTGTGTCAGCATCAGTTGTCATTCACTATGATAGGTGGTGGAATCCTGCCGTTGAAGATCAAGCAACGGACCGTGTTCACCGGATTGGGCAAAAGCGGGGAGTGCAAGTGTTCAAACTCGTTACGCGTAATACAGTGGAAGAACACATAGATCGGCTTATCAGGCAGAAAATCCATCTCATGAAGGGCGTCCTCGGATACGACGAGGAAGAACACCTCAAGAAATTCTCACAGGAAGACCTTCAAGAACTTATGCGCCTTATCCACGAAGACATTACTTAGACTATTGCGTGTGCTTTATGGCTGAGTAGTTGTAAATCTGCGTCAACCATCATTTTTGCCAGCTCATCAAGCGAAGTGGAAGCTTTCCACCCAAGTAGTTTTTCAGCTTTTGAGCAATCACCTATAAGAAGCTCTACCTCAGTCGGTCTAAAAAATTCTGGGGAGACTCGAACAAGGACTTCACCTGTGGTTGCGTCGCGGCCGACTTCATCCACATCGTTCCCTTCCCAAGCGATTGTAATACCCGCATTTTTAAAACCGAGCTCAACGAAATTTCTGACAGTTGTTGTCATCCCTGTTGCAAGGACAAAGTCATCGGGGGCATCTTGCTGGAGCATCAGCCACATTCCCTCAACGAAGTCGCGTGCAAAACCCCAGTCACGCTTTGCATTCAAATTTCCTAGAATAAGCTCTTTTTGTAGTCCTAGTTTGATTTTCGCGATACCCAGGGTGATTTTTCTCGTAACAAACTGTTCACCACGACGAGGGCTTTCGTGATTAAACAGGATCCCATTACATGCATATAGATTGTATGCTTCCCTATAATTTACGACCGAGTAGTAAGCAAACTGCTTCGATATTGCATACGGAGAACGAGGGTTGAAAGGTGTTGTTTCACTTTGTGGAGTTTCTTTCACCGCGCCGAAAAGCTCGGAAGTTGACGCTTGATAAAAGCGTGCTGATGGGCAAATCTGTCTCATAGCTTCTAAAAGACGAAGTGTCCCTAATGCATTAATATTACATGCAGCTTCCGGTACCTCGAATGAAACCTTCACATGGCTCATTGCGCCAAGGTTGTAAATCTCATGAGGCATAACCTTTTTCATAATTCGCTTTAGAGATGAGCCATCGAGAAGATCACCCTCATGGAGGATGCATCGTTCGTTTGATTCGACTTTTTTAAGTCGTTCTAGGGTGTTTGTAGAGCTCATACGGACTACACCGTGGACCTCATATCCCTTTTCAAGTAATAACTCAGCTAAATAAGAACCATCTTGTCCGGTAATACCGGTAATTAGTGCACGTTTCATGGAGCGAAGAGTAGCAAACAATTTACAAAAAACTCAAATGCTTTCATCATGGTTCAAATGAAAAAAATATGCGTAGATGGAAGACTAATTGGATACTCAGGGATAGGGACTTATCTGTTGAATATTCTTCCAAAAATTCTCACGGAAAAAGAATCGTGGACCATCCTCCTAAAAAAGGGGATCGCTAACAAATACCCAGTACTCAAGCAGGCTGAAATTCTCGAAACTGACGTTCCCGTATTATCGAAAAAAGAACTCCTTTATTTTCACAAAGAAGTTCCAGAATGTGATCTCTTTTGGACGCCACACTTCAATATGTCACTTCGGAGACCAAAGGCAAAAAAAATCCTGCTTACTCTCTGTGACACCTACCATCTCGAATACTACAAGACATTAAAATTTCAAGAGAAAGTATATACAAAATTCCTTCTTCCCCGTTTTGTACGGAGGGCAGATCACGTGGTTACTATTTCCAATTTTTCTCAGCGTGAAATAGAGAAACACATCCCTCGTACACCGCCCCTTTCTACAATTTATTGTGGAGTAGATCATAGCCGATTTCAAAAAAGAACCCCTGCAGTGAGGGATATCGCACCCTACTTTTTAACGGTTGGGACTCATAAAAAACATAAGAATATACACGGACTTCTACGTGCTTTTGAAAAAACCCTTTCTTCACATACTGCAGATTTATACATTTGTGGAAGTGCAAAAGGAATGCATAACAGCATTGAGGTTTCCTCTTTAATCCAGTCGGAACAAATGAAGAAAAGGATACGGTTTTTGGAGCATGTGCCACTAGAAAAACTTCCAGAGCTGTATCAAAATGCGCTCGGTTTTGTATTTCCTTCATTCTATGAGGGATTTGGACTGCCTCCTTTGGAGGCAATGGCATGTGGGTGTCCTGCAATCGTCTCAAAGGCGGCTTCGTTACCGGAAGTGTGTGGGGATGCTGCACTCTATGTCGATCCGTATGATATTGATTCAATAGCGTCTGCACTTATTCAGCTTACTGAGCAAGAGGGGCTTCGAAAAGAGCTGCAAGAGAAGGGGCTTGAACGAGCTCGTCTCTTTACTTGGGAGGAAGCTGCTAAAAAACACCTCCAAGTTATTCGCCAGATATAAATTAATAATTTTATTTATTGCGTATTTTATTTTGGAAGCTTTCTTCCTTGTTCTTTACTTTATGGAGATAAATTGTATACAATAGTGCCCGATATGAAACGGCCAATCAGAATAGCGCTAGTAGGGCGCCCCAATGTCGGTAAATCGGCACTATTTAACAGGATCTGTCAAAGACGGAAAGCGATCGTCCATGAAAAAGAGGGTGTGACTCGTGACCGCCTGTATGAACGAGCGGAACTTTTCGGTACTGATTTTGAAATAATTGATACCGGGGGGATAAAAACTGCCCTGCATGAAGATGCCTTTCAAGAAGAAATTACTATACAAGCCCAGATCGCTATCGAGGAAGCTGATAGCATTATTATGGTAGCAGACTGCCGTACAGGGCTTCATCCTCTCGATGCGTATGTTGCATCGATTCTCCAGAAGACAGGAAAAAAAGTGACATTGGCCGTTAACAAAGTTGACGCTGACCACTTTATCCCAGACGCTGCTGAGTTTTACGGATTAGGGATTAAGCACCTTTTCCCCGTTTCGGCCCATCATGGAAATAACGTAGCCGAATTGCTACAGGAAGCACTGAAAGATATCGAACCAGAAGAAATGGCTGAAGAGAGTGACTCGATCAAAGTTGCGTTCATCGGTAGACCTAACGTTGGTAAGTCTACACTTATGAACCACCTCTTGAACGAACGTCGGTGTGTTGTTAGCCCTGAAGCTGGTACTACAAGAGATGCTATCGATGTGAAATACACACATGATGGAATTGAATACACACTGATCGATACAGCTGGAATTCGGAAGAAGAAAGGGGAGAAAGAGGCAGTTGATAAATTCGCTGCATTACGAACTGAGAAAGTGATTGAAAGAGCCGATGTGTGCGTACTTCTTCTCGATGCTACACAAGGCCTTACTGCACACGACAAACGAATTGCTCAAATGATCGAAGAGCAAGGAAAGGGATGTGTTCTCTTGTTCAACAAGTGGGATATGGTGAAAGGATTCCGAATGGAGCACTGCCAAACAGCTATCCGAATGGAAGCTCATTTCCTCGCTCATTGTCCAGTTCTTTTCATTTCAGCTCTTGAAGGTAGAAACGTTGATAAAATTTTCGAACAGATCAACCTCGTGAATGATGCGATGACAATGCGAGTTTCAACAGGAAAACTGAACTCGTTTGTTGAAGAGATGATGCACCGTTATCATCCTCCAATGATTAAGGGGAAAAGACTTCGTATCTACTATCTTACACAGATCAAAACACATCCACCGCGTTTCTTGCTTTTTGTGAACCATGCTGCGCTGATGGGTGAGACCTATAAGAAATACCTGATCAACAGATTCAGAGAGACCTTTGGTTTCGATGGTGTTCCACTTACCTTCATGCTTCGTGATAAAAAGAAACAGGAAGAAAGAGCGGCGCTTAAGCCTCGCCCTGCATCACAGCATCACAAAGAAGCACTCGAAGATGAAATCTTCGTCGAAGAACTTCTTGCGACAACAGCTGCAGAAGACTTGCTTAACTAAGTCGCTGTTTCACTACTGAAACAACTTATTACTATCGCCCTCGACACTCGGTGGCTGCATCATGCCGTACAAAAATCCACTAATTGAAACAAGTACTGATGGGCTTGCCTCATTATAATTCTCTAGTGTGTGCTGGAGGTCATTCAAGACATCCAACTCAGGGTCTGAAAGATTGCTATTGGCATGTTCAAATGTAGTAATTTGCTGTAGTGCTGCTTGAATATCAGCTGCTGAATGAGCCGATCGTGATTTGGCTTGTCTGGTCCGCAGAAACCGGGCCAGCACCACCCATTCCATGAATAGACATAATGGTTCTCCACTTTTTCTTTGATTACACTAATTTTTTGAATTATCGGAGAAGCTCAAAAACTCGCATCGGCGATTTCATCGAGGGTCAACTGCTCTTCTCTCTCTTTATAGAGCTTAGGAAGGGGACGGGTCTTATCAAATGTCGGATCCCACTTATACTCAACACCATCGAAAACCTTGCGCCTGTAGACCCATTCTTCCTTATTTTCCCTTAAGAGTCTGTCACATCCCATGATAAACCCTTTTACAAAGCCATGTCGCTTCATGGCGAGACGCATGTATTGTGAGCTCGTGGGGCGGAAATGGCTTCGAGGACCATCGATAGGAGAGAGGAAATTTTGGTGGAAATTGATGAAGAATTCAGCAGTTTTCGTGAAGGGATTATATCTGTGGGGCACAGGGGGGATATCGCTTTTTCTATGGTGGGCGAGGTGTTCATCTTTTCCCCAGGGCTCTTCGAAGCCGGGAGCTCCAAAAAGAAATGGGCTAGAAGCCATACTGAAGCATAAGAACAGGAAAAAGCTTTTCTTTAGAGAGTGTCTCATAGGCCTTTTTCTCATAAATTCGTTCATTATAGAGTTTTGCGGCTTCACCAGCGCCATAAATACCGCCAAAATACCAACCTGCTTCAAAACTAGTCGTTATGATCCCGGCTGCAGTATTCCCCTTATTAAAGAAATGGACAGCAGCACCAATGAAGAGTCCGTTAATTAAAAAAGCGGTCAGTGCTGATTGCTTTTGTCCGACATATAAATACCCGGCACCTGGAAGAATTGCGTTCATCATCTCAGCTTTAGAGATAGATTTCTTGTTGAGCTCAAAATTGTTAATGACCTCATCTATATCAACATTCTCTGGGTGCTTTTTTTTTAGGGTGCGTAAATCTTCGATATTCCCATCAAGCAAGGCGGTCGAAAGTTCTAGCTTCTCAGCAGTTTTTGGATACCGTTCCTTGATAAGTTCGTAAATGTACTCAGCTTTTTCTGGCGCATTATTTTCCCGATAGCACTCAAAGAGGACAAGGAGTAGGTCATGGTAGGCGGGGAAATGGTGTGTGACTTCCTTAAGATCAGAATGTTCAAATACGTAAATGGCATCGTCATACCTTTTTCCAAGGTAGTAACAAACAACTATGAGGTACTGAATCTCTTCGAGACGAGGGGTGTTTTGTTTGGGGATAAGGATTTCTGAACGCTTGAGCGTTGAGATGGCTCGATACAAATCAAGGTCCTCTGCAAATGCCAGGCCTATCATGTATTCTTGCCCCCAAGGGGTTCTTTTTTCGCTTCCTGTTAATGGAGGAAACGGAGGCGGCAAGCTTTTAATATAGCTATCTTGTGCAGCATACGACAATTCAGGTTCGAGTTTTCTTGGAACACGATAACATGATGTTGTGCCCAATAATGCTGCGAGACAAAGGATTCGAAAAAAATTATTCATCATCTGGTGTTTTTACAAGCTCTACCGCTTCATCGAATGGTTCGACAGACGTTTGAGCTCGATAAAGGTCTTCTTGTCTTTCTGTTATTTGTTTGTATTCCTCAAAGGTATTAATAATATGAGGTCTAATGAACACAATAACATTCTGCGCGACTTTTTTACGATCATTTTGACTAAAAGCCAAGCCTAAGACAGGAAGTCCACCAAGACAGGGGATACCCGTTTTTGTATATTCTGTTGTGTTTCGGATCATGCCGCTAATAGCGAGGAAATTATCGCTTGGCATGGTAATTTTTGTAGAAGTAGTTGTTTTTGACGTTCGGATACCATTTACCGTACCGGTTTGAATAGTACTTCCTTGGTCATCTTCTTCTTCTTCTGAAATCTCCTGATCAATGTTTAACGTTAACATATTGCCATCGCCAACAGTAGGAGTAATAGTTAGGTTCACACCAATATCACGGTACTCTAAGTTTGTATTTGTTTGCGTGCCTGCGCCCTGGGTTGTCGTAACAACCGATCCAGCGTATGGGACGTTATTCCCAACAAAAATATTAGACTGCTGGTTGTCTTGAGTAATCAATTTCTGATTCAAGACTACAGTTGATTCACCATCAGTCTGTAGTGCGTTGATAAGTGATCCAAGAGCGAAGTACGACTTCCCTTTGTGAAGGATAATATCTCCAATAACCCCAAGATCCGAGCTGCCTGAGGCAAAAGGAACGTCTTTGCCAGTTGGTGTTGTCTTCGCAGTAATATTCTGCAGCGCAGTGTTAAAGTCTCCAAATGGATCTCCTGCGCTTCCACTTACCGCAGGGAGAGCTCCAGTACCATACGCAAGGCGCTCTTTGTACACCCCTTGAGATCCATAACGAAGTCCGAATTGAGTTGTATCGGTCACTTGTGTTTCTACAACGAGAACCTCAATAAACACCTGTCTAAGTGGAACGTCGATATTTTTCAAAAGGTCCTTCAAACGAGAAAGTGTTGAGGCATCTCCCGTTCCAAGAAGTGAGTTCGTTACCTGTATCCACTGGATAGAGTTAATCGCATCAATGAGTGGTTTATTCTTATCAGAATTAGGTGCCTTTGTAAGATCCTGCGCTATTGATCGAAGGGCTGATTCAATTTCATTACCTTGGTGAAATTGCAATTTGTAGATGAGGAAGGAAAGGTCGTTAATTGTTTCAATATTTTGCTTTGTTTGACTCCCTTCACCAGGAACATCAAATCGTTTCAGTAATCCTTCTACCTTCTTAGTAGCATCGTCTGGACCCGAAACAAGGATTGAGGAAGTTCGTGGCATCCACTTGATGTTATTTATCGTTTCAAAAAGCTCATCGTCCTTAATCCCTGATGATACAAGGTTATGTTCGAAGTCATGCAGAATCTGAACGAGTTCTTCACCCGATAGGTATTTAGGTTTGTAAATGATGTAGTTTTCAGGAACAGTAGCCGCACGCGTTGGCGCTTGGTCTTTCGTGTCAAATTTTGCAACCAGCTGAAGGGTCTTTTCTAGTGAATCTTTCGTACCTGTAAAAACAAGAGAGTTTGTTTCTTGGATATATCGAAGGCCATCAAGCGTTTTTACAAGTTGTTGATCGCTCGCATCTGTTCCAGATAAATCTGCAGCAACAGACTTCAGGTGTGCGATCAGTTGTTTTGCAGGAGCAAACTTAATTTTATACACGACGAAGGTAGTTTTTCCTACTGTCTTTACATCGTGAAGAGGGTAGTCAACTTCTGTGATCAAGCTTTTGATTTCGTCGATATTTTCTTTCGTTCCTGTGAATAGCAAAGAGCCTGTCTTCTCAACGACGCGAACATTTCGAATGGTCTCGATCAAAGATTTATCGGCAAGCCCAGACGAACGGAGTTCTTCAGCAATTGAAATCAAACTACTTCGGACAGACTGTGGTGTCCCATGAACAGGCTTGTACATGTAGAACGAAGAGTTTTTCGGAAGAACTTTGCTTGAAACATCAAACGATTCGATGATGTTAGACATCTCTTCAATCGTTGTTTTAGTTCCAGTGAAGTAGATTGAATTAGTCGAAGAGATGTAACGAGCGCTTTCAAGGGATTGAAGAAGGGATTTATTATCGATGCCCGAAGAGGAGATGTTTGATCGCATTTTCTTCAGGTCTTCCATTACCGTTTCGCCATTCGCATTTTTCAGCTTATAGATCGAATAGGTCATGCCCGCATTTTTCCCTAGGTCATGAACATCAAAATTCTCAAGGATCGGCTTAATTTGATCGAGTGCAGACTGAGTTCCAGAAATGTAAATTGAATGTGACGAGCGAACATACTGCGCGCTTTCAAGTGCTTCAATCAACTGCTTGTCATCGACACCAGAACCTTTCATATGTCGAACCATCTCGTGGATGTCTTCGAGCATTTTGGACCCGGTCGAGTTTTCGATTTTATAGATAAAGAACTTCTCTTCAGGACCCGATTTCTTTTTAACAACATCGAACCCTTCGATGATTGTTTTCGCTTCTTCAACAGTTGCTTTTGGGCCGGATACGTAGATCGAGTTTGTCGATTCTACATAGTGCGCTGAATCGAGTGTTTGAATGAGTCCTTCACTACTTAGTCCAGATTCTTTTAGGTTATCAGACATTTTTCGGATGTCTTGCATCACCGCCGACGCTGGGGCATTCTGCAATTTGATGAGTGCATATGAGTAGTCTCGAGATGGCTTCTTATCGTCGATAACAGTAAGGAGTTCTTTCAGTCTTGAAATAGCGGTTTCCTGACCTTTGAACACAAGTGAGTTTGAAGAAGGGAGATAGTGGACAGTTGAAATCACCTGTTTCAGAGGGTCGTTCTCTGGTAGGCCATTTCCAATTTTTTCTAAAGCATCTTCGATGTTTGCTTTTGTGCTATTTTGAATCTTATAGATGAAAACATTCGATTCGGATGGGGCCTTATGGTCGATCGTAGGGAGCAGTGATTTAATTTCATTAATTGATTGCTCAGTACCTGTAAAAATAAGTGAATTTGTCGATGAAACATATCGAGCATTATTCAGTGTTGCAATCAACTGCTGATTATTAAGTTTTGCCCCTTTGAAGTTTCTTGCAAGTTCACGAAGCTCATCAAGGAGTTTATCTCCGTTTCTCATCTCAGGCTTGTATACATAGTATTCGCTCGCAGAGGGCGCTGTTGTATGAGGAATATCTATCGTTGGAAGCATCTCTTTAATACGAGCAATTGAAGCTTCCGTTCCTGTGAATACTATTGAGTTGCTCTTTTCAACATATTTTGCATTTTCAAGAGTTTTAATAAGCTCTGGATCTGCTAGACCTGATTTTTTGAGGCTATCTCCTAGCTCTTCAAGTGAGTCGAGTAGGGCCTCAGCATCATGTGTCTTTGGCTTATATACAAAAAAGTCGTTACTTGAAGGCATTGCCTTCAATGGCTTTTTTGACTCTTCAGGTTTTACATCGAATGTAGGAAGTATCTCTTTTACGCGATCCAGTGAATTCTGTGGGCCAGTGAAAACTAAAGAGTGTGTTTCAGCAATGTAGCGCATAGATTCAAGAGTTTGAATCAATCGAGTATCTGGACGGGGCGCTTTTTTCAGATTATCAATCAGGTTTTCAACTGAGCCATCCATTTGCTCTTCAGTGCTATTTTTGATTTTATAAATATAGAAGTCACTCTTCCCCATTGAGAGGTACGTTTTTGAAACTTCAGTATCCAAATTAGCGAGCAGGTTTTTTACTTCAGCGAGTGATGTTTTTGTTCCAGTAAAAACAATTGAGTTACTTGCTTCAAGGTATCGCATCGACTTAATTGTCTGGAACAGTTCTGGTTTTCTGTTCGAGGTAGTACTTAAATCCTTAGCAATATCATTGAGAGAAGCTTTTAATTCAGGATAGGGTTGGTACTGGATTTGATAAATAAAGACATTATCTCCAGTAACCTTTCTATTTTTAATGATCCCTTCATTATCCATTTCATTGAGGAAGGTAAGTGCTTCATTCACAAGAAAAGGAGTTGAAAGAATAAAAACAACATTACTTTCAGGTTGAGAGGCTAAGATGACCGGATTGCCTTCAGAAATAGGAGTGAGTAGTTGTCGAAGCATCGGTTCGAATTCAGCGGCATCGCCATTTCTTGCCGAATATTTTTTCAGCATAAGTGATGGTTTTGGCTCATCAAGCGCGTTGAGTAAATCGCTTACTTTCTCAACAGTCCCAATCACATCGGTAACGATTAATTTCCTCGTGTTCGGTACGTTTGAAACGATTCCACTTTTAGATAAAAGCTTCTGAATAATTGGAGCTACTGTTTCAGGGTTTGAGTTTTCAACATCAAACACACGTGTGATGATAGCGGGAAGGTTTTTCCCCACGACAGTATCATCGGCGATGACAGGGGCAATCGCGGCTAATTCTTCATTTTTATGAAGAACGATATTCTCTCCATCATCTGTAATTTTAAATCCATTGACTCGAAGGACTTGGTAGAACGCTGAAATAACACTTGGAAGGGAAGCTTCCCCTTCAGAGGTCATTGTGACGTTGAAGTTTAGCTCTTCTTCATTGTAGATGTAGTTGAGTTTTCCAATCTTGGCGAGGAATTTCACAATCTCAAGCGCTGGGACATTTGAGAAATTGATGGTGTAACCAGGGCCTGCATTGAGTTCTTTAAAACGTTCTTCGATCGTGATTGAATTAGATGATACGTTTGCAGAAAAGCCAAATTGATGCACTGAGAGGAGTGCAAGTAAACACCTGCCTGAAATACTTGTGGTAAGGCTCTGCCAATGACCCTTCTTATTCAACAGGTTTGAAATAAGGGGGTTGGAGTACCGCTTTTTTTTCATTAACTTTACCAGCTATTATTACTACACCCAACACAAACGTAGCCAACGAGGGCTGTAAAAAAAATATTGAGCTTAAATGCTCATGCTAAAGTAATTCGATTAATTTATGCAAGTTGAGACTTGCAATGTTTTGAATTACATAATCCTTTGCATCGTGATAACTGCTTTAGGGCACGTTTCACCATCATATCTTGAAAGCTCAACGAGCGCCTTATACACATCTTGAGCCTGTTTTTGAGGAGAAAGTTGCATGTATTCTGCGAGGTGCTTCTCAATTTCTTGCTCAAGGTTCGGTAGCCTGTCTTCTTCTACATCAAGATCGGTATTGAACGTGTGTAAAAATAACGTGTCTCCCTCTCTCCAATTATCTGAGGTGAAAGTGAATTCACTTGCAGCAGAAAGACCGATTCTAGGGTTTGCATTTTCAAGAAGGCGTGCGGAATCACTTCCGAAAGGAATATGCCACAACGGGGACATGCCACATGAGACAAATGCAAAAGAATCGCTCTCTTGGTCAATGTAGACAAAAGTAGCTGAAAAGTCCGGGAGGAAATGGTCTTGTGCAATTCGTGTATTTAGCGCCTGAATAAACTCTCGAGGATGAAATTTTTTCATTGGTTGTTGAAGGATTTCGCTATAAAGGGTTCGGATACATCCAAGCAAATACCCGATATGAGAAAGCGATTCAACTTGATTCTCGTGGAATTCACCACAATAGATGAGAGAACTTCCATTTTGGAATCGAACGAAATCGTAAAATAATCCAAGTGAAGAAATGGCTTTTGATCGTCCAAGCCCCACGTCGAGTTCATTCCAATTTGGCAAAGCATCTGAAAGCAAAGCCATATGACATTTGCTTATCTGTTCGAATAATTCTGTTACCTGGTCTCTTCCTACACGATCTTTTTCTAGGGAGCCTGATTGCAAGTAGCTATTGATATCGGTGATAAAGTCTACAATATCTTGGTACCGCTTTTTGAGGTCTGGCTCAAGTGCTTTTTGTATGATGGGGCGAATATGCTTTGGAAGGAGGTTCATTTGAAAAGTGCCAAAGCTAAATTTTCCGATGATAAGTTCATATGCAATAACGCCGAGCGAATAAATATCGGATGCAGTCACAACAGACTTGGCATTTTTTTTCTGCTCTGGGCTCATATAGTTTGGGGTACCAAGTAGACGTCCTTGCTCTGCAAGTGTATCGTTCCCATGAAACATGAGTTGAGCAATCCCAAAGTCGATTACTTTGATCTTTCCAGATTCGGTAATTAAGATATTTTCCGGCTTAAGATCTCTATGAATAACGCCATGTGTGTGAAGGTGGAGAAGTGCGTAGGAAACCTGTAGGACAATATCAAGAGCGCTTTTTAATGAGAGGGATTGTTGAAGGATAAACTGTTTTAGTGAAATCCCTTGGACGAATTCCATTGCGATATAGAGGCCGTTCTCCCATTCACCCTGCCCAAATAATCTAATGATGTTTTGATGATCGGCCATCTGAATGATGTTTGCTTCATTCAGAAATTGTTTTTTCATTTCTGGATGTTTTAAATACGCTGGAGAAAGGACTTTAATTGCGAGGGGAGCATTTGTCTCTGGGTGTTTTCCCAAATACAAAATACTCATGCCACCCTTGTTCAATACGCTTTCAACTTTATAAGGGCCAATTGTCTGAGGAATGTCCTCAGGGGGCGCATCATCACGAAAAGTAGGAAGTGTTGTTTGCTTATAAAACTCTTCTTCTATCATGCTTTGGCTGTGTGGGTGATCTGTACCCCAATACACTCTCCAACTTGAGTGAGAATGCCTTCAGCAACCGGTTTTCCATTTACTGTCAACCGCACTGGCTTGTCGGGGTGAATACCTGTTTCAAGAACGTTTCCTGGTTTGAGTGAAAGCAACTTTTTCAACGAAAGACTTACCTGGCCAAGTTCAACTGTTAGTTTGAGCGGTACTTGACTTGCGGACACTAGTTTTTCTGTTGGGGCTTTTCCCGTTGCTTCTGCTTCTTCAGGAGCGTCAATGTCCTCAGGAAGCGGTTCATCGTACATTTCATCATCCATGGGCTGCTCCTGGAATTCGATTGGATAATCGAGTATTTTTATTTCGTCTTCTTTTACTTTTACCTGAAAGAGCGGTGTTGCACCAAGGGTTAACTGAAAGGTTCCCTTTCCAGTATCAGGTGAATAACTTGCATAATCAAGGAGGACAAAGTCGCCTTTTTTCACTTTTTTCCAATCGGATTGAGGCAGGGAAACATGCCCAAGTGTAAGTGAAGGGAAGAGTGAAACGTTGTTGTCTTCTGCGAGTGCGGAAAGGGGAGGTTCTTCTTTCGCCAAATAGGTACTTGCGTTTTTCTGGAACGAAGAGGGGAACAGAAGGCGTGTCCAAATTGCCTTACGCCCTTTCTTCAACGAAATATCCATGGCATAACAATTATCTTTTGGAAGAGCTGCAGACGACAGTCTTGGGGCAATTGGATATTCACTATTTGCTTTAAACGCATCGATTGCAAGTAACATTGAAAAGGTGAAAAACCCTTTTCTCACGTTTTCATCTAAGAGTCCTTCTTTCTCTTTTTTTTCAGTGAGGACCCACTCTGAAAGCGTCAAAACGTCGTCGTGTGGTATAATTAAGAAGGCTTCTCCATTAATTGGACTGCAGTCAATCGATTGGATGAAAGGAGCGTCGCCCATTGCATCCATAAATTCATTTTCTTCAATCCACTCAGCCTGAGATGTGCGAATTTGTAATCCCTCAACTCCGAAGGATTCAACGAGGCTCTTTTCAAAAGAGTCCCAAGAGAATGGAAACGTACCTTCCCACATTGGGATCGCTTTTGATTCTTCAAGTGCAGTTTTCAGTGACTGTAGCCAAAACGCAGGGCGCATCTCACCACTCATAGACAATAATCCAGTTTTCTCCTGACGATATCCGATCCTCCTTTATACTCAAAGGAGTTTTTTGTGACATAATCTAAAGATAGACGCATGCCGATCAATGCGAGCATTTAGAAAATGGTTACGTGGTACCTAGGTGTTTCGTTTTATACCTTTTCTCTTCTTTACGAAGTGCGGCATGTTGTGCTGTGATCGAAAATTCGAGATCTTTGAAATGGTCGGTTAAACGGTCAGAAAGCTCAGGGATATGAGGGATAACCCACGAGGTGTCAGTCGCAGAGATTGTAATTACAAACTGTTGTGGAGCGGTGTCGTATTTCTTCAGAGTGACTTCTCCTTGTCCATCTGAAAGAAGCAAGGTTGTTTCTTCAATCCCATTCGAAACAGAGTGCTCGACACGGTCACATAACTTTAAAAAGAGCTCATCTATCGGTCGGATCGATGTGTCGACTTCTACTGGAGAGGCCGTTTCTGAAAGTGTATTTTGAAACACAAGGAGGGGGCTAATACCCGTTGTGTCAGTTTTTTTCTTCTCTTTTTCAAAAGGTTTGTTTGGCTTTGAGGGCTCTTTTGAATAGGAGGTTTTCCTCTCTGGTATAGGTATAATTTTAGTCGTCATGGGACCAAGGTATCATAGGGAGAAATATCGTTTCAATCTATTCAATGTCGTGGTAAAATTTTCGCGCATTAACACACAAAAAAAGAGGAAAAAATATGGCTAGTATTGCGGCAGTTGGCAGGGCTAGCACTGAGATGATGGTAGAACCTTCTACACGTTCAGTGTCACCAGAAGAAAAAGAAATACTTGATGCTTCGAGTGCGATTAAAGAGACATCTCCCGGTTCAGAGGGTGCAGCAACCAATGCAAGGAAGCTTGTTGAGAAAATGTCGTCTCGGGACCCACGTATACGAATGCTCGCTAGTATGGCGTTAGATAGAATTGCTCCCGAAGATTCACATTCAATGATGTTAAGTAGCTAGGAGCTTGACGAGCCTTTCCCTTTCTGGACTGCGTATCTTTTGTGGATGCTCGCTCGTTTCACATTGACCCTGAAGTCGTATTCTTTTTTCTGGAATGCTGCGACGAGATCGCTGACATTTTGGTTAAAAAGAGCTACTGCTTCAGGCGATGCCCTAAGTTCAACGTTGAAAGTGTCTTGTGCAGTCTCTGATCGGTCAAGAACAAGTTCTGCACCATCGAAGACGGATCCTTTAAGATCAATCGTTACTGTAGTACGTTCAACTCCATCAATTTTTTGAATGGTTATGAACCCAACCATCTTTTCGTAGAGTTCATGTACCCGAGGATTTAATTTTGATTCAGGGGTTTCCTCTGTTTCAACCGGTGCAAAGTGAGAAATGGTCTCGGGACGGTATGTCGCAGCAATTTCATCGAGGATCGATTCAGTGTCGTCACCTTTCTCCCTTCTTTCATCGCCAGCTCCACCTTCTTGCTCTTTCCCTTTTGCTTTCTTTGAGAGAGGTTCACTCACTTCGTGAGCAGCTTGTATTCCCTCTTTCTTTCCTCGCAAGGTTGGTCGTTTCTGTATTTCATCAGTAGCACCAGCAGGTGCAAGCGGCGTTTGTGTTCCTTCTTGCTGCACACGTTCTTGTTGTACTTCTTGTGGTGGCGCCTTTTCTCCTTGCGCAAGGGGTGGTTGAGCTGCTTGTTGAGCAGGGTGCTTCTTCGGTTCGCTCGGCTGTTCTTTAAGGGGCTCTTCTTTTGTTGGAGCTTTCTCTTCGGGTTTTTCTACCTGTTTCTTTGAAGAGGGGACTTCTGCTTCTTTTGGGGCTTGCTCCGCGTGCTTCTTCGCTTCGACTTGCTTTTTGTGCGCTTCTTCCAAACGTTCATATTTTTCGCGCAGTTTCTTTTCTTTGAACGTTTCTACTCGCTTTTTCTCTTCGGGAAGGCCGCTCATTTCAGCCTTTGCTTTTGTCTCAGCTTCTTTCTCTTGCGAATGTGCTTTTCGCCGCTCTTCGAGCGTTGGGCCTACTTCGCTTTCATCTCCGGTTGTTGGAGGTCCAAGGTTATCTGATGAACCTTGTTGGGGTGTTTGCTCTTCTTGTTGCGATGCTGAAGGGGGTGGTGGTGCTTGTTGAGTAGACTGAGGTGGCGGCGGTGGCTCCTGATTTGGTGGGGCAGATGATGGAAAAGGGGGCGGCTCTTCACTTTCCTCAGGCGCTGGGGGAGCCTCTTCTCCAAAGCCCGGCTCTTGAGGAGTTGAATAGACCGTTTTTCTCAGTCCTTGTCCTTTCTCATCGTCGTAGCCTAAATCTGCATTTGTTCCTGTCGGTGCAGCGCGACGTGCTGACCCTGTTTGTCCAGTGAGGAGGTCATCTTTGTCAGGTTTGTCTTGAAGGACTTCTGTGAAAGCGGTTTCTGCCTGTGGTGCATCGGGTGCTTTTGGTCCTACGTCAGCTTCTTCCTCTGTTTCACCTTCATGTTCAGAGCGTTTCTTTTTGCGCTGTTCCCTCTTTTCAGATTCTGTTGATTCTTCAACTTTCAAGACTTTCTTGAATTTTTCAGGATCATTGACATCTTCTTTTGGCTTTTGCAGTTGATCATGTGCACCAACGTATCCACGGATTTTATCAGGTTCAACCATAACTACTCACAATAAGAATATAGTTCTTACTTTCTCCGTTTTTTTAAATTGTGCATTGCAGTACCAAGCTCATCGGAAACGATATTGTCTTTATGAACTTCTTCAGCCTTCATTTCTTTTTTCCATTCAGCTTTGTGTTCCTTTAGCTTTTCTACATCATGCTGTTTTTTAATCATGTCTTGCCTTGCCGCTTCTACTGCACGCTCTGCAGCTTCAACGCGGGCAACTTGCTCTTTTACCGCTTGTTCCTTTTTCACAAGGTCAATGTCTACAATTTCGAGATATTTTTTTGCCATGTCGATTTTCTTTGATCCCTCGCCGGCATCCATAGCTTCTCGTAATTGATCGAGTTTATCTTGTCTGTGTTGTTTTGTTTTATTTCGCTCTTCTTCAACTTGCTTTAAACGCTTTTGCTCTTGAATGAGCTCTTCTTTTCTTTGTTTAAGGAGTTTCTCAGCTTCTTCTAACCGGCGTTTTTTAATGAGCTGAAGTTGCTCTAACGGATACTTAGACATAGCTGTTACCTAAACAGTATTTTGAGTTGCTCCAGCGTTTCTTCAAACGTGCATTTTTCATCAATCTTTTGCTTTAAGAAGCGATTGACTTTATCGATGTATTTGATGGCAAAATCGGCATTTTTGTCAGAACCCGGCTTGTATTCACCGATTCGAATGAGAAGTTCATTTTTCTTATAGTTTGCAAGGACCTCTCTAATTTGACCGATCAGCTCAAGTTGAGAAGGGTCAACAATGCTATTCAAAATACGGCTAGCCGAAGAAAGCACGTCGATAGCAGGGTAGTGGTATTGGCGAGCAAGCTCAGAAGATAAAATGATGTGACCATCCAGAATAGAGCGTACCTCATCAGCAACCGGTTCGTTCATATCGTCACCGGCAACCAGGATGGTGTAAAAAGCTGTAATAGAACCTTTGTCTGAATTACCAGAGCGTTCAAGTAATTTTGGAAGTGTGGCAAATACTGATGGAGTATATCCAGCTCGCGCAGGGGGTTCGCCAGCGGCAAGACCAATTTCACGAACAGCTCGCGCATATCGTGTTACTGAGTCCATCATTAGGATTACACTTTTTCCCTGATCCCGGAAATATTCAGCAATTGCAGTTCCGACATAGGCTGCATTCAACCGAAGCTGAGCAGACTGATCGGAGGTCGAAACAATAATAACCGAGCGAGCGAGCCCCTCAGGCCCTAAGTCGTGTTCGATAAACTCTCGCAGCTCTCTTCCCCGCTCACCGATAAGCGCAATCACGTTTACATCGGCGCGAGCATAACGTGCAATCATCCCAAGTAATGTCGACTTACCACCACCAGCTGCAGCAAAAATACCAACCCGCTGTCCAATGCCAGTTGTCAGAGCACCATCAATACAGCGAACGCCAGTCGAGAGGGGCTCTTTAATCATTTTTCGTTTTAAAGGATCTGGAGGAGGCTGAATTACAGGATAATTTTCGTGGACGTCAAGTGGGCCCTTCTTGTCTTCATCAAGCGGATTTCCCAATCCATCAAGTACTCGACCAAGAAGTGCTGGTCCAACTTTAATATGGAGCGGCATTCTTGTTGGAATAACCTCAGAAGAGGGGCCAATCCCAGTCATCTCACCGAGCGGAGATAAATAGACTTCATCTTTGGTAAACCCGACGACTTCAGCAATCAGCGGTTCACCTTCTCGCTTTACAAGGCACACTTCTCCCATTTTAACCTGGGGGACGATCGCTTTGATAAGCATCCCTACAACTTCAGTGATACGTCCATGTACCGTTGTAAGCTCTAGCTCATCTAAGTGTCCAAGGATCTGGTCAAAATCGGTCTCATTCGCCATGAGCGATAACCTTTATTACGCTATATCTGAATATTGAAGAGCGTTTTTACATCCTCTACAGCTTTGGAAAGAAGTACTGATGAATACTCAAGCTCTTGTTGTGCTTTTGACAGTTTAATCTGGACCAAAAGGAGTTGTCCTGGATTAACATGTCCCTCTTTGTTAACGTGCTGTAGCTGCTCTTGTGCCGCTACCAGTTGTGTTTGGGAATCATTCACCATATTGAGGAATCGAGCAATTGGATTTTGTCTCGAATTCGCCGCAGGCATGGGTCCAACTTTAACCCCTACCTTTGCCGCTGCTGAACGAATCAGTGTATTTGACTCATTGAGCTTATTCCGTAGCAAATATTTTTGCGATGGTTTTAGTTTCAGATTTTTAGTTTGAAGCTGTTTTTGTATATCTCCTAATACACCAGAAGTTGAATTCATCTGCCCCAATACAGTTTCTTGTGTTGGAGTCGATAAATTCTTTTGGGTATTTGCTAGATCCAAAGGGCTAGGAGAAGTGCTTCCAGGTTCGCCAGGAGCCTTTTGTGGGGCTTGACCAGTTTCCATATAGGATTGGAAAGCTTTGTCTGAGCTCGGCTGTTCTTGACCGCCGGGAACTGGCTTGCTTGGTTTAATTGCATCGGAACCGCCGACGCCTTCAGGAAGCTTTTTCTCCATAGTAGTGGTAGCCTATTTTTTCTTTTGGATTTCAGCAGGTGATGGAGTTTTTTTAACAAATCGATCAACAAAACTAATAGTAGAATTTGCAACATCTTTTACATCATCAGATGCAGCTTTTGTTGCGATGTCCTTCAACATCTTTTCACCTTCTTCCGTTCTGTTTGGAGTTAGGCTTAAGCACATACCTTTAAAGGTTAGGGCCATCTGGTTGTTTGGCTCATTCGCAAGAACTTGATCGAAAATTTCTACGGCTTGTCCTAGTTCCAGTTTATGAAAACGCAGATACCCAATTCCAATTCTTGGAAGGCTACTTTCTGGGTTTAGAACTTGAGCTGCATGAAAAAGTTTCGTTGCTGCATCCTCATCAGCTTGGTTTACCGCGATAAAACCAGCTTCGAGAAGGAGGACAAAATGATCTTTATACTTCGCAATATTTGACATGGTACAATCCTTATAGTTAACAGAGACTTAGCTTATCCAGACTTCTGGTTTCTTACACTGTTGTTAATCATCGAATTAACCTGTGAAATAAGGTTTGAAATCGATTCACCAACCTGTGTTACCTGCGACATACCAAACTGCAGTAAAAGAAACTTACCTGGAGTCGCTGTTGAAATTCTACTAGCAAGCGCCCGAACCTGGCTGATAATTTGGCTCTGCAGCTTTACATACTTACTAACTAGTGTTTTAAACGTGAGTGTTGCCCAAAGTTTACCCATTCCTTCGTCTCCTTACTTATTTACCAACTTTTCCAATTACTTTCTGCAATGCAGCATAGCCGTGCATTAGCTCACCTAGATTGTCGAAGTCTTCGGTTTTTCCCTCTCTTAGGGCAGCCTTGATTTCGTTCATGCACTGATCAGCAGTCTCAAGAATTTCCTTCTTCTTTGCTGGGTGCGCTTTTAAGTCCTTTTCAAGATCGAACTCAAAAGGTTGTGGTCTCTTTTTTTCCGTACCAAACATGATTTTCACCTTAATTCATTTATTTTCATATACTTACAAAAATATATGACCCTTTTATTGCTGATTGTAGTTAATTTTATATTTTAATCCATCTTTTTCTAAGAAAATTTCATTTTGTGCAATATCTGTTATGTTCATTCCATCCAGGTCTTCATCTTTAGATAAAATTTTCCCGTTAATTACAACAAATTGATTAACGTTTCCAAGTTTCGATGTTCCAGTTACCGTATACTTATCAGATAGATCAATAAACTCATTAGCTTTTTTTGTAAAAATCACATAACTCTTTACGTTTCGCACGCCGTCGATTCGCTTCAAGCTATTTACCATTGAGTCATAACCACTTTCACGTCGCATAGGAACTCGTCCAGCAAGTACTACCTCGCCATTCGTTAATTGAAATGTAACCGTTGCAAATCCTTCGGTGAGGAGAAGCGCTTGTACACGAGTTGTTAACGTTTGTTCCACAACAACATTGTTTGTTAATCTGTCTACGTATGAAAAATTAATATTCATCCAATCTTCCAAATTACCAGCTTCATCCGTGTTCGCAACATAGCCGCGAAGCACAAAAGATCCAGGCTTAGAAGAACTGAGAAACACACCGCGCCAGTTAGGGTATTTCATAAGCATTGCATTTGTATTTTCCCAAACAAGCTCATCGATTACAACATTATCTTCGATTGTACGTACAAAGGGAAGTGTTTTTAGAAGATAAATAAGTTCCTGATGGTCTACCTCAGTCATGACGTTACCGAGGAGGAATAATTTGCCCGTTGATTGGTTAAATGAGTACTGCACCTCAGGGAACTTTTCGGTCTTTGCCTTAATAAGATCTGGCTCAGCTGTTTTTTCAACAACCACTTCAGCGCTGCTGAAAAGAGAAACAAGTCCTCCTGCAGTCAGAGCAAGAAGAAGAACAAAGACTCCAGCAATTGCTAAATGTCTGAATGGAATAACGGTGGATTTCCAGTCTTTTTTTGCCGTTTCAGTTGCTGTTATTTCTTCTTCAAGAGGAGCGAGTGGGGGAGGGGAAACGACAGTATCTTGCGC
>Ga0070729_10002763_pt1 | contig 21779 bp, 14 predicted proteins | sample tdDd472_FD_66725 | JGI IMG/M metagenome (GOLD analysis project Ga0070729, IMG submission 66725) | Marine sediment microbial communities from the Atlantic coast under amendment with organic carbon and nitrate - tdDd47.2 | ecosystem: Environmental > Aquatic > Marine > Coastal > Sediment | place... | reverse complement strand
GCGGGCGGCTCTGCGGGCTCCGCCGGCTTGGCCGGTTCCTCGCCGCCTTCCTTGCCCGGATCCAGCTTCGGGCCTCCCTCGGATTCGCCATCCTTGCCGTCCTCCCCCAGGGAAACGGGCACGATGCCCGCGACGATCAACAACGCCACGGCCAGGGCCGACTGAACCAAGGAAATCCTCTGCATTTGCGCCTCCAGAAAGGTGCTATCTCGCCTCCCCGCCATCACGCAACGCAACCCTCCCCCAAGCGAGGGCCGCCCGCTCACGCGAATCTCGGGGTGACCTCGGAAATCGACTTACGCCGATCCGTGGATTGTAGGTTATTGGTGCAAACGGGGGGCGCCTGATTCCGCGTCCTTCCGGGCGAATCGAGCGGCTATACTCGGAGATCGGAGGTCTGCGATGCACGCAAACGGTTCTCTCATACGCTTTCTCGCCCTGTTGGTTTCGATCCTGATCGGACTGCCCGTCCCGGCCTTGGCCGACGAGATCGGCTGGCCGTATCGTGGCCCGAAGGAGCTTTCGGGGGGCGGCGACAGCGATAGCGACGACGAAACGCCCGGTGGCGGCAACGAAGACGAGAACGAAGACGAGGGGAACGAGGATCCCAACCAGCCCGGCAGCGGCGACACGACGACCCCCGGGACCTCGGTCAAGGGACCTGGCGGCAAGGCGGCCTCGGTCGATGGCCAGATCCTGTGGAGCTGGTGGTGGGAACACAATAAGGACCGGTTCCTGGCCCGCGCGACCGAACGTGGACGCGTCAACGCCGGCAGCATCGCCTACTGGTTCGGCGCGGGCGCCAAGTACCCGCCGCGCGACATCAACCCGGTCAGCGACGAGCAGCGTCGCCGGATCTTCGTCTCGCTCAAGAAGCGGCTGGGTGACAACGACCCCGCCGTGCGCCGCGCAGCGTGCATTGCGCTCGGTCGCCTCAAGACCATTGCGGCGGACAAAAAGGAACAGGAAGCTTCGGCGGCGGACGAGAAGATCACCGAGAACATGTGCGCCCGCGCACTGCTCGACGTCATCCGCAAAACGAAAGACGCCGACGTGCGCGCTTCGGCCCTCCTCGGTCTGGGCATGACCGGCGACGAGAAGGGTTGCCAGGCGTTGCTCCGCATGTACAAGGACATCCCGACCGAGTCGAAGTCGTTCGCCCTGATCGCGTTCGGTTTGGCGCACTCTTCCGACGGACTGGGCCTGGTCGTGGAGTCCCTGCCCAAGTCGGCAACCGGAACCGCGAAGATCGAGACGGAAACCGCAGCGGTGCACGCCCTCGGTCTCTACGGACCCGAGTTCGTGGAGCAAATGCAGAAGCTGAAGACCGCCGACGGCGCGGACAACGGCATCGAGCGCCTGTCGAGCCTCGCGACCAAACCCTCGCGTGGAGAGTCGGTTCGCGCGCAGGCGGTGACTTCGCTTGGCCGCCTTCAGGCCGATCTGAAGTCCGTCCGCAAGCTGTCGACCAACAAGTCGCTGGCCGTCCGCTGGTCCGCGATCCTCGCGCTCGCCAACTACACCAACGACGAGCGCGCCGCCAAGGACGCGGCCAAGCAGCTCACAACCAAGGCGTACAAGGGCGACCAGCAGACCAAGAACTTCTGCATCCTCGCTGCCGGCGATCTCGCGGGGCGGCTCAATCCCAACAGCCCGTCGCGCGCTGCAATCATTGGCTGGCTGCACGGCAAGAAGCAGCTGCAGAGCAACGACAACTACACACGTGCGTGCTCCGTGCTGGCGCTCGCGGTTGCCAACGACCAGACCGCCGTGCCGGAGATCGCCGACCTGCTGGAGAGCACGACGATCGACGACTACGTCGCGGGTGCCTGTTCGGTGGCGCTGGGCCTGCTGAAGGCAGCCGACCACGCGAGCCTCGTGCTCACGCGCGCCGTCAACGGCAAGTTCAAGCCCGACGCGAAGGGCTACGGCCTCGTCGGATTGGCACTGATGGGCGACACGACCCAAGTCGATGAAATCACCGACAAGATCCGTGGCAAGCAGCCGCGCGAAGTGAGCCGCCAGGCACCGCTCGCCATCGGCGTTCTCGGCGATCGCCATCACACGCGAGCGCTCACCGGCTTCCTCAAGACGAAGCCCAAGTCCAACCAGAAGGTCCCGATGTCGAACGCCGTTTTCGGACTCGCATGGATTCGCGACGGCTCCTCGGTGGACAATCTCGTTTCGCTGGCGGACTCCGGCGCGGAGCCGGAGATTCGTGGGATGGCGACGATCGCGCTGGGCTACATCGGTTCTCCGGAGCGAGTCAGCGCGCTGACTCGCTGCTTCGCGAACGCCTCGTTCCGCAATCGGTTCGCGGGCTGGGCCCTGCTCTATCGCATCGCGGGCATCCTCTAGCCCCGAGCCGATTCGCCCGATTCCGATTTCGTGACAGGTTCGGGATCGCAAGGGCTCGGCGCGTCTTGCTACGCGCCGAGCCCTGCTCTATTCTGCGGGCATGCGCCACGATCTAGCCGCCCATTTCCTCCGTATCTCGGAAGACGCCGCCGTCGCTGCCGCCCGCACGATCGGGACGGGTCGCAAGAACCACTCCGACCACGTGGCCGTCGAGGCCATGCGCGCCGCCATGGACCACGCGCCGATGAAGGGGCGCATCGTGATCGGCGAGGGCGAGCGCGACGAAGCGCCGATGCTCTACATCGGGGAAGAGGTCGGCAACCCGGGCAAGGATGACGCGCCCGAGATCGACATTGCGGTCGATCCGTTGGAAGGCACCAACCTCTGCGCCACCGGCGCACCCAACTCGATTGCCGTTCTCGCCGGCGCACCGCGCGGTGGACTGCTGAACGCGCCCGACGTCTATCTCGAGAAGATCGTCGTCGGACCGCGTGCGCGCGGCGTCATGCACCTCGATGCTCCCGTGGCCGAGAACCTGAAGGAACTCGCCCGCTGCCTGCGTCGCAGCATCTCCGACCTGCTGATCGTGATCCTCGAGCGCTCGCGTCACGAAAAGTTGATCGCGGCCGTGCGAGCAGCGGGCGCGCGGATTCGCCTGATCGGCGACGGCGACCTCGCCCCGGGCGTGGCCACGGCGTTTGACGGCAGTGGCGTGCACGCGGTAATGGGTGCGGGTGGTGCTCCGGAAGGTGTGCTCACGGCGGCGGCGATGCGTTGCCTCGGCGGCCACATCCAGGGCCGATTGATCCCCGCACGCGACGGGGATGAGGCGCGACTCAAGACCGCCGGTTATCCGGATCTCTCGAAGATCTACCAGACCGAGGATCTCGCTCCCTCCGACGACATCATCTTCTGCGCTTCGGGCGTGACCTCGGGCGCGCTGCTCAAGGGCGTGCGCTTCTTTGGAGGAGGGCAGCGCGTGAACTCGCTGGTCATGACCTCGCACTCCCCGCGCAATGTGCGCTTCATCGATAACATCCGCGTGGCCGACGCCTACGACGGGCCGATCCAGAGCGGCTACTCCGAATAGGTCGCGGCCGGGCCGAATTGGCCCAACCCATGCGCGGCAAGCCGTGGCTGGGTTGGCCTAGCGTTCGCCAAGCGTGACTTCCGCGCTCATGCGCTTGCCATCACGCGTCCAGACGATCGTGATCTTGTCGCCGACGGTGTAGCCCGCCAGCAGCTTCTGCAGCTCTGCGGATGTGCGCAGCTTCTGGCCGGACATCTCGACGATGAAGTCGTCCTTCTTGAGCCCGGACTGAGCCGCAGCCGTCGGTGCCTTCTTGCTGTTTTGCGCGGACACCCGAACGACGCGCAGCCCCTTCTCGCTCTCGATCGTGCTGACGCCCAGCAGGACCGGCTTGAGGTCGATGCCCTTGCTGAGGCGCGGCACGATCTTCTCGATGACTTCGACCGGCAGCGCGAACCCCAGTCCCGCGTTCCCCGCGTACGCCCCGTGGCGCTTCGTCGCGTAGCCCTGCCGGTTCGTGTCGTTCACATCGAGCAGCACGCCCAACAGGCGACCGTCGATATCGATCAGCGGACCGCCACGGTTGCCCCCGGCGATGCCCGCGTCCGTCTGCAGAGCGCGCATGGCGGGATGAAGTCGAGCCAGCGCTCCGGTGCGCGAGATGATCCCGATGGTCAGCTGCGGTGTCATCAGTCCCGGATTCTCGTGCGGAAATCCGATGGCCAACGCGAAGCGTCCGTTGCGCACCGAGTCGCGTGCCGCGGGCCGCAATGTCGGCAAGCCCTTGCGCTGCACGCGGAGCAGCGCGACCCGCAGTCGTTCGTCGACGGCCACGACATCAGCGGGCAGCGCCGTGCCGTCCATCAGATCGACCGTAAGGGCGCGTCGCGTCTTCGGCCAGCCGATCACGCGCAACGGGCACAGAATCAGGCCGTCGGCGGAAACGATGACGCCCGACGAACGATCAAAGGCGGGTAGCCGTCCCTGCACTTCAAGCTTGGGGGGGGGCGGGGGGCGGCGGCGGCCCTTCGGCGGCGGTTTGGGAGCCGCGGGGGGAGGCTTGAGATCCTCGGGAGTGGCGGTGGCTCGCACCCCCACCAGGACCGCTGCGCCCTTCTGGGCGGCATCGGCCATCACGAGACCGAACGCGCGCGCCACGGACTTACTCGTGCTGCGCTTCGCGGGTCGCGTTCCAAACGCGCGTTTCCCGGGAGTCGACTTGGCCAGATAGGCGGCGCGAATGCGATCGATGGGGATCACGATCGTCTGCCTTCCCGCAGCGGTAAGGCGAGGGGCAACGATCCCCAACAAGGTTCCGTCGAAGCCGATCACAGGGGCTCCCGTCGAACCGGGGTTGACGAGCGCGCTGATGTGAATCGCTTCGATCGAGCCGCCAGCCGAGCTTCTCTCCCGCACGATGCCACTCACCACGCCAAGGCTGGCGGAAGGGGTGCTCTCGCGACCGGAACCGAAGGAGTTGCCGACGAGCATCACCCACTCGCCGGGCCTCGCGACATCGACCGTTCCCTGCTTGATCTTGCCCCGGCCGGCGGACTTGAGGCGCAGCAGAGCGGTGTCCGTGACGACATCGGAATCGATCACGGCGGCCACCGCGAATGCCTTGGCACCTGGGAGCTTCACGGGGACCTCGCTCGGCAGGGTGCCCCCCTTCGTCAGCAGCGCCTTGCGCAACGTCAGAATCACGCCATCCGACGAGATGACGACCCCGCTCAGGTCGAGGTCCCGCTTCTCCGGCGTCACGATCGTTACGACGCCGGGACGGACGCGGTCGAGAAGCCGGATGAACTCCGCTTCCGCCTTGCGGAGCTCGCCCGCGGACGCCAGCGAGGCCGTCGCAAGCAGGAAACACGCGGCGAGATGTTTCACTCGTGCACCCCGGCCTGTTCCGCAACGTCGCACAACGTCAGACTGACAGTCCGCGCACGACCGTCCCGTTCGATCTTGAGCTTGACGCGCGCCTCGGGTTCGTACTTGGCCAGCAGGTTGACCATCGTCGGACCGTCCGTCGTGTCCGTCCCGTCGATGGAGAGCACGATATCGCCAACGCGGAGCCCCGCCTTCTCCGCGCCCGTCGCAGGCTGCACCTTGGTGAGTACCAGACCGCCCTTGCCGGCCTTCCACTCGCAACCGAGGTAGCCGCGTTCATTGAGCGGCGGGGGCCCTCGGCGCTGACGCGTGCGCCCCACTTCCTCGAGGAACTCGTTGTAGTTCGCCAGCTTGAAGCGAGCGACCTTCATCGATCGTCCGCGCTTGTACTTCACGCTGACCGACTTGCCCTCGGGAAGCTTCCCGATCGCGTTCACGAAGTCGGTTCGATTGCGCACCTTCTTGCTCAGCACTCCGAGGATCAAGTCATTGGGCCGCATGCCCGCCTCGGCCGCCGGACTGCGCTGCACGATGCGGCGCACAACGGCGCCGGTGTCGCGGCCTTCGCCGGAAACGACTTCGAGCCCGTGGAACCCGTAGCCCACTCCGCCCCCCTCGTCCTTGAGGAGCTTGCGCATGAACAAGCGCACCTGGTTGACGGGAATCGCGAACCCCACGCCGGAGTTCGAGCGCCCCTGACGAGAGTTCATCAGGCCGTTGATGCCGACGAAGCGTCCCTTGGCGTCGAATAGCGGTCCCCCGGAGTTACCCGGGTTGATTTCGGCGTCGGTCTGCAGGGAATCGATGTACAGATAGCCGGTCTCGGCGGCGGCCCGCCCCTTTCCCGACACAATCCCCATCGTGACAACCGGCTGTCCGTCGAGAGCGTGGCCGTGCGGGTTGCCCATCGCGAAGACGAACGCGCCGGGCTTGAGGCGTTTCGCGTCGCCGTCGTTCCAGCTGCAACTCGGGAAGCGCCGCTTGCCGCGCAGCTTCACCACGGCGATGTCGCCCTTGACCGCCCCTTCGCTCGTGTCCGCGTACAACACGGCGGGGTAGGTCACGCCATCCGGAAGCGTGACCGTGAGATGGCCGGCCCCCGCAATGACGTGGACATTGGTCAGCAGGAATCCACGCGGGTCGACGATGAGTCCGCTGCCCAGCGAACGCGGTGTCACACGCACTTCGCCCGTCGTCGGGTTCTGCTGCGCGGCGTAGTTCATGACCGCGCCGACTGCGGGCGAGACCTCGTCGATCAGCTCCTGAATGTCCGTTTCGAGGTCGCGGATGCGTTCCCGCGCGTTGGCGAGGTCTTCGGCGTCGTCGGGATAGACGAGACCACTGAGGAAGAGCAGGCAAACGAGGGCGCGGGGCATTCCCTCATCTTATCGACTGCCTGCGATCGGATGCGGAGGGGGCCGTCAGCGGACTGACGACTGGCGCTAGCCAGTGTCCAGGAGATCGTGCCTCACAGCCATCGCGGGCTTCTGTGGTGACCCCTACGGAACGGGAGGCCCGTGCGCCGGCCTCCATATCGCGCAAGTCCCGGAGATTGGGCGCCGAGATCACCGAGAAAAGCCACGCAGTGGCTTCTCTCGGCTGACGCGCGGAGTTTGGCTGCTGGCGGCGCCCTGGTTCGAGTCCCGCAGGGGTCACAAATGGAAGAAGCCCGAGCGTATGCTCGGGCTTCTGTGGTGACCCCTACGGGACTCGAACCCGTGTTTGAGCCTTGAGAGGGCTCCGTCCTAACCGCTAGACGAAGGGGCCGGCTGTTGGATTGTCGACATCCTTCGACCCACCAAGGTGGGCCTCAGGACTCATAGCGCCATCCGCGTCAGCGGATGGGCCAGAAACGTTTGGCTGAGGAGGCAGGACTCGAACCTGCAACTTCCTGTTCCAGAGACAGGCGTTCTACCAATTGAACTACTCCTCAATCGGTTCCGGCGTACAGCGACTCCGGACGAAGCGCGCAGCCTAAGAGGAGGGTTTGGCCTCGTCAAGAAGTGGACCGAAATGCCGGGCGTGGGCTGCATCCTCCTGCTGGAAGGCGTTCTAATGGGTCCATGGCCTGCTTGCTGCTGATCCTGCTCCTCGCTCCCGACCCGAAACCCGAGAGCCAGGTTCCCGAAGTCGCTCAACTCCTCAAGGACGGGAAGCCGGACAAGGCGCTGATCCTGCTCCGGGAGATCGGAGCTCACAAGAAGAACCACCAGGAGGCCGCCGACCTGATCAAACTGGTGCGCTCGTCGCGCCCCAAGCGCCCCCCCGAGGTGGACGAGGCGATCTTCCTGGCCCTGCGCGACATCGGCAGCCGAAAGGTGACCTCGAAACTGATCGCGCTCTTTAAGCACCGCACCCTCAAGAAGGATCCGCGCGCCCGCGCCGGGATCTGCCTGGCACTCGGGGGTGCCGCGGACCCGAAAGCGGTCGACGAGTTGTGCGACCGGATGCGCGACCCCGACGATCACGTTATCGCTGCGGCCATCGAGGCTGCCGGCTCCTACCGGTATGCGAAGGAGTCGATCCGCAAGGAGCTGTTCGAGACCGTCCTCGGCGTCTACGTGCCGACCTGGAACATGAAGGAATCGATCAACCCCGAGCACAAGACGGCACGACAGCGCGCCGAGCGCAAATGGGAAGTGATCGTGAAGCCCTCGGAGAAGACGCTTCGGCTGCTGTCGAACACCACCCAGGAAGATCCGCCGGCCTGGCGCCGCTGGTGGAACAAGAAGAAGAAGAAGAAGTGGGCCGAGATCGAAAACTGATCTGCTGGCCCGTCGGTTTCTCTGGCCCATCCGCTGACGCGGATGGCGCGATGAGTCAGCATGACGAGTCAATCCGCTGACGCGGATGGCGCGGCGTGCTGGTGGCCCATCCGCTGACGCGGATGGCGCGATGAGTCAGCATGACGAGTCAATCCGCTGACGCGGATGGCGCGGCGTGCTAGTGGCCCATCCGCTGACGCAGATGGCGCGGCGTGGCTGATTGACTTTCGTGCCCACGGCGTCAGCCGTGGGACCCGGAAACACTGAAACACGGGGGCCGGGCGATAAGCCGGGTCCTGTCTTGGATGGTCATTTGTCTAGGACGGCGGTTACCCGCCGCCTCCAAAGGCCAGCCAGGGGATCGTAGGAGCGAGCCGCTCCTCCCCCCTTGAGGCCCTTCACCGGGAGGGGTTTGCCGTGCCGGGGATGTCACCATCACCCGCGGTGGTCTCTTACACCACCGTTTCACCCTTACCGTGCAGCAAGCTGAACGGCGGTCTGTTCTCTGTGGCACTTTCCCTATCCTTGCGGACGGTGGCCGTTAGCCACCTCCCTGCTCTGCGGCGCCCGGACTTTCCTCACGCGGATTTCTCCGCCCGCGACCATCTACCCGGCCCCCGAAAGTGATCTGGGTTACGTTGTCAATGGTGGGCGATCGTACACGCCTCAACCTATCCATGAAACCGCTCACCATGCTGCTGGTTCTGCTCTCGGTCTCCACGACCGACGTACGGGCCGAAGACAAACGCCCTCCGCGGTGGGTGCGCGACCCGGCGCTGGGTGAGCGAATCGATCAATCGATCGCGCTCGGCGTGGACTATCTGCGGAAGATTCAGTTGTCGGATGGACGCTGGACCTACCACAACCGGCCGCTTCCCAGCACACCAGGCCGACTCCGGGAACCCGGACGCGTTCCCAAGCCTCGCGTACCCACTCCGCGAGATCACCGTCGTTCCTCATCCACCACACGCGAGCGCGACGCTGGCCTGACCGCGCTCGTTCTCTACGCGCTCTCGGTCTCCGGCGTGCCGAAGGATGACCCCGACATCGTCGAGGGCCTCGAATGGGTTGCCCAGCACCCCCGCGACTACGACACCGGATCGTCGCTCGGCACGTACGCCACTTCGCTGCTCATCCTGGCGTTGACGCGCATCGATCCCGTCGAACACGGATCCACGATCCGCATTCTCGCGGACCGCATTGTGAAGGGCCAAGGAACCCACGGGATGTGGAGCTACAAGCTGCGCCCCCCGCGCGCCGATGGCCCGAGTCGAAGCGCGGGCGACAACTCCAACACACAGTTCGCGGTCCTGGCGCTCTGGGCCGCACACTCCCTTGCGGGCCACAACGCACCCCGCGCCACCTGGGGGCGAGTCGAGCGCCTCTATCGGCGGACGCAGCTTCGCGACGGCGCGTGGCCTTACAACTCCCCCCCGCCGAAGCAGGGCTTCGCGCAACGTGTCCGACCGGGCACCGCCACGATGACCGGCGCAGGTCTGGTGTCGTTTCTGTACGCCTCCGCCGCAATCCACCGCAGCGAACCGGCGCTCCACAATGCGCGGCAGTCACCGCAGGTCAAAGCGGCGTTCCGCGCGTTCTCGAGGTTCCTGAAGAAGCCCGACTGGGACGACCTATACCTCGTCTACACCGTCGAGCGAGTCGGAACCGTGCTCGGCACGCGCGACCTGTCCTGGTACGAAACTGGTTGCGTTGCTCTGTGCGACCGCCAACTGGAGCAGGGCAACTGGAAAGACAGCGGCGCCCACGGCGATGGGCGCCACGCCTATGCGACGTCGTTGGCATTGCTCTTTCTCGGGCGGGGCACGCTTCCGCCCCGCCGCGGAGAACTGGTACCTGCGCAGCGCGTCGAGGTCCTGACGGCCAAGGAGCGGCGCCCCACGATGCAGTCGGAGAAGTCACACCGCCGCGCCTTTGAGATCTACATGACGCTGCCCCCCGAACAGCGCGTAGCCGACGCGGCCGCGTTCGGGGCACGCGGCAAGGACTTCGTCGACATCGTCGTTCTCGCGCTCGCGAGCGACGGACGTGCGGCCGCGCGCGCGGCCGCCCACGAAATCCTGGAGGTGCTCCTGGGCCAGCGCTTCCTCTACGACGCGCGCGCGGGCGAAGACGATCGCAAGGTCATGACGAAGCTGATCGTCGACACGTGGCACCGCATGCGCGCCAAGGCGGTGTGGGACAGCCGTGCGCGACACTACATCAGCCGCTGATCGCGCGACTCGCCGCTACTTGAAGCCGGGCTTGTAGTCGGTTCCGTAGAGCTTGTTGATCTCGTCGTACAGCGGACCAACGACGTCGGGAAACGCGAGCGCGCCCGACTTCGTGAAATCCGAGATCGGAATCGACTTGGTGAAGTCGGGCGGGTTCTTCTTCTTCTGCGCGGGACTCGGCCAGATTTCCTCGTCCACGGCCGACATGCGAACTCGAATCTTTTCCTTCGTGACGTTCCAGACCATGTAGTCCGTGGCCAGCGACACCGCACCGTCGTAGGTCTTGCGAACGCGGCGCAGGATCTCGGGCGCCGTGTCGAAGTCGTTGTAGAAGTGGTACGCGATGGCGAGGCGAGGCTTGGACATGGACATGACCTTGCCGAACTGCTCCGGCGCCGTGTGGCCCTGCGTGCCCACGGTGAGCGCCTCGAGCGGTGCGAAACCCTGCTTCGTGACGAGCAACGGCGGCGGCAGGAAGCACTCGTGGACGGAGACATCCGCGCCCTTGGAATGCTCCACGAACCACTTGTTGGGAATCGTATCGCTGCCGTAGACGAACTTCAGCCCGTTCCACTCAAGGATGAACGAAACCGCGCCGTCCAAGCCGTGCACAGCCGGAATGCTCCGGATCACGACACCGTTCTCGTTATAGATTTCGGCGTTGACGCCCTTGAAGTCGAACTCATTGACCTCGAGCTGGCCACCGCGAAAGTCGATGACGCCCGAGCGCGTGCCGATGTCCCAGGCGTACATCTTCTCCATGAGTTCCATGCAGCGCTTGGTCCCCAGCTCGGGCGTGCCGCCGCTGGGCCCCCAGATGCGAAGCGGAGTCAGACGGTTCATCACCGTGCCGCCGAGCCAGAACGACGGGAGGTCCCCCATGTGGTCAACATGAAGGTGGCCAATGAAGACCTTGTCGATCTCGTCGTACGGAATCTTCTGCGCCGAAATGCGCTCGTGGCTCCCCGATCCGATGTCGAACAGGAACTTGTCGCCGTTGCCGAGTTCGACAAGGAAACACGCGGCCGCCTGCTTCGGGCGCACACTCGGCATGCCCGTGCCGCACGCGACGATGCGCATCTCGTTGGGGCCGATCTCCTCGGTGCCCGGGTAGTAGACGTCACGCAGGTCCGGCTCCGCGGGAAGCTGCTTTGCCTCCTGCGCGCTCGCGTCGGAGAAGAGGCCCCATCCGTTGGAGCCGGCTTGATAGCCGGTTCCGTAGACGACCCCGGCCAGAATCACAGTAAGTGCGACGGGCCAAGTGCGGCCGATGAGCTGCTTCATTGCGGAGCCTCCTTTAGAAGGATCGAGTGTGCCGAAACTTACGGGAGAGCAATACCGGAGAGCGCTAAGCGAGTTCGCGAGCCTTGGCGAGAATCGAATCGGAGTCGATTCCCTGATGGGTCATCTGCTCCCACAGGCCGCCATCGCCGTCACGCCAAGTGCCCAGCGTCGCGAACTTCGGTGACAGACCCCGCTCGAGCAACCACGTGCCCATGCGGCTCCCGAGCCCGGTCTTCACGTTCTGGCTCTCGGCCACGAGTACGAACCCAGGCTTTCCGTTCGCGCCAACACCGCCGATTTTCGCCAACGTGTCTTCGTCGATGACGTTGAGCGTCGGCTTGTTGACGAGACCGACGTCGATGCCTTCGGCCTTGAGCTGCTCCACCGCGTCGAGCGCGCGATACAGCACCTCGCCGTAGCTGACGATCCAGCCCGCGGTGCCCTCGCGCACGATCTCGTCCTTGCAAGGATCGAACGCGTAGTTCTCGCCGTAGAACGACTGGCCAGTCGCGTCGAGGATGTCCGGCGTGCCGGAGCGTGTGGAGAACACGAAGCGCGCGCCCTCGTCCCAGAAGATCTTCTCGAGCACCGCCCGCATCTGGTGCTGGTCTGCCGGGAAGTAGAGCCGCGTGTCGTCCCGATGGTCCGCGTCACTGCCAGGCAGGCCGTTGTCCGCGAACAGGTTGTTCACGCCGAAGTGGCAGGTGTTGTCCGCCATCCAGTCCACGCCGGCGTGCGAGAAGTGACAGAGCACGTTCGAGCGGTTCAGGCGTGCCATGGTCAGCTCGGAAACGATCATTTCCAGGAACGCGCTGAACGTGCCAAAGATGCCCTGCTTCCCCGCTTCCATGCCGAAGCCGGCGGCGGCGGAGAAATTGCCGCGCTCCATGATGCCGCCCGGAATGTAGATCTCGGGGTGCCGCTTGCGGATGTGGTGCATCCCGCACGAGCCTTCGAGGTCGGAGTCGATGACCCGGACCTTGGACATACGCTCCTCGGGCGTCATGCCGTCGAGGATGTCGCACACGATCGTGCCGAAGAGATCGCGATTCTTCGCCTGCTTTTCGGAACTGCCGCGATGCGTGGTCGGGTCGGAGAGCTTCTCCACCGACTTCAAGTACGCGATGGCATCGGTGTGCCCGCGCTTCTCGAGGTAGTCCAGCGCCACCGCAACGCTGACGACGTCGTGGCCTTTCGGCGTCCCTTCGAGCCCATCGACTCCCACCGCCATCTTGCGCTTGTTGATGACGGCGAACGGGCCGTCGGTCGTGAGCGCCGTGCGCAGTGCCTGGTAGAGGCCATCCAGGTCCTCACCGTCGCCGGTCAGCGTCGGGATCCCGTGCCCTTCGAGCGTCTTGGCCACGTCGAATCCCGAGAGATACTCGCTGGGGTGGCCCGCGATGGTCACGTCGTTGTCGTCGATGACCAGCTTGACGTTGAGCCCCTGGGCCACGGCGAGGCGAGCGGCCTCGGCATCGTTGCCTTCCTGCTGCGCGCCGTCCGAACCGAACATCACCACCGCGCGATCCGGGTTCGCCATCGCCACGCCGTTGCAGTAGGGCCACATGTGACCGAGGCGTCCGGAGGAGAACTTGATGCCCGGCGTGAATCCGAGCTCCGGATGGCCGGGGAGCTTGCTGCCCGCCTCGCGGTAGTGCAGCAGCCGCTCGACTTCCATCTCTCCGTTGAGAGCCGCCATCAGGTACTGGATCGCGACGCGGTGTCCCGCCTCGTCGAAGTAGACCGGCAGCAACGACTCGCTGCCCTTCATGAACCCGTCGGCCAAGAGCACCTCGGGGACGATGTCGTACGGGCCGCCCGTGTGGCCGCCCACCCCCTTCGCCGCCGCGACGGCGGTGTAGAAGATGATGACGTCGCGGCAGAGCTGGATGTTCGTTTCCAGCTGGGCACGTTCATCGGCAGTCAGCTCGGCACGCGCGGGATCGAGCGGCACCGGCCGGTAGTTCGAAAGATCGATCGGGAAGGCCATCCTTGCTTCTCCGGAGGCGAATCGTCCGCCCCGCGGCCCGGGGGCAGCTGCCCGGGGGTCCGTCAGGTCGGCGGTTCGGGATGTGGACGTCCGGCTGGTCGACTGCGGCTGAATCATCGTGGCGCGAGTCTATGCCGGAACGGGGTCAGATTCAGGGGACGTACAGAATGCGGACGCACGACTTGCAGTGCACGATGCCGGTCCGCCCGATCACATTGATCGCGTCGTTGGCCGTAATCGTCATGTAGCAGGCCGAACAGTGCAGATCGGCCCCCATCCGGTTGGCGGCGCGGTCGACGTCGCCCTCGACGAGAGCCATCGCGTCGGCGTGCTTCCGGCGGACGCGGTCGTACTCCTTGAGCGGCTCCATCGGGATCTGCTTGATGAACTCCGCGCGCTCGCCGTTGCGACGCTCAAGATCACCCTGGACGTCCGAGAGCGAGCCTTCGAGCTCCGCTTTCGCCGTTGCGTAGCCTGAGCGACGCGTGGCGAGCTCCTCCTCGAGCTGTCCGCGCTCCTCATCAGCTGTGGACGCCTTCTCAATGCTCTTGAGGGCGACGTCGGAAAGGCTGTTGATGTCGGCCAAAACTCCAGCCAACTCGTCGCGCAGCACTTCGTACTCGCGATTCGAGAGCTTGGGAGCATTCATCAGCTGCTTGATCGCTTCGCGGCGCTCTTCCTTGGACTTCACCTCGAGCTCGGCCCGGTCGGCCTCGGCCCGTGCGTGCATCGCGGTCTCGGTCCGCGCCTCCATATCCAGCTCAAGCTGCTCGATGGTGTCCGTATGGCTCTTCAGCTTCTTCGGCACCTGGTCCAGCTTGCGCTGCAATCGATCGCGGACGCGGTCCATCTCCTGGAGCTTCACCAGCAGATCGATCGCCTGTTCCATGCTCACACTCGTACTCATGCCATACCGGGACGGAGTCTGGGTCCGCCCCCCTTCCTCTCGCTTATCCGATTCGATCCCGCCATCCACCGCATTCGGTGGCGCCGTACAACACCGCGGCGCGGCGCTCTGCGGCGCACCAAAAAAGAAGGGGCCGCGCGGGCCCCCTCTTCGGATGTTGGAAATTGCTTCCGTTCCGCTCGCCCCCGGCGTTCGCTTGGAATGCCCGGGTGATGCGGCTCATCGCTCGCCAGCTCCTTCGAGGAATCCTTCGAGCTTTCGCGCCCGCACCGGGTGTTGCAGCTTGCGGACTGCCTTGGCCTCGATCTGGCGAACGCGTTCGCGCGTCACCTTGAAGATCCGGCCGACCTCCTCGAGGGTATAGGTGTATCCGTCGCCGATGCCGTAGCGCAGCTTGATGATCTCGCGCTCGCGGAACGTCAGCGTCTGCAGCACGCCCTCGATCTTGTCCTTGAGCATCTCGTGCGAGGCCGCCGTGACGGGCGACTCCGCCTGCTCGTCCTCGATGAAGTCGCCGAAGTACGAGTCGTCGGACTCGCCAATCGGCCGATCGAGGGAGATCGGGTGCTTGCTGATCTTGAGGACGCGCTTCGCCTCCTCGACGCTGATGTCGGTCGCCGCCGCGATCTCCTCGATCGTCGGCTCGCGTCCCTTCTTCTGGATGAGCCGCTTCGTGACGTTGCGCAGCTTGCTCATCGTCTCGATCATGTGGACCGGGATGCGGATGGTGCGCGCCTGATCGGCAATCGAGCGCGTGATCGCCTGCCGAATCCACCACGTTGCATACGTCGAGAACTTGTAGCCGCGGCGGTACTCGTACTTCTCCACCGCCTTCATCAGGCCGGTGTTGCCCTCCTGGATGAGGTCGAGGAAGGTGAGGCCGCGGTTCCGGTACTTCTTGGCGATCGAAACCACGAGGCGGAGGTTTCCGCTCGACAGCTTGCGCTTGGCCTCTTCGTACTCCTCGAAGCGAGTCCGGATCTGGTGGACGCGCTGGCGGTACCGCTCGTGCGTCTCGCAGACCCGATGCTGCAGCTCAAGAAGCCGCTCCTCGTGGGCGCGAATGTCTTCCTTCGACCCGCGGCGCATCGTCATCTCGCGGATGCGCGAGGCGCGCTCGTCCATCTCCTCGAGCACGTCCTCGACCTCGTCCTTGAGCGGGCGCACCTTCTTGACCTGGAGCGCCAACTCCTCCAGCAGAACGACGTTGCGCCGGCGGCGCGCGCGAATCCTGCTGTCGAGGTCCTTCTTGCGTGTCTGCGTCGTGCGCTTCTGGAAGAACTCGTCGAACTCCTCGTTGATGCGCGCCAGCAGCTTCTTGGCGGTCGCGAGGTTGACCGGCAGGCGCGAAGCGAGTTCGTCCTTGTCGGTCTTGCCCGAGGTATTGATCTTCAGGGTGCGGTCGAAAGCGAGTTCGCCCGCCTTGACCTCCTCGAGAATGCGCACCGCGCGTGTCTGCGCGATCGCACTTTCGAGAACCTTGACGCGGTAGCGACGGCGGGTCAGCTCGATCTTTTTCGCGAGCATGATCTCTTCGTCGCGGCTCAGCAGCGGGATCTCGCCCATCTGCGTGAGGTACATGCGGACGGGGTCGTCGATTTTCTCGGCCGAGCCCGTCCCGAAGACCGTGCCGTCGTCGATCAGCCCGGGGGCGTCGGACGCGGCGGCAGCCGCCAGGTCGAACTCGCGCTTGCTGGGCCCGTCGGCATCGTCACCGGCAGCCGCTGTTGTGCGCGCAGCCTCGGCCTCGTCAAGAAGACGGACACCAAGGTCGTCGAGAAACATGATCAACGTGTCGAGCTTCTCGTGCGAGACGAGATCATCCGGGAGTACCCGGTTGATCTCTTCATAGGTCAGAAAGCCGCGCTTCCTGCCTTCCTCGATCAAGAGGCGGACATCGGGGTCGAAGTGTTCGAGATTCATCAGTCTGCTTCGCTCGCCTCCCGGACCTCGCTCCGTGCACGAACCACGTCGGCCAGACTCCGCGTACGCATCGCCTTGTCCAGCCGCGCCTGGCGCAGCATGTGATCAAGGTCCTGCATCGCCCGGGCGACCGCATCCTGCTTCGGTTGCAGAAGTTGCAGCGCCCGGATGGTCTCGTCCGACTCGGCCACCATGCCTGCCAAGCTATCCCGGGTTATGGATTCTCCACCCTGTCGCAACGTATGAACGGCACCCGCGATCCGCCGCAGTTCGGGGTGCTGGAACGAATCCGCCGGATAATGCGGCGCAATGCGCTCCCAACTCGAAGGATCGGCCAGTACAGCCTCTAAAAATCGGGTTTCCGCATGTCGAATCCGCTGCGGAAGTTCGATGCGGGGGGAGGGCGACGGGCCGGAGGCCTCCACCGGCTCCGTGCGGGCGCCCCGCGTGCCCGCGTTGGCCCCCGCAGGCGCGGAATTCTGCGCACTCGTGGGTTTCCCACGCGACGCGCGCTTCTTCAAATCGCCCCACATGCTTCGCAAAATCGACTCCGACACCCCGAGTCGCTCGGCAAGCAATTTCAAGGCCATTTCCTGCCGAAGCGGGCTCGGGATCGCAACCACCACGCCCAGCATCTCGCGGGCGGCGCGTTCGCCGCCGTCCAGGGTGCCGAGGTCATGTTTCGAAGAGAGGCGTGCAACGCGGTAGTCCAGCAGCGACTTGGCCTCGGCCAGCACCGCCTCGAACGCACCGGGCCCCTCCTTGGTGAGCAGGTCCGCCGGGTCCTCGCCCGAGGGCAGAATGGCTACGCTCGCCTCGACCTCCTCGACCAGGAGAATGTCGCAGGCGCGCTCGGCTGCACGCCGCCCCGCCTCATCGCCGTCGTAGACGAGCACCGCGGGCACGCCAAATCGGCGCAGATTGCGCGCGTTGTCCACGGTGAGCGCGGTTCCCAGGGCCGCTACCGTTCCCGCGAAGCCGGCTTGCCGACAATGCATCACGTCGGTGTAGCCCTCGACGACAAGCAATCGCCCCGCCTGATGCGCCGGCCCGCGAGCCAGGTCCTGGCCATAGAGTTCGCGGCTCTTCTTGAACAGGTCGGTATCGCTGGAGTTGACGTACTTCGGACCGTCCCCGTCCAGAAGCCGGGCGCCGAAGCCGATCACGCGCCCGCGCGAGTCGCGAATCGGGAACATCACGCGACCGCGAAAGAAGTCGTAGCGGCGGCCCTGATCGTTCACCCGGACCAGACCGGCCGCCTCCAACAGCGGGAACTCGATGTTCTTGGTTTGGGCGTAGCCGAGCAGCGAGTGCGGGCCGTCGTAGGCCTCGCGGGAGAATCCGACGCCGAACACATCGAGTGTTTCCGCCGTGAACCCCCGATCCGCGAGATACGCGCGAGCGCGTTCGCCTGCGGGGTGGTCGGTGAGCAGCTTGCGGTAGTACCGCGCCGCGAATTCGAGCACTTGGCGCGTGGCTCCGCGCTGGCGAGCGCGCGCCTCCTCTTCGGGGGTCGCCGGCTGTTCGGGAATGGGGATTCCGGTCTGGCGAGACAGCTCTTCGAGCGATTCGCGGAACCCGAGTCCGGCACGCTCCATCAGGAAGTCGATCGCGCTCCCATGCACGCCACATCCGAAGCAGTGGTAATGCGCGCCGTCGGGGTAGACGTGGAACGAGGGCGTCTTCTCCTCGTGGAACGGACAGCAGCCTTTGAAGCTGTTGCCCGCGCGCTTGAGAGCCACCTCCCGCGAAACGATTTCCACGATGTCCGCGTTTTCGCGGAGATTCTGGATTACGTCCTCGGGAATGCGCGCCAAGTTGGTTGCTCTTCTCGCTCCGCCCCGCCCGCAACCGGAAGCTCCGGGCCGACGAGGGGGAACCCATAAGTTTGTCTCACGAATGACGGACGGTCAACCCCCGCCGTGGTTCGCGGAGCCGACACAGAGCGCGACCCACTGCTCCGGGGCGACTCCTTCGGGACGTACCTCGGGCGGGAGCCCCGCCGCTTCGATGAGTTCGGGCGCGATCATCCGCCGCAGCACCTTGCGACGGTGCAGGAAAGCTTTTTGGAGGAGTTCGGGCAGACCCATCGCGCGATATTCCGGGACACGGTCCCGATTCCGCGGCGTAATCCGCAAGACGGACGACTGGACCCTGGGCTGCGGCCAGAACACCTGCGGCGGCACGGCGCGTACCACTTGGGCCTCGGCCAGCAGTCCGATCGCAATCGCCATCGGTCCGTACTCCGATGTGCCCACGGGGGCTACGAAGCGCTCTGCGGCCTCGCGCTGCACGAGAACCGTCGCGTCCTCGAACGGCAGATCCGACCAGATCAGATTGGCGAGGACCGGTGTAGCGACGCTGTACGGCAGATTCGAGACCACCTTCGGGACCAGCCCCGCCGCACGCCACATTTCCGTGATCTCCGGATTGAGCGCGTGTTTGCCCTGCAGGATGTCCCCACCGACAAAGCGCACGTGTTCCGGCCAATCCCCGAGGCCGCGCGTAATCCCCTGCAATTGCTCGTCGATGTCGCACGTCACGACGGCCCCCGCACGCTCCGCCAGCGCCGCCGTCAGGATTCCCGTACCGGTACCGATCTCCAGCACGGCGTGGCGGGACTCCACTCCTGCATCGCGCACGATGGCATCGATCAATTGCCCATCGATCAGGAAGTTCTGTCCGCGGATCTTGCGCGGTTGAATTCCGTGGGAGGCGAGCAGGGCCTGAACCGCATTGCGCGTTCGCGGGACGCGGTCGGAGAGGCTCACGATGCTCGCGACACGATCAGCGTGCCCGACAGGATGGGCGTGGCGGGAATGGCCAAGGGTGTCGTAGCGGAACCGGCCGACCGGAACGCGCGCACATCGCCGGGGCGCACCTCAGCCTCGAAAGAGACCGTCGCCGCCGTGGCATCGAAGGCGGTGAAACAGGAAGGATCCGCGCCACCTCCCCCGCCGCCGCCGCCGCCGCAGGCCAGGGGGATGAAGACGAGACACAGCAGTGCCGCCGCCCGCGCGTGTTTGCGAACGAGCGCCAACGGCAGCAGGACCAGCAGACCCCACCAGGCGGAAAGCCCGGCGGTCGCAGGCGGTGCGGCGAAGTCGACGGAGTAGACGACCAGCAACGACGTTTCCGTTCCGGGGCCGAACTCGAGTTCGAGCCCGGTAAAACTCACCGTTCCGTTGTCGGCGCCAACCAGCGCGGCGGCGAGGATTGGTTCGCCGGGGTCGTAACGCCCGTCGCCGTCGCGATCGAGGGCAAGCCCGACGGAGTCGACATCCTGAGACTCGTCGCCGCTGCCCGAAGTTCGGACGTCGATGCGATCGATCCAGAGTTCCTCGTGGCTCGGGGCGCGCGCCAGCATCTGCAGGACCGCAATGTCGCAGCTGGGACTACCCACCTCCACGATGGCGGCGTTCGCGGGCCCCGAAGTCAGTGCAGCTCCGGTCACGGACGGCACTGCCGGCAAGCTGCCGCCGCTGCCTGCAATCGACAGGTTGTAGGTGCCGCTGCCCCCCGGCGCGCCGGCGCTGCCGCGGGTCGCTACCGAAACCGTATACACCCCGCTCTGATCGAGGCGCTCGCTCAGCTGCGCAACCGTTCCCGAGTTCGGGGTGTCGGCTTCCTCCTCGGAGAAGCTCGAGGGTCGAAGCAGGCGCAGCTCCGGAGTGAATCCACTCGCTTCGACGAGCAACGTCACGGTCTGGCCCGATTGCCCCTGAAACACGAAGAAGTCGGTGTAGCGCGACGCTCCGGAGTCGTCGGGAACGCGCGCGTCCCCACCGGAAAGTGATCCGCCGCGCGTCTGGCCGTCCACGATCGGTGTCGCATTCAAGACGAAGTCGACGCCGCCCGTATCCCGTTCCGCGCGCACCTGCACGGTGCCCGCCTCGAAGGGGTTGTCCACAGCCGGGTCGTAGGTGTCGCCGCGCTGCCAGAATTCGTCCTGGGCGAGCACGAACGGTCGCGAGCCGAGCGGGCCGTCCGATCCTGCCAGCGCCCCGGCGTCGACCCCGGAGCGCCCATTGACCGTCTCGATCAGCACCTGATACGACCCCGCCGGCAAGTCGGGAATCTTGTAGTTCCCCTCGCCGCGGCTGTCCGTATCACTCAGGACACCGATGTGACTCGTAGCCAGCGTGCCGGGCCCGATGGCGCGCACCGCGATCTGATTGACCGGCGCCCCCGAGAGACCTCTCACCGTGCCGGAGATCGAACCACGCCCGATGTTGGCGTTCGCGTATCGGAAGCGAACTCCCGCTTCGTCGTCGAGTTCGAGCGTGCGCCCCTCCTGCGGCCGGAACGGCAGGCGGAACGGATACATCGTGGGAATCTGGTTGGCCGCCGCCCGCGACAGACCCACGGACGAACCGTTCGACATGCCCACCGCGGAGTGGCCAAGGCCGAGCACGTGTCCGAGTTCGTGAAGCAGGGTGCCCTCGAACAGCTCGGTGGTAGTCGCACCGGATCCCCGCGGCGGCACGAGCGCTCCCGGCTGCGTGTTGATCACGATGAGAGTATCGAGAACGTTCCCGCTTCCGGGATCCACGATCTTGAGCGTGATGCCCAATACACCGGTTGACAGCCCGTAAGCCGCGAGAATCGAACCGTCGTCGTCGAACGCGATCTCATGTTGCCGGTTGGTGAATACGCCGAACGCGCTTTGTGCATTCGCTCCCGAGTAGCCCCCCCCGGCGCGCGCGACGCCGAATAGCGGCTCCGTGCCCGGAACGATGTTCCAGCGATCCATCAGCTGCTGGGCCACAACGATCGGGGACACCACACCGGGAATGGGGTCGGTATCCACCAGCATGTCGATAGGCCGACGATCGGCGGGAACCTCCTCGTAGACATAACGGCCGCTGCGGCGGCTGTTGGCCACGAGAAACGCCCCGGCGGTCGCCGCCAGGAGCAGAACGATGGCTGCCGTGCGCCCACTGCCGAGCATCACTTCGAGCCGTCCTTCGTCTTGCGCGTCGCGGCCTCGGCGCGCTTTTTCGCCTTGGCCTTCATGGTGGCCCGATACGCGGTCCGGAATGCGGCCAGCTCGACGCCTCCCCGCGCGCGTTTCATCTCGCCGAACCCACTGACGGAATCGCGCAGAAAGCGCCCCCCCGTCTTGTCGCGGACCAGACGGATCCTGCCGCGGCGGGCTGCCAGCAGCGTGGGATGACCGGCGGCGTTACGCTTCCCGAGCAGCAGGACGCACTCCTCGCCCGCCTGAAACACCGGCATGCCCGCAACCACGGTTCGAACGCCGTCCGCCTCCCCCCCGACAAGACGCAACTCGATCGTCGAGCCGCTCGGCGCGCCCTTGAGGGCTTCCAACAGGCTGAGCCGAACGCGGGTGTAGACGAGACCGCTCCGTCGATCGCGCTCGGCGCGACAGGACTCGCACTTG
>Ga0070729_10002762_pt1 | contig 21791 bp, 23 predicted proteins | sample tdDd472_FD_66725 | JGI IMG/M metagenome (GOLD analysis project Ga0070729, IMG submission 66725) | Marine sediment microbial communities from the Atlantic coast under amendment with organic carbon and nitrate - tdDd47.2 | ecosystem: Environmental > Aquatic > Marine > Coastal > Sediment | place... | reverse complement strand
ACATCTGAAGGGCAATCATATGACCGGCAAGCTGGTTCTCTGCCGCCACGGCCAGAGCGAATGGAACAAACAGAATCTTTTTACGGGCTGGTATGACATCGGTCTTACCGAGCAGGGTCGCGCTGAAGCCATTGCCGCCGGGCAGGAGCTGAGCAAACTGGGCATCGAGTTTGATGTCGCCTATACCTCGGTTCTGAAACGCGCCATCCGGACTCTTTGGTACGTGCTCGAAGAAATGGACCAGATGTGGATCCCGGTGATTCGTGACTACCGCCTGAACGAACGTTCTTACGGCGCACTTCAGGGTTTGAACAAAGCAGAAACCGCTGCTAAATACGGTGACGATCAGGTGCATATCTGGCGCCGCAGCTATGACATCCCTCCTCCGGAGCTGGAAGCTGATGATGAACGCCATCCGAAACATGACAAGCGCTATGCCGGCATCGCCAACCTGCCCGCCAGCGAGTCTCTAAAGACGACGCTTGACCGTGTTAAGCCTTACTGGGATGAAGTGATTGTTCCTGACCTTAAAGCCGGCAAAAATGTTTTGATCGCTGCACATGGCAACAGTCTGCGTGCGCTGGTAAAAATGCTCGACGGCATTTCTGATGAAGACATCACCCAGCTGAATATCCCTACCGGCATTCCCCTGCTCTATGAGCTTGATGAAAACCTCAAGCCCATCAGCAGCGGCTATGTTGGCGATGCTGAAGCCGCAAAAGCAGCGGCAGAAGCTGTAGCCAATCAGGCTAAAGGCTAAGAGCAATGCCCGTCTATAATTTAGGCACCCAAAAACCCCGTCTTGATGACGGGGTTTTTGTTGCGTCCGACGCTAATGTCATTGGGGACGTCGTACTTAAAGAAGGCGCATCCATCTGGTTTGGCGCAACCATCCGGGGCGATATCGAAACGATTACTGTTGGCCGCAACAGCAACATTCAGGACGGATCGGTGATGCACACCGATGCCAACAACCCTTGCACGGTGCGTGACAACGTGACTGTCGGGCACATGGTCATGCTGCACGGCTGTGATATCGGCGACAACTCGCTAATCGGTATCGGTAGCGTGATTTTAAACGGTGCCAAAATCGGCAAGAACTGCATCGTGGGTGCCAAAGCACTCATCACCGAAGGCAAAGAGTTCCCCGACGGTAAGCTGATCTTAGGCTCCCCTGCTAAAGTAGTGCGTGACGTAACCGAAGAAGAAATAGCGATGATGCAGGCGAGTGCCGAACGCTACGCCAAACGCGGACAGCGTTATTTGGACGAACTATCCAAATCAACCTGAGCACTTATGGCAAGGCTTTTGTCGTTAGGCCTGCGTCATGCCTCCCAAAGCCTTGCCAAAAGAGCTCAACAGCAACCTGGTTTAGCTACTGTCTATTCGCCCTAGTCCCCTTCGTAGTCAGCTTCCAACGAACCTTCACTGTCATTCGTTGCTGTACGCCAGCCGCCGGGAATCATCCCGAGCTGTTGCATCATGCCTAACGAATCCTCATTACCCCAACGGGCACAAATTTTGCCGTCGCGTATCTGATAGGTATCAGTAGCTGTCATCCGGTACGACTTACCGGTGGGCTCATAGCCCATAAAGTTACCGGTCATCGTGCCGGTGGTAATGGTGCGTGAGACCACTTTGTCACCATCTACTAGCGTGAATTCCGGGGTCAGCTTTCTGTCAGGGATACCCTTCTTGAAATATGGCAGGTATTCACGAAATGCTCCGGGTCCGCGTGGAGCGCCGGGATAACCTTCATGGTTAAAAAAGTCCTCGGTAAAGAACTCTTCTAAGCGGTCCAAATCCATATCGTTAAAGATGACCTCAATCACCGTATGGATTAATTCTCTTTTTTCATCGTCTGTCATTTCTTTGCTCATATGCACACTAAGTCCAATGCCATTTTATACCGCCTGTAAAAAAGTTTGAGCCGGTATTAGTTCGACTCACAAGACGCAGTTTAAGCCAGCGAGGGAGCTTGAACGCAGCTAGAAACTTGGACGCAGGGATTTTTGTTTAGTACGAGGCGTATTTGAAGGTGACAAGGGAGTGTAGACACTGCTACATGACCGCAGTCACCTTCAAATACAACGAAACAATAAGCAAAAATAACTAGTCCAAAAGGCGGATTAAGCCTTCTTGGGCTATGGAAGCCACCATCTTCCCATCCTGCGTAAACACCTGCGCCCTTGAAAGCCCTCTTGCACCTGATGCACTCGGACTGTCATAGGAGAACAACAGCCACTCATCAACTCTGCAGGCGTGATGAAACCACAGAGCATGATCAAGGCTCGCCATGACAACGCTGTCATGCATATACGCAATGCCATGCGGCAGTGTCGCGGTACCCAGCAAACCGTAGTCCGACATATACGCCAGTATGCGTTGGTGTATAGCCGGGTCATCGGGCAGTTTATCCACTGCTTTCATCCAAACCTGTTTCACCGGCAACTGCTTTGCAGGCGCTTCAAAATTCGGGATCTGCACCGGTCTTACAAAAAACGGGCGCTCGGTAGTAACAAAACGCTTCATCCGTTCCGGAGCTTTTTGCAAAGCCTCCTTACTTATTTCTTTCAGATCGGCCAGACTTTCCGGATCCGGCACATCCGGTAAATCCAACTGGTGCTCAACACCCTCTTCATCAAGATGGAACGATGCGGCCATATTAAAAATGGGCCGCCCGTGCTGAATAGCTACGACACGACGATTGCTAAAACTACGTCCGTCCCGGGCACGGTCTACCTCATAGACGATGGGCACATCCACATCACCGCGGCGTAGAAAATAAGCATGCAATGAATGAGGCCGGCGGACGGCACCCTCCTCATCTTCAAGCGTCTGGCTAGCCGCACACATTGCCTGCCCCAGCACCTGACCACCAAACACCTGTGGCGTACCGATGTCGCGTGACTGACCGCGAAAGATGTTCTCCTCAATCTTTTCTAAATCAAGAAGTTGCACCAAGTCTTTAAGCACTCTGTCCATTTGCGGTTCCTGCCGGAAAACGATTGAGCCTTACCTTATCACGGCTACAAGGCACCGACATTCAATCGAGGATAGATGAAACAATTTTGCACGACTTGGGCATACGGCGTTGTAGTGTCATACTCGGGCAACCGACAGAAGCACCATGGATAAAAAACACCGAGGAGTCATTCCGGATGACTGAAGCAAACAAAGCACCCAAACCTGTACGACAAAGTAAGCGCGCCCATGTGCTTGCCATTGTCGCTCTGATTCTTTTGGTTATCAGCGGCCCCTTGGGCAAAGCCGGTTTGCTTTCGCCAATGATGGCGATGCTCGGTAATACGATTGCCGCACTTATATTGATCATTGCTTTTATCATTGCGCTCCGGGCTCTACTCGGCAATCGCAAAGACAATGTTCTGCAATCATCACTCACAACCTGGATTGTTTTAGTTGCGAGCATCGGCATCGTGGGTGCCATGATGAATCAGATGCGTCCTAGCGGCCCCACTGCAGCCATTCATGACATTACGACCAACACCGAAAACCCGCCTCAGTTTGTCGAGATTGTGGCATTACGTGAAGCCGCCAACGCACCGAACAAACCGGAATACGATTACGAAGAATCAGCTCAACTAACACGTGAGGCGTATCCCGACTTACAACCTATCGTTGTTGAAATGAACCAACGCGAGGCCTTTGCAAAAGCGCTGGAAGCTGCCGAGAGTATGGGCTGGGAGGTTGTTGCCAGCAACCAGCCGGAAGGCCGGATTGAGGCCGTGGCGGTAACGCCTTTTGTCGGCTTTCGTGATGACGTTGTGATCAGAGCCATCAGCTTAGGTGAAGGCACCGTGATAGATATCCGCTCCAAGTCCCGCATGGGTAAAGGCGATATGGGTGCCAATGCCAAACGCATAAGAGCCTGGCGGGAGCTGTTACTGGCCGATTAATAGTCAGCGGTAATATGCAGACATAAAAAAGGCGCCTCAAAAGGCGCCTTTTTATTTATTCGAAACCGGGCTATACGACTTAAATACCCTTCATGAAATAAAGACCGATAGTCTCCGCTTCACAAGCAGGGCGCTTCTGCCCTTCAACCTCAACGGTAATATTGAGAATGAACTGCAACGCGCCCGCCCGCTTACGCGCTGACTTCAGTGTTGCTCTTACACGTACACGGCTATCAACAGGCACCATCGCTTTAAAACGTACCTTATTCATACCGTAGTTAATCACACGCTCCAATCCGATAAACTCAACGAAAGGTTCAATCAGTTTAGGAATCAGCGAAACAGTCAGGTAACCGTGTGCAATTGTGCTGCCAATAGGCAACTCTGCCGCACAACGCTCGGGGTCTATGTGGATCCACTGATTATCATCGGTGGCATCAGCAAACTTATTAATACGCTCCTGATCTACCAACACCCAGTCAGATACACCGACTTCCTGCCCTTCCAGAGCACGAGCGTCTTCAATGGTTTCAATCACAAGCGACATAGTTATTCCCGAAAAAGATCAGTATTGAGACCGAAATTATAACCCACCCGGCCAATACAATTTAAGCAATTAAGCAGTGTGCAAAATACGTATCTAGCGTTTCTCGCGGTCGATGATACGAAGAAACTCCGCCTTCAACTCGGCATTAGTTTCAAATTCACCGTGGAAACTGCTGGTAACCATCTGAATGTCTCTCTTGTAGACACCCCGTGTGGTCATACACTCGTGCTGAGCCTCAATAATGACCGCCACAGCGCGGGGTTTCAGCGCATCATTAATGCATTCACCAATCTGGTGGGTCATTTTTTCCTGCACCTGCAAACGCTTGGCAAAGGCATTGACAACCTTAACCAGTTTGCTGACCCCAACCACATTATCGGCGGGCAGATACGCGACGTGCGCCTTACCTATAAACGGAGCAATGTGGTGCTCACAATGCGATTCAAAATCGATATTACAGAGCGCCACAATATCGTTATAGCCTGCGGCATCTGCAAAGGTAGAGCCAAGCTGCTCGGAAGGGTCAACAGCATAACCACCGAACCATTCGTCATAGCACTTCAGCACCCGCATCGGCGTGCGCTTCAATCCTTTGCGCTCAGGGTCTTCACCCATCCAGCTCAACAATGTTCTTACGGCGGCTTCCGCCTCTTCACGTGTAGGACGTTTATCTGTCATATCAATTCTTTATCTTTTGAGCCGCTTCTAACGACTGCAACTTTTCAAATTCCTGCGGCGTATTCGCCCCTTGTAATGCTTCTGCATGATCAGGTTCGAGCAAAGTCACCTTAGCCGTATCAAACATAGCCCGGGGACCATTCACTTTGCCGTCTTCAGCATTCAATGCAAACCCGGCCAACACATCCGGCTCGTAAACGGCACATAGCGGCTCCGGCTTATCACCCGGCACCCGAAAAGCCGTTATACCGGATTCAGGTCTGCGACCTTGTATCAATTGCCGTAACAACTGTGCATCCACCAAGGGCATGTCGCAAGCAATAACCAGCCATGCAGATTGGGGATTATACGCATGTGCGGCAAGGATTCCTGCTCCGGGGCCACTTTGGCTGTGCAAGTCCGGAATCTGACGAAACCCGCCACGTACCGGGTCATCCTGTTGGTCAGGGCGCAGAGAAACAAATACATCATCAATAAGCCCGTCCAGCAATACCATCGCCCGCTGCAACTGACACTCACCTGCATATTCCAGCGCAGCCTTATCGGTGCCCATACGCTTGCTATAGCCGCCCGACAGCACAAGCCCGGACAACGGCGGAAGGCGACCATCAGCAGATAAGGGGTTATGCACCATAGCTACGGGCTCAACGTTGCAACTGCTTAAGCGGCAACGAACTCGCTTTTGCCACCGGTCTTATTGAGCAGGCGAACTTCACCGATCACCATTTTGTGCGACAAAGCCTTACACATATCGTAGATGGTAAGCGCCGCCACACTAGCGCCGGTTAGCGCTTCCATTTCAACGCCGGTCTTGTGATGCACAGCGACCTCGCACGTAATAACGACAGAATCATTGTCCAGTGCAATATCAAACTTACAGCGCTCCAGCCCTAAAGGATGACAAAACGGAATAAGTTCATGTGTCTTCTTTGCAGCCATTGTTCCGGCAATAATCGCTGTCTGAAAAACCGGCCCTTTCTTCGTCTGAATTTCGTCATCATTTACAGCGGCGGCGACTTCCGGCGGCAAGGCGACTATTGCTTGCGCCCGGGCAGTCCTGGCAGTGACCTGTTTGCCACCGACATCGACCATCGTCGGCTGGTTCTTCTCATCAATATGACTGAAATCTGAATTACTCATGTGAATCGACTCTATACTGTTCTTAACTAAGTTTACGGGATACGGGGGTCAGCAGGTTTAGTACGGCCGGTCAAAGTCAGCGCGGCAATAATCCATAAAGAGGCTATACCCCAGCTCAGACCAACCACTACGCCTGCATCAATTATCCCACGCCAAGGCTGCGACGTCTGCTGCACCAGAAGCACCAGACAAACAATACCCACCGTGCCGATCCAGACCACCATCCGTATGCGTTTGGCCGCCATAAAATAACCGGCGCAGAAAAACGGCGCGAAGATCCCAGAGATCCATCCGGGATTCCTTAATAAGTAAACCATGCGGGCCACTGTCCGCGGCGAGAACCCTTTCTGAAAGCCCCTGTAACCTTCAGACCAGGCCATAAACAGCACATTTGCGACAAAGGCCAGCCAGTGCAAAGGCGTCCAGTCGTACTCGAAAGACGTGAGCATATGCTTGCTCAGACGGTAAACGGCAAAACCTAACAGCGCAGTAACCCCTGCAAGGCCCCACAGTGCCGCAAGCAATCCGCCGAAATTAAATCTCTCTGTGACCATATTGTGTGTCAGGAACCTTACGGACTCCCGACCGGGCGCCGCAAACTGTTATTATTCGTGCCCCGAAAACATTAATGCCGCGAAGCCGGCGGACGAACATAGCACATGGCCAGCACTATTATCGAAAAGCTCTGGAATGAGCATCTGGTTGCCGATCAGGATGACGGCAGCTCTATCATATATATAGACCGCGTATTCCTGCATGAACGCACCGGCAGCGTCGCGCTCAAAAGCCTGGAAGCAGCAGGCCGCAAAATACGCAACCCCGAACAGGCATTCTGCACGATGGACCACATCGTCGATACATTCCCGGGGCGCACTGACAAAACCACCATGCCCAGTGGCACTGACTTTATTCTGGCAACGCGTGAAGCGGCACTTGCCGCCGGCATCAATTTGTTTGACTTAGGCGACAAGCGGCAAGGTATCGCGCACGTCATTTCGCCCGAGCAAGGCATCGCGCTACCCGGCTGCACACTGGTATGCCCCGACAGTCATACCGGCACACTTGGCGGCTTAGGCGCATTAGCCTGGGGCATAGGCTCGACAGAAGCCGAGCATGCACTGGCCACCAAAACACTGGTTATAAAAAAGCCGAAAACCATGCGGGTGACTTTTAACGGCGAGCTGCGTCCGGGCATTACCGCAAAAGACATGATCCTCAAACTGATTGGTGAACATACCGCCTCCGGTGGTATCGGCTACGCCATTGAGTTTGCAGGAGAGGCCGTGCGCAACCTTGAAATTGAAGCGCGCCTCACTCTCTGCAACATGACAGTCGAGTTTGGAGCGTGGAGTGGCTTGGTCGCACCTGACCAGAAAACTATCGACTACCTCAAAGGCCGCCCTTTCGCCCCCGAAGGCGATGTCTGGGATAAAGCCGTTGCACACTGGCGGACTTTAAAAACCGATGAAGGCGCAAGCTTCGATAAAGAAATTGTTATCGAGTGTGATGAAATCGTGCCGCAGGTTACGTGGGGCACCAGCCCGATGCATGAAGCCGGCATCGATCAAAATGTTCCCGACCCTTCTGCCGAGCCGGACGAAGCCAAACGCACGGCTATCGAAAAAGCACTTGAGTATCAGGATCTGAAACCCGGCACACCACTGAACGGCATACCTATTGAAGCAGCCTTTATCGGCTCATGCACTAATAGCCGCCTGAGCGACTTGCGTGCAGCCGCCGCGGTTTTGAAAGACCGCAAAGTAGCTGACGGTGTTAAAGCAATCTGCGTTCCGGGCTCAGGGCTTGTTAAGGAAGCTGCCGAAGCCGAAGGTATCGACAAGATATTTACCGATGCAGGTTTTGAGTGGCGCGAATCAGGTTGCTCTATGTGCTTCTATGCCGGGGGTGAAAGCTTCGGACTTGAACAGCGTGTTATCAGCAGCACCAATCGCAACTTTGAAAACCGTCAGGGGCCTCGCACCCGCACACATCTGGCAAGCCCAACCATGGTTGCAGCAGCAGCCATAAAAGGACATATCACCGACGTGCGTGATATTGGTGAGGAGAACTAAGATGGAAAAATTCACTGTACTTGAAGCCATCGCCGCCCCCATTTTGCGTATCAATATAGATACAGACGTCATCATTCCAAGTCGTGAAATGAAGCGTGTCTCCAAGCAGGGCTTGAGTGATGGCATGTTCTCTAACTGGCGTTACACCGAACCGGGCGGGCGCGAGGAACAACCCGACTTCATTCTTAATCAGGAACCCTATCGGCAAGCGAACATTTTGTTGTCGGGTGATAACTTTGGTTGCGGCTCATCACGTGAGCATGCGGTATGGGCTCTTCATGAATGGGGCATCCGCTGCATCATCACACCGGGTTTCGGTAATATTTTTTATGGCAACTGCATTCGCAACGGTATTCTGCCGGTCGAACTCGATAACAGTATTGTTGAAGACCTGGCAGCACAGGTAGAAGCCGATCCCGCCAACAACAAGATCAAAGTCGATCTGACCGAATGCAGCGTGACTGCACCGAACGGTGATACGCATGCTTTCGAGATAGCACCCAGCGACCGCGAAATGCTTCTGGAAGGACTCGATGCCATCGCTGTAACCCAGCGACGCGACGATGAAATACTGGCGTTTCAGGCAACCGACAGAATCAAGCGCCCCTGGATTTACATCTGATTTCAAAAGCCATCACCGGTCCGGCTCAATTTAGTTTTATGGATAAAACTCTATGAAGAAACTGGTTTTGCTGCTTGCCGTAAGTCTCACACCGGGCATTTGTTTAGCTGCCAAGAGCATTCCGGCACCGGCCAACGTCAGTGATATGGCCCAGACCTACCTGAATCGTGCCCGCGTTGGTGAAATGCCGCCCATGGGCAATGAACAGGATCTGGAACAACTTCTGCGGATGCGAAAGGCATTGGGCAACCTCTTCCTGAAAAATGCCAAGCGTATCGACCCGGAGCTATTCATTACCGAACAAGCAATGGGTGACGCCACCGGGTATTGGGTGAACAGCAAAAAGCCTGACACCACCGGACAGGTATTACTTTACCTGCATGGTGGCGGTCGCATCCTCGGCTCTGCACAAACCAACCTCGCCAACCCACTGCGCATCGCAAGGGCCAGTGGCATACCGGTTGTCTCTCTTGAATACCGACTGGCTCCGGAGCACCCCTACCCCGCCGGTCTGGATGATGCGCTCAATGCGTACCAATGGTTACTCGATGAAGGCTACAAACCTGAGCAGATTGGTGTCTACGGAGACTCGGCCGGCGGCGGTCTGACATTATCTCTGGCTCACGCGTTAAAAGACCGCGGGCAACCATTACCCGGCGCACTGGTTACTCTGTCACCTGTAACCGATGTCACCTGGGAGGGTGACTCCCGCATCGTCTTGACCAACGCGGATCCGGTACTTCGCAGCCCGTTGAGTGGCCGCTACCCCATGTGGATCGGTGATGCAGATCCGGAGCACTATCTGCTGTCACCGCTTAAGGGTGACTTTACTGACTTCCCGCCGCTGCTGATTCAGGTAGGCACACGGGAGCGCCTGCTGAGTGATTCGTTACGACTGGCGCGGGCAGCCAGAGCTAATGGTGTCGATGTCACGCTCGATGTCTGGGACGGCATGTGGCACGTCTGGCAGGACACCCCGGGCTTGCCGGAGGCTGAGCAGGCCTGTAAAGAGATTGCAGCATTTTTCCGAAAACACCTTCAATAACAATCAGGCAATAAAAAAGCCGGGCATTGCCCGGCTTTTTTATTCATATCCAAAAACAGAAATCAAAAGTTGTATTGAATGCCTAACGTGGTAGACAAAGTGTTGCTATCGAAACTGATTGCTTCTGTAATCTGACTGTCCTCGTCATCCGGGTCAGTGTAAGACACTGCGGTAGAACCCTCATAGGTGTTGCCATCCAGCGCAAGCTGCACCGTTAGCGACGGCAAAATAGTCCAGCGCACACCCAAGCCATAAGTCACTGCACCCTCAATATCAGAGGCTGACAAAGCGGGTTTCGGATCAACAGGACCGACTTCAGCATCCCAGTTGGCAATACCCAAGCCCAACAAACCATAAACATCAAAGCCACTATTCCCGATAGGCAAAATAACTTTCATATTGACGGTAAACGAATCTGCTTTAATTTTACTGTCAGTGGTACCCGAGTCACCGTCATATATTACGGCCTTGTACTCTCCGAGCGTCGCATAACGACCTTCCATCGCAATCCACTTAGTAAAGCGATAACCACCCCACAACTGCAACGACGAATCTTTATCATCCACCGAAAGCGGTTGCTGATCACGAAACGCCTTATCGTCTAATTTCGCCGTGCCGTATGCTGCACCAAGATAGAACCCTTCCTCAGGCGCAGAAGCTGCGAACACCGGGCTGGCGGCAAGTAGCGCCAGACACGAAACCAATACTGTTTTTTTCATTCCCGGCCCCTTATCCGAAAAATAATTACTCGGCGCCAATTGCGCCGGCTGCGATCATCGCATCGATTTGTTCGTCACTGTAACCCAGTTCAGCCAGCACTTCTTTAGAATACTGACCGGCACGAGGCACATCACGATGAGCACCAAAACGCTGACCATTCATCTCCAAAGGCAATGCAGGGAGTTTAATTTCCTGCCCTTTAAACTCTCCATCGGGAACCGTTACAGAAACCAGACCACCGCTTGCATTCAAGTGCTCATCATCGAACAGGTCTTCAGGGCGGGCGATCGGCGCAAATGGCAAGCCCGTCACCTCTAATTTCGCCATCAGATCGGCTTTGGTGTACTGCTTGAAGGTCTCTTTAATAATCGGCAACAACGTTTCTTTATTGGTTACACGATCATTGTTAGTCAGGTACTGAGGATCCTCTGCCAACTCATCCAGACCGAATGATTCACACAACAACTTCCACTGCTTATCACTGACCACGCCGACAAACACCTGATCATCGGATGTATCAAATACCTGATAAATTGCCCAGGCAGAAACACGGGCAGGCATCGGCGCAGCCGCTTTACCGGTTACCGCCTTCTGCGCCATATGCTGACCAACCAAGAACACAGTGCTTTCATACAACGATGCGGTAACCTGCTGACCTTCACCGGTAACTGTGCGCTGATAGAGCGCGGCCAGAATACCTTGCGCACCGAACATACCGCCCTGCACATCAATCACTGATGCACCTGCACGTAACGGCTTGCCCGGAGGACCGGTCATATAAGCCAAACCACCCATCATCTGGGCCACTTCATCGAGCGCTGTGCGCTCTTCATAGGGACCCGGTAAGAAACCTTTTTCAGAGCAATAAATAATGCCCGGATTAAACTTCTTAATGTCGTCGTAACCAAAACCAAGACGATCCATCGTGCCGGGGCGGAAGTTTTCGATTAGCACGTCGGCAGTTTCCAGCAACTTCAACACTGCGGCCTTACCTTCTTCGGACTTCAGATCAACCAGCAGATTACGCTTGTTGCGGTTATACATAGGGAAATAGCCTGACCCCGAGCCGAGTAGCTTGCGGGTGGCGTCGCCCTTGACCGGCTCGACCTTAACAACGTCGGCGCCCATGTCTGCCAGCATCAGGCCAGCGGCCGGCCCCATAACCATGTGGGTGAATTCGACAACCTTGACGCCCTTAAGAGGTAAGTTTTGACTCATTTTTATGCCTTTTTCTTGCTGTTCCGCTAGAATTTGCAGCCTCTGGCCCGGTTAGAGCATCCTGAGAGACTAAAATTTCGTGTCCGGATAAGGGTTTACAGCGAAAGCTAAACGCCCCGCTCATACTATAAGGTCAATTATTACCTAATTAACCCGCCGGTGCAGCCAATTAACGGCTACACCGCTACCGAACTCTGCGAAGGAAGCAGCACATGAGTGACATCAATCTGGACAACATCGACGTTCTGATCAGTGAAGTGGGCCCGCGTGACGGACTGCAAAGCATTAAGGACATCATGCCGACAGAGGCCAAGAAGGCCTGGATCAAAGCCGAAGCAGAAGCCGGCGTACCTGAAATCGAAGTCGGTTCCTTCGTCCCGCCAAAACTACTACCGCAACTCGCCGACACTGCAGAGATCGTTGAGTACGCCCGTACTATTCCGGGTTTACAGGTGGCTGCTCTGGTACCGAACTTCCGCGGTGCTGAAAATGCTATTAAAGCCGGTGCTCACAAGATCTCCTTACCCCTGTCGGTAAGCGAAACCCACAGCCAACGAAATTTAAATCGCACCCACGAACAGGTGTTTGAAGAAATCGCCAAGGTTGTCGAACTGATTCGTTCACTGCCCGAAGACCAACGCCCCGGTTTTGAAGGTTCGCTGTCGACTGCATTCGGTTGCTCAATCGAAGGCGTTGTAAAACAGGACAAGGTTGTCGAAGTATCAGCGCGCCTTATGGAACTCGGTTGCGATGAAGTGGGTCTTTCCGACACCACAGGTTCTGCTAACCCGGCACAACTGCGCAAGATGATCAAAGCGGTTAAAGCTGAAGTCGGTGAAGGCAATCTGGCGGCAGTGCACCTGCACAATACACGCGGCCTTGGTCTGGCGAATGCACTGGTTGCCCTGGAAGAAGATATCTTCACATTCGACTCTTCATTAGGCGGCCTCGGTGGTTGCCCTGCAGCACCGGGCGCATCCGGCAACATCGTGACCGAAGATCTCGTCTTCATGTTTGATGCCATGGGTATTAAAACCGGCGTTGATCTGGACAAACTGATGAAGGTGCGTGAAATCGTGCACGAAGCCTTACCTAACGAGGAACTCTATGGTTTTACACCCGATGCCGGCTACCCCAAAGACTATGTTGTCGGTCAGGGCTGGGGCGTTTAAGCCAGAAGCAAACACCCACAGATGACTACACCCACTCCCGAGTGATATTCTTCGCCTATGTCGCGGTTCATTACCTTCCTTTTTCTAATCACCTACGCTTGGTCAAATCTGGCCGGCGCAGTAGAGGCTCTCGCCTATCCGGGTGAGAGCGTCCACATCGCACACGAAATTCACCATATGGAGCATGATGCGCCAGCTGCGCAGGAAGAAAATCGCGCTCACAACCCCGACCAGGATCATGACCAACAGCACGAAGACCAAGCGCACCACCATTGCGCTCACAACCTTGTCGGCATGGCCTTTACGCTGCCAACTTCGCACCAGGTAAATACAAGAACCCTGCTGACTGCAATTCCTGAAGACCCATACTCTTTCGAGCTCAAACAACGCCTGTTACGTCCACCGCGCCACTAAGTCAGCAAGTTACTTTGCAGCTGACCAGCTTCTGTAGCGGTCAGCCTGAAATTAGTTGAACAGGGTTTTTTTTAGGATGAATATCAAATTACGACTTCAGCACGGAGTCATTGTCACTGCCGCATTGCTGGGCGCAACATGCAATAGCGTGCTTGCCGGACCACCACTCGTTACCGATGACACCGGAATGGTGCCCAAGGGCAACTGGCAATTTATTGTGAGTCTGCAGGGAGAAGCACGCCCGTCAGTAGACTCCGCTGCGGCTCCTGCATTAGAAGCGACGTACGGATTCAGGGAAGACATGAACCTGACGGCTGTGATCCCCAGGCAGTACCTTGAGGAACGCGGCGAGTCGAGCAGAACCGGTTTAGGCAATGCAGAGATCAATTACAAATGGTTGTTCTTTGACGACGACGATGGCCTGACAATGGCCTTCTCGCCGATCTACTCTTTCCCGCTCACCAAAACTTCGCGCATTCGCGGTCTTGCCGAAGACGTGCGTGTACTGAGCATGCCGGTACTCGTATCGAAAGAAGTCGGACGCTGGCAGTTCCTTGGTTCTCTCGGCTATGACCTCGCTTCAAAGAACGTCAACGGCGTTAACTTCGGCACCTTTGTGCTGTACAACCAGTCGGAGAAACTACAGTGGATGGCCGAGGTCTACGGTGCAGAGTTTTCCGGTGATGAATTCGACAACGAAGGATTCTTAAACTGGCGCGCAGGAGCCGCGTGGTTCATGGGCAAAGGCTGGAGCCTTTTGGCCGCCTATGGCGGACCGCTGAAGTCGGATTTACCCGAAGAAGAAAAGCTCGACTATGACTTTTTCTTAGGCTTCCAGTTTGACACCGAGCTATTCAACTAGACATCAGTTCGACCTTGAAACGTTCTGGTAGCTGACGCAATCCGTCGGCTACTAGAACGCCTGATGCAGACTGAATTGCAGCTGGTTTTTAGAGAACGGATCGGTGTATTGATTCATAAAACCGAACTGCAGCCGCGAACGGTCCGAAATGCTGCGACCAATCCCCACATAGAAACGGTTGCGGTCAAATAGCTCAACCTCGCGCCCGTCGCCAATATCGCGCTGACCGTTAATAAACAGCTCATTATAAAAGGCGGCATACCACGCGCCTTTTTTCAGATCGGTGCGATTGAAAGGTATGTTCAGAAAGAAGGCATACCTTAACCGTGTACGGAAGTCCTGATTCTCGACCCAGCGTTGCTCAAAACGGAACCGGTGTGTAATCAAATAGCGACTACCTACCTTCTGTGGCAACAGGGCTTCCTGATAGATGCGATGCTCATTTGCTGTGTCTGAGCCGTCACCAAATTCACCACTGGTAATGTTGCCGTACCCGAAAGTGAACATCACATCATTGGATTTCGGGCGCCATGTTACGCCACCGCGCAACAGCAACTGCTCCATGTCGCTACCCAAATCCCAGGCGCGGTATTGCACATCACCCTGAACACCCCACTGAGAGTTTTCAAACTTCTTATTAAAGAAGTACATGTACCAGGCACCGAGCTGATCCTCGTCCACCTGTGCCATAGCGGGAGTTACAGTTAAAAAAACAGCTGCGGCAAGCAGCAAGCTCAGGATGCATCTGCCGGAACTTAGCAATGTGGTTAAACGGTACTTACAAATCATTTACAGCCTCAGGTTTTTTATTCACAGGGTTGGTTTCGTCCGGACGATACAATTGGATTGCTAAAACCCGTCAATAGGCGATCAAGACAGACGAGCTTACCGAACTACTTTTTCGGCTGACAAGGGCGACACATAATCGAGCAATTCACCACCGGCAATGCCACGAATACGGTTCGCAATATCACGAAACAAGGCTCGTCCCGGCGAGTTAGGCCGCCAAACCAGCGCATGATTGCGATAGACATCCGTTCCGGTAATTTCGGTAATACGCAACACATCCTGAGCACGAATCTCAGACCTCACATAGAGTGCCGGCAGAAAAGCCAAACCCATCCCCATCACGACCATTTGTCGTAACGTGTCGAGGCTAGTGCCTTCGTAATCGCGGCGCATATGAGCACCCAGACGTTCACAGACATCGGCGATTTGCCGGTGTAACAAATGATGCTCGTCAATTGTCAGGACCTCTTCCCCCTGCAAATCCATCCGGTTAATACGCTTCTTGTTGGCAAGCCGGTGCTCGCTGGCAATTGCAAGCTTCAAAGGCTCGCGAAACAGGGGTGCAACAACGAACTCACGTGACATGATCGGCAGCGTGGTAAGAATCAGATCGTAGCGGGCACTCCTGAGCTCTTCTTCCAAATCCGTTGGCGCTGCTTCGCGCACATAAAATTTGAGGTCGGGAAACTCAGCGTGAATTTTCGGCAGGATAGTCGGCAGGAGGTAAGGGCCGAGTGTCGGGGTGACTCCCAAGCGGTAGGTGCCCGCCCCTTCTCCAACAAGGCTGCTGGCCATATCATGAAAGCCCCGTGATTCTTCCAGCACCCGGCGCGCATGGGGTAGCAGCTCCCGGCCAACCGGTGACACCGCTGCCCCTTTGCGTGACCGCTCAAACAACACCACCCCGAGCCTCTCTTCGAGACTGGCGATTTGGGACGTTAGCGTTGGCTGAGTAACCTCAAGCGAATTGGCTGCACGACGAAAGCTGCCTAACTCGGCAACCGCAACAAAATAGCTCAATTGACGGAGCGTACCGTCACGTTGTCTGGCCATAGGTCTTTAACTCCCGTGCCGTAAATAAACACTTTTAAAGCCACTATATAGATAAATACTATCACTTATTGATTTATTTTATATATTTACTATCACACTGAATCCGGTAGCTTTTGAACTTCGAAGATTTACAGCCAACCCCAAAGTTATTTCCACCATAGGAACGGAGCTTGACCATGGAAAAAGTTATCGCAGGCATCGCGCAGTTTCAGCAGAAGCCCTTCGAAGAGCGCAAGGCATTGTTTGCTGAATTGGCGAATGGCCAAAGCCCTGAAGTGCTGTTTATTACCTGCGCGGACTCCCGCATAGACCCCAATCTGATTACCCAAACCGACCCCGGCGACCTTTTTGTTTGCCGCAATGCCGGCAATATTGTCCCTCCCCATAGCAAAACGGCTGGTGGCATGTCGGCTTCCATTGAATTCGGCGTCGCTGCATTGGGCTGCACCCACATCGTTGTTTGCGGCCACACCGATTGCGGAGCGATGAAAGGCGCACTCAACCCCGGTGGTCTGGATGATTTACCCGATGTACAAAGCTGGCTGGATCACGCCAGCGCTGCAGTAGAGGCCGTTAAGGCGAAACAAGGTCACGCAGGACATGACGAACTCAATGCTGTCACTGAACAGAACGTGCTTCTGCAGCTCGAGCATCTCAAGACGCACCCGGCGGTCGCATCACGCATTAGCTCCGGCGAGATCACTCTGCATGGCTGGGTCTATAACATCGGCACCGGCGAAATCGTTTGTCATGACGAAGCCAAGGATGCCTTCGTCCCTGTACAAGACTGTTATTCGTAACGGCCTGCCAGTTAGTCGCACCTGAGTTCTCTCAAGGAAACCAATATGAAACTCTTAGATTTATCTAATATACGCGGTGACATCTACGGCGGTCTGACCGCAGGTGTCGTAGCACTGCCACTGGCACTGGCTTTTGGCGAAGCCTCCGGCGCAGGCCCGATTGCCGGTCTATACGGCGCCATTATCGTGGGCTTTTTCGCATCATTGTTCGGCGGCACAGGTGCGAATGTATCCGGCCCCACCGGCCCGATGATTGTGGTGTTCGCTGGCGTATTCGCCTCGTTGTCCGGTGATATTCGACTCGTCTTTGCTGCGGTTGTTTTAGCCGGCCTGATTCAAATTGTAATGGGCATTTTCAAACTAGGCGAATACATCAGACTGGTGCCCTACCCGGTAGTTTCGGGCTTCATGAGCGGCATCGGTTGCATCATCATCGCTCTGCAAACATCCCGCCTATTTGGTCATGAACCCGAAGAAAGCGGAACTATTCCCGCCTTACTGGAAATTCCGGAAGCCGTAGCAGATCCAAATTGGGGTGCGCTTACTGTTGGTGTCATTACTCTGGTTATGGTCTTTGCCTGGCCGAAGAACTGGGGCAAGTGGGTCCCGGGCCCTCTGGCGGCTCTAGTCGTAGGCACACTGGTCAGCCTGACCATGACGGGCATACCCATTCTCGGTGATATCCCCACCGGCTTACCAAGCCTCGTTGTCCCCGACTTCACGGTGGGCACTATCTGGATTGTGGCTGAAGCCGCATTTATTCTGGCACTGCTGGGTGCGATTGACAGCCTGCTGACATCGCTGGTTGCGGATAACATGACGCGTACCCGCCACAACTCCAATAAAGAACTTATTGGTCAGGGTATCGGCAATACCATCGCCGGTTTTTTCGGCGGTATTCCCGGCGCTGGCGCGACCATGCGTACCGTCGTTAATATTCGCACCGGCGGCTTAACAAATCTGTCCGGCATGATTCACAGCGTGTTGCTACTGGCAGTAGTCGTTAGCCTGGCTCCGCTGGCTGCGAAAATTCCTCATGCGGTGCTTGCCGGTATTCTGGTAAAAGTTGGCTGGGATATTCTCGATCTTGCCTACCTCAAGCGTGCTCACCGTGGACCGCGTTGGGACCTGATGCTGATGGCGATTGTTTTAGGTTTAACCGTGTTCGTCGACCTCATCGCAGCGGTAGCTGCCGGTGTAGTACTGGCTGCCCTGGCTTTCGTTAAACAGATGGCCGATCTCCAGCTGAAAGCGTATGGCGGCTCCTTGCCAACACCTGAGGACACCACAGAAGAAGAACTTGAGATGCTGGAGGATGCCAAAGGTAAAGTCTTTGTATTCGACTTCGGTGGCCCCTTAAGTTTCGGCGCAGCGGCTGATGTCGGTCATCATGTGCGTCAGCGCGTTCGGAGAGCGAGACGCAAGAAGGAAGCCATTGTGCTCGACTTCAGTAAGGTACCGTTTATGGATGTATCAGCTGCACGTGCAGTAGAAACCGTCGGCTGCGACGCCCGTCAGGCAGGCCGCCGTGTATTCATGAGCGGCATGAATGACGAAGTACGCAATGTGCTAAGTGGTCTGGATGCAGATCATTGCCTGCCTGAAGACACGTCTTACCCAACCCGCAAAGAAGCTCTGGTCGCGGCTGTGGAATACGTGAAGAACAAACCTCAGGACGATGCCGGCGAAGGTGCTGGTGACGGCGTACCCAATAGCGCCTGATTCAACTGCTACAGCAGCAATAAAAAAAGCCCGCATAATGCGGGCTTTTTTTATTCTCTAACTATTAAGACTTTAGAACGATACGTCCCACTGAACGCGAATACGATCTTCGTTCTCATCCTTAGAGACCAAACCGTTGTCCAAAGTCAGGTAAGAGTAGTCAAGCGTCAGCTTATTGCGGTGACCAACGAAGAAATAGTTGATCGCTGCTGTGTACTCTTTACGTTTGTTATCAACATCCGGATTAGCATCAGCATCGCCATCAAGACCTGCGTTAGGCTCTTGAACGTAAGCGTAACGTCCGGCTAGCTCCATTTTCTCAGGGAATGCATTCCAGATATTGTGGAAGAAATAACCGGTCTGGAAATAGAGACCCTTGAGATCAAATTTTTCAGCACTGTAGTTGTCATCGATCTTCTTCTGATGATATTCCTGCTGAACAGACAGACCCCGGTATTTGAATGCAAATTCCTGCACCCACTGCTGCGTGTCGTACTGGTCTTGCTCTGCATCACCAACCTTCTCAAAACCATCGAGGTTACCGCAACCGGAGCTCGACCAGCGTGTGCAACGGCCGGTATTGGTGGTCGCTGCAAATGCCAGCGTACCTGAAGGCTTCTCGTGGTAACTGACATCACTCTGACGGAATTTAAGATCACGTTTCAGGAAGTTCCACTGGAGACGACCGGAGTACATGTGATCATTGCCTTCATTTGTCACACTGCGACCTTCACCGTTATAGACACCAGCCCAATAACGCATATCCGCCCAACTTTCCTTAAACAGACGACCGTTCAGCTGCATACCGATCTGGCGATCAATAGTAAATATACGGTTAACGATGGAACGCTCAACAAACTGCTGGCGACCCGATGAATCGACGCGCTCGCGGTTCTGCTCAATTTTCCACTGACCGACACGGAGGCTCGCACCTTTGTATTTTGCAATGTCGGCACGCCAGGTAATAACGCGGGCTGCAGAAGACTGCGCATCTGCTTCGGGGTCACGTGCTGGCTGGAGGTCAACCTCAAAGTAATACTTGAGCCAGGGCTTAAAGCCGTGACCACCAATCTTCATACGCAAGCGACGTGGCTCAAAGCTGGATTGATCATTATCGTTAAAGTCATCAATCTGCCGGGGATCGCCATCGCGTGGATTGCTATAGCGGAACTGAGCACGCCATTGCAGATTTGTCTGGAAGTTACCGTCGCGCGACTCAAGGCGGAAACCTTTGCTGCCGTAGCTGGCCTTAACAGGACTGTCTTTGGCAATAGCCTCGTCAATCTTGGCATCGAGTTCAGCCTCGGTTATTCCAGCAGTGCTGGCAGCAGCTTCAGCGGCAGGCTCTTTACCTGCATCAACAGATTCCGCCAGACCGTCATATTGCTCCTGCGTAATAACGCCGTTTTTAAGCAATGTATCAAGCAGTGCCGAATCGTCCGCGGACACTGCCACAGGCGCAACCAGTAGCGCTGCTACCAAGCATATAACAGCCTGTTTTCTTACTAAAAGATCCATGAATTATCTCCGGATTTAAAAATTTCTGTGTTCAAGCACAGCTTCTGCAGACATCGATTTATTACAGAATCGCTAAGCTTTTATTACGGTTTAATACCGACGGAGAGGATGGTGTCACAGCTTTGTTACATTAATGTTACAGAACAAAAATATCTGCGTTGAGCCATCAGACTGGAGATAATTTTCTTTTTGAACAGGGGGTTAGCGGGAGAATGGCCAACGAGGTCAGGGGGCCTGCAACACACGCTGCAATAATTTTGCAATAGATTTGCAACAGACCCGTAAAAGCCCGGAAACACTCAATCCGGGATGACTAAAGCGAGGATAGGAAAATGGAAAGGGCTTGGGAAGCCAGTCGCTCAGTCAAACCTACCCGAAGCGACCCGTCACGTAATCTTCAGTCAAACGATGGCCCGGGTTCGTGAAGATCTTATTGGTGTCATCTACTTCAACCAGGTCGCCGAGATGGAAATACGCTGTGCGTTGTGACACACGGGCGGCCTGTTGCATAGAGTGAGTCACGATGGCGATAGTGAAGTTTTCCTGCAGCTCGTACATCAGGTCTTCGATTTTTGCCGTAGCAATCGGATCAAGCGCGGAACAAGGTTCATCCATCAGTATGACTTCAGGATTCACTGCGATAGTGCGAGCGATACACAGACGCTGCTGCTGACCACCGGAAAGACTCGTACCGGAATCTTCCATACGGTCTTTCACTTCATTGATAAGACCGGCCTTCTCCAGACTGGCATATACGATGTCATCCAGCTCTGCCTTATTGCGTGCAAGACCGTGAATACGCGGCCCGTAAGCAACGTTTTCATAAATCGATTTAGGAAAAGGGTTTGGCTTCTGAAAAACCATGCCCACGCGGGCGCGCAATAAAACAGGATCCATTTCTTTGGAATAGACGTCCTGCCCTTCCAGAAGTATCTCGCCTGTTACCCGCGCCACCTCGATAGTGTCATTCATGCGGTTCAGGCAACGCAGAAACGTAGATTTACCGCAACCGGAAGGACCGATGAGTGCCACAATCTCATTGCGACGGAAGTTCATCGTGATGTGTCGTAGTGCATGGTTGTCGCCATAGTGCACATTAACGTCATCAGCAGACAACGCGATATCGCCGTCCACAACGGGCTCACCCACCGTCTGCTGGCGCTGCTCGTCACGTTCCTGAACCTTCATACGCTTTTCTTTTTCTTTACTCACATCGTTACCTAAATCTGAAATCTGTGAAGCCTGGTTATCTTCCCGGTGCTCTCTCACTGTCTCCACTCCTACCAACGCCGCTCGTAGCGCTGGCGTAGCCATACGGCCAAGCCATTCATAACCAATAAGAAGAATAACAACACAATAATTGCGGCTGCGGTACGCTCCACAAAAGCGCGTTCCGGACTGTCCGCCCATAGATAAATTTGCACCGGCAAAGCGGTCGACGGATCAAACGGCGTTCCCGGCACCTCTACAATAAATGCCACCATGCCAATCATCAGCAATGG
>Ga0070729_10002759_pt1 | contig 21824 bp, 12 predicted proteins | sample tdDd472_FD_66725 | JGI IMG/M metagenome (GOLD analysis project Ga0070729, IMG submission 66725) | Marine sediment microbial communities from the Atlantic coast under amendment with organic carbon and nitrate - tdDd47.2 | ecosystem: Environmental > Aquatic > Marine > Coastal > Sediment | place... | reverse complement strand
CATGCATCAACGGTGCCTGCAACGCGGTATGTCAGCACGATAATGAATGCCGCTTTGGTCAGGCTTGCATAGAAGGCGAATGCAAAGGCTGCCTGAACGCCGATGAATGCGAAGGTGGTTTGACCTGCCGTAACGGACAATGCGCCGGTTGCGAGGAGGCCTCTCAGTGCCCCGATGGACTGGGTTGTCGTTATGGCCTCTGCGTCCCCTGCTGGGCTGCGGAAGATTGCCGCAGCGGTGAAGGATGCGCCCCGGACGGCTCCTGCGGTGCATGTACAGATGACAGCATGTGCCTTCCCGGAGAACTGTGCATCCAAGGCGTATGCACTGCATGCGGCGATGAACAAAGCTGCTCTGACGATCTTACCTGCACCGAAGCTGCCAGATGCGGCGGCACATGCTCTGATTCCACAGAATGCGAGACATCTGACTGCTGTGGTGGCACCTGCTGCCCCGATGACCTGCCGGTGTGCAGTGAGGGTCAGTGCATCGCCTGTACAAGTGAAAACGGCTGCGAGCGGAATGTGCTGCTGTCAGTCTGTACTGAAGAACATATATGCGCTGAATGCGCCACGGCCCAGGATTGCGGGACCCGTGGTTATTGCAACAACGGCCAGTGCTCCCCCTGTCAGACAAAAAGTCAGTGCGGCGAATTGTCCTGTCTTGCCGACGGGTCCTGCGGCACCTGTGACGTGGATCATCCATGTATTGCCGGAACATGCCTGCGTGACGGCAGTTGCGGAGCCTGCACATCCGATGACCAGTGCCCGGAAAACACCTACTGCGTTGAATCCACCTGCGTCACCAGCGGCTGTGATGATGCCACCGATTGTCTTGACGGTCAGGTCTGTGAACTGCATCAGTGCCGGGGTTGTGAAGGCAGCCACGAATGCATTTCCCAGTATCCCACTGACCGTGTGTGCGTTGAAGACCTTTGTGTGCCTGGCGTGTGCGCGCCTGACGCTCCCTGTGGCAGCTTCCTGTTCTGCGATGAAGACCGCCTGTGCCGGGCCTGTCAGGATAGTGCTGACTGTGTCGGCGATCCCCAGTACGGCTACGAGCATCACTGCGAAAACAACTCCTGCCTGCCGGGCTGCGAAGGCATGGCCCAATGTGACGCCGGACTCAATCACATCTGTATTAATGAAGTCTGCGACGTCTGTACCGGCGATGACCAGTGCCGTGAATCCGACAACTTTGGCGGCGTATATCCTCTGCGCATTTGTGAAAACAATGCCTGCATTGAGGGTTGCCGACGCCTTGTTGATTGTGTTACCGTCGAGCAACAGGATCTGATTTGTGTTGATACTGCCTGCACCCACTGCACCACAGATGCAGAGTGCACCGATGACATCAATTATGGTACCGGGTACCGCTGCGATACCAGCGGCCCCCAAGGTGTGTGTGTACCATTATAACTTTTAACCCCGTAATGAGGTTATCATGAGCTCTTCCGCTATCCGGACCAGCTACGTTATTCTTGCTTTTGCCACTCTTTTATTGCTGCCTGCTTGCAGTGAGACAAAGGGGGATATGAAAACCTATGAAGCCCTGCTTGCCGAAGCAACAAAAGCAGGGACCATCATTTTTGAGGCTGACGTCAAGCCGGAAAACGTATCCGGCAAAATTGAAGATGCAATGAAGCCACTGCCAGCGGATATTAAAAAACTGCTGGCTTCCCGTGCTCCTGAAGAAGCCCTGTACAAAGCTGTAAGAAGCACAAAAACCTCCATGCTTCTCCTTAAGCGCCCCAATGCCGGCGACATGGGAAACCGCCTTGTGCTTGGCAATCGCCTTGGCCTTGGCCTGGACACCAAATTTTTTGATGTGGTATGGCGGGACTCGAAAAAGACGCTTTTGACCCCGATAGCCACTCAATTTGCCCTTACGCCCCCCCAGTGGCAGAAGGTGTTCAATTATCTGCGCGGTTTTGAAGCAGATGTCCCCCCAGAGATCACCGACAATCTTCCCCATCCTACAACCATCAAGGTCTGGATCGGCAAGAAAACCTTTACCGCCGGTCCAGCAGGCGGCTTTAAGCGCCTGCTTCAGCGTCTCCGCAACAAAATCGGCACATTGCCCGAGGATGTGCGGCACAACAGCGCCCTTACCATTACCATGCCCCGCCGCCAGGGAGTATTCGTTTCCGGCAGCAAAAAGGAATTCAGAAAGCTGTATGTCAAAGGCGTTGACGGTTTTGTATGGCAACGCAAGGGCAAATCCGAAATTACCATCACTCCCGAAGAACTGCTGAATCTCAATATAAACAACGGACAGGAAGTCGCCGAACAGTTTGTGTCCGCATCAAACGGCAACGCCCTTACTCTTGCCGAACGACGCAAACGCGCCCGCCGCGCTTCTTTGAAAGACCCTGCAAAGCGGCCCAAACCCCTTAACACAAAACTCTTTTACGATCCCCTGCAGGGAACCCTGCGCTCTCTTCGCACCCGCATGATGGCTCAGGCTTCGGAAAACGAGCTTCCCCGGCATATGATCAACTCCCGGTATCCGGCGGCATCCGTTACCACCAACGATCTCTCACCGGACCTGCTTTCCGAGCGTTTCCTCCTGGGTGCCGATTTTCTGGTTACCCAATTCAAACCCCGGGAAAAAATGTGGCACTACGAATACCATGTGCAGGATGGCACGGTACGTCGTGGCAGATACAATATCATCCGCCACAATCTTGCCACCTTTACCATGATTCAGGCCTACGAACTTACCGGCGACAAAAAGTATCTTGATGTCGCTCAAAAAGCCATTGAGTGGGTACTGGCGCTTAAAAAGCACGAAGCCGGTAAAAACATCTGTTACTTCAACCATAAAAAGTATGACCGCCGTTTCAAGCTGGGCGGCGTGGGCACCTTCCTGTATGCCCTGGTTGAATTCACCAAGCTGAAAGATATGCCCCAGTGGAACAACGACATGGTCTGCTTTGGCAATTTCCTGACGGAGCTGATGACCGAAACCGGCGAATACCAGTATTTCTACTATCCCAAAGGCACCAAAAAATCCACGAAGGACAAACCGGTGTATATCTACCCCGGCGAAGCCGACCTTGCCCTGGTAGATCTGTACCGCCGCACCGGCGATAAAAAGTACCTTGATACTGTGCTGAAAAGCTTTGGGTACTACCGGGAATGGTTCAAGGACAACATCAAGAAGCGTGGCCAGCTTGGCCCCTATGTGCCCTGGGCCATGAGCGCCTTTAGCGAGCTGTATAAAGTCACCGGTAACAAGGAACATCTCGACTATGTCGTTGAAATGGGCGACTGGCTTCTGGAAAAAACCTATCCCGATCCGGACAAAGTGTATCACCTTTACCAGTTTGGCGCCTATGCCTACAGCATGCGGGTAGACAGCTATCCCTTCTGGAACACCGGTGTGTATGGCGAAGGTTTGGCCTCGCTGTCCCTGTTCGACAAGCGCTTCATGCCTGCCATGGCCGGTATGTTCTCATTTATCATGAATCTGCAGCTGTCTTCTGCTGACCAGCATCTTATGAAGGTTCCCCGGATGGCCATCGGTGGTATCGGCGAGCACCAGTTCAACTACACCCCGCGCCTTGATTATGTCTATCATTGTATGGCCGGTGTGTACCGTGTGCTGCTGGCTGCTCAGGGACCGGCATCTGATTTTCCCGAGGGCGCAAAGGAGAAGATTTCCAACAAGATCGACTGGCAAAAGCCCGTCATGCCCATGCCGCTGCCGAACAACGTCACCCTGCTTTCCAGCCCCTTTGAAAAAGACTGGTATGCCCGTAAACCTGTGAAAAAGGCTGCTGTGCCCACTCCGGCAGAAGCCGCCCCGGAAACCGAAACACCTGCACCCGCCAAGGCCGAATAATGGAGACGACCATGCGTATGCTACGTTTCACCGTAATAAGCCTCTTTGCCCTGTTGCTTTTATCCGTTGCTGCATGCGATGGAGATAAAAAGGAAAGCTCCGGCAAAAGCAGCAAAACCATTGCGAGCAAACAAACCCAAAAAGACAACCCCTTTAAAAAAGAAGTTGCGGTTGTACTTTCCGATGCAGAAGTTGATGTCCTGATGCGCATCGCCCGCAAAGCCTTTGACATGCACGTCAAGGAAGGGAAACGCTACGAGCCTGTAGAGGGCGAAGTGCCTGAAACCCTCAAAAAGAAACGCGGCAACCATGTGTTTGCCACCATCTATTACAAGGGCGACTGGCGGGGCTGCATGGCGTCCAAACGGAAACTGCTGGTTGATTCCGTTATTGATTCCGTCATTAACACGGCCAAGGACTTCCGTTTCAAGAAAAAGAATCCCAAGCCCGATGAACTTCAGGATTACCGGGTGGAGTTGAGTATTCTGCAGCCCAAGAAAGTCATCGAAGGCGGTAATACCCTTGAAAATATCGGCAACCACTTTAAAGCCGGTGTTGAGGGTTTGTATGTCGGCGATGGCAAGAAGAGCGCATTCTTCCTCCCCTACGTCTTCAACAAAAAAGAGCGCAAGCTGAAAACATGGCTGGAGCGTCTTTCCAATAAGGCCACCGGCAAAAAAGATCCCGAACTGTGGAAAAAACCGGGCAGCATTGTGGCGCACTATGGAGCCATTAACACCATTGAACGCAAACCCTATGGCAAGTTCACCTATCTTTACCGGTACCGGGTGCTGACCCCCACCGTAAGCGCCGAAGATCTTCAGTCCGCCCTTGATCAGGGCAACACCTGGCTTGCATCCCAGTATGACGCCGCCTCGGGCCTGTTCAAACCGGGATATCATCAGTACACCACCCGTGCCATCAAAAATCCCAACATGGTTATGAAACCCGGGCCCTGTGGTCCATGGTGCGTATGCAGGGGATGAATCCCAACGCCTCCATCAAAAAGATCATCGACTCCTTCATGCCCCGTCTTTTGGAAAACATCGACAAAGAGACCGGGCTTATGATGAAAATCCGAAAAAAGCAGCCTGCTATTCCCGATTTTATCGCCACCCTGTACCTGTTTAATTCGGTTGTCAGCTATGATAACGGCAGTCATATTAAAAAACATAAAAAGTGGCTTTCCACTGTAGCTGCATGGCTTGCCAAAGATATCGTGCAGGAATCAGGACAGGTTGATCTTAAGGGCACCTACTACAACGCCGGTGACAGCGACTATGTCAACGGCCTTGTGCTGCAATCCACCAGCCTTGCCGCCAAACCACTGAAAAGCGAACCCCTGCGGCAGGCCGCTGACCGTCTGAACAAATATCTGTTCACCAACTTCAAACCGGACAAGGAAGCGCTGTACACCGATCTGGCCGAAGGGTACATGGCCTATTGGAAACTCACCGATGATTCCAACGCCTATGACAAACTTATCGGCCTGATGGATTCGGCGATACGTCTGCAACTCAAAGGCGCAGATGCGCGTTTGCTGGATCTTTCCGGTGCCATAAAAACCGGACGCAAGGTTCGGACCATCAACACCGCCAACGCGGTTATCATGTGGACCAAAATGTACGGCCTGATGAAAGAAGACAAAACCCTGAAGGAAAACGACTGGCGCAACAATGTCTTTAATCGGCTCGGCCCCTCCATTGCCGAGGCATCCCGCTGGCTGTATGAGCATCAGGGAAACTACCTGAACACCTTCTTCTTCCCTGCAAGCCAAAATGTTATCGGCGGTTTCTTTATGGAGGAAAGCAGCTTCCAGGTGCGTCCGGGTGTATCGGCCCGCTGCATGGAAGCCCTGCAAAGCATTATTCAGAATTATGGCCCTGAAGGATATAACGAACTTATGAAGGCCAACGCGCCTTTACTCCACAGACCATCACACTGACATGACAAAACATACGCCACAATGGCTTACGCAATTAAGCGCCAAACGTGATCGTTTGGCGCTTCGCGCTTCTATCATCAAAGAAATCCGCCGCTGGTTTGACGACAACGGCTTCATTGAAATGCATACCCCCCGGCTGGTGCCTTCTCCGGGGCTGGAATCCAACCTTGATGTATTTTCCACGACCCTGACAGCTCCCCGGGGTGAAGCGGAAGACGCCACGGTTTATCTGCCAACGTCACCGGAGTTCAGCATGAAAAAGCTGTTGGCCGCAGGGTTTGACCGTATTTACGATCTGGGCGTGTGCTTCCGTAATGCCGAAGGCAGCGAACTGCACGAGCATGAGTTTCTGATGCTGGAGTGGTACCGCACCCATGCGGACGAAACCGATATCATGGACGACTGCGAAGCCATGGTGTACGCCGCCGCCAGAGCCGCAGGCATTGGCGACACCGTTACCTACAAAGGCCGGGAGATTTCCCTGAAGCCTCCCTGGACCCGCACCACCTTCGCAGAGCTCTTTGCCTCCATCGGCATTGATCTGGGCGATGCTTATGAACATGACAATCTCGCCGAAGCCGCCATAGGACAGGGCTTTACGTATATTCAGCCGGACGACGACTTTGACACCGCCTTTTACCGCCTGTTTCTGACAGAGTTTGAGCCCAACATCGGCTGGGATAAACCGGTGTTCATAAACGGGTATCCCGCCTGCATGGCGGCCTATGCCCGTCTGGATGAAGACGACCCGCGGTTTTCGCGCCGCTTTGAACTGTTTATGGGCGGCATCGAGCTTGCCAACGCATTTTACGAAGTCACCGACGCGGAAGAACAGCGTCGGCGGCAGCAGAAATACCGTGAAGAGCGCGAGGATCTCAGCACCGAAGCCGTGCCCGAAGACCCGGAATTCATGGAAGCGCTGGAAGCGGGGTTCCCCCGCAGTGGCGGCATTGCCTTGGGCGTTGACCGTCTGATTATGCTCTTGCTTCAGCAGGAGGCAATACAGGATATCCTCCCCTTCCCGCGCTGGCAGCGACAGGATTAGGGCTTACTTCAGTTCCACCTTAAATTCCACCCGGCGGTTTACCGCCTGGCCTTTTTTGGTCTTGTTTGTGGCAATGGGCTCGGTCTCTCCCTTTCCAATGGCCTTGAGTTTACGTTTGGGTACACCATAGCGCCGCAACAACTTCATAACCGCTTTGGCTCTGCGCTCTGAAAGTTTCTGGTTGCGGCGGTCACTGCCCCGGTCATCGGTGTGCCCAATGACATGGACCATGGCGATTTCTTTATGCTTGGTAATCAGCCGGGCGATTTGCGCTATCAATTTGCGTGATTTGCGTTGCACCTTTGCTTTGCCACGGACAAAGAATATCTTGTCCCGCACCACAATTTTCTTTTGTTCCAATGAGATGTAAATCTTCTCTTTGGGAACCTCATCCGGGCAGCCGTCTTTGTCTTCATACCCGTTAAAGGCTTCCGGTTTCATCGGGCATTTGTCTACGGTATCCGGGATACCATCCTTATCGTTATCGTCTTCGGGACAGCCATCCTCATCTTCAAATCCGTCTATATCCTCAGCTTTGTCAGGGCAGCGGTCGTCATCATCGCTTATCATATCATTGTCGTTATCCACGTCGGGGCATCCATCCTCATCCTTGTAGCCGTCTTCATCTTCAGCGGCCTTTGGGCACGCGTCCTTGTCATTCCAGATACCGTCTTTATCGTCATCGGGAATCTCATCGGGACACCCGTCCTCATCCTGATATCCGTTGAGGGTTTCCGGTTGCATCGGACACTTATCGGTTTTATCCGGGATATCGTCCTTGTCGTTATCCAGATCAGGACAGCCATCATCATCCTCAAAACCGTCCTTATCCTCGGGCTGCTCCCAGCAGTAATCATCATCGTCGTCAATGCCGTCTTTATCCTTGTCCTCAACGGACTTGAGGGTTTGTGGCGTCCATCCGGCAAAGACAATGCCCCGGAACTGCGGGCTTCCGTAGCCATTCAAAATACCAGTACCGCCCGCCAGCCCGGCCCTGAACCCCAGCGGAAGATGAAACTTCAAACCTGCGAGCCACTCCAGAGGCGATACCTTGCTGCTATCCCAAAAATCATGCACCAGTGTCTTGCCGTATATCTCTGCGCTGATCTCCAAAAGATTGATGGGCCGGTAGCCCACACCCGCGCCATAAGTAAATTCATCATCCAGCACCAAATCACCCAGGGTATGTTCTGTGCGGATGTTGTAGCCGACATTCATAACCACCGACACGCCCCAACCGGTCCAGTCAAACACCAGTTTGGGACCAAAGGTAACCGTGTCATCGCCCATGTAGCTTTTTCCCCGGCTCACCGGCAGGGTAAGGGGCATTATCGCCGCCATGCCAAAGCCATGTTTCCCGGCGTTCAGCAGGCGCACCTTTGCGGCTATGCGCAAATCCCCCACTCCCACCATATCGTATTCACCGCCAAGAGGTTTGTTGCTGTCCTGCACTATTACCGGCAGATTCAGTGAAAGATCCATGCCGTCCAAAAGTCCAATTGCGGCATTGATCTCGTAACTGGTGTGCCATCCCACCAGATCGTTTTTAGTGCCGTCGGGCTTTTCCAGAACCAGCGGGTCTGTTGCCACATGAAGATACAGCCCAGCCCAGGGGGACCACTGCGACAGGGTATTGCTGCGATCAAGATAAAACAGCCCCAGCCCGTCGGTGGTTGGCTCCCAGTTGCGAATGCTGATAGCAGAGCTGTTTTCTTCTGCCGCAGCCACACTCATATATCCTGCGACAAACAGAAGCACACCGACTATTCCGGAAATTCCCTTTCGAACATCCATACACCACCTCCTTCTTCGGAAAGTCATATTTAAACATATGACACCTCAGGAAAAAGGCAACACCCCATTTGTGTTTATGATTTCAACACCTTAGCCGAAATACTCCACAGCGTTTGTGAATATCTTCAGCCCCTGACCTTCCGCCGGGATCTGTCCGCCCTTGCGCAGTACGTCGTCCTTAATACGGGTCCAGTGGGGATGATTGGTAAACCGTAAAAAACGCTCGGGATGGGGCATCAGGCCAAATATCCTGCCAGTTTTGTCGCAGATACCCGCAATGTCGCCGTCGGCACCATTGGGATTCAGGGGGAACTGCTGGTTTGCCGAATCACCTTCCGGGGTCACATAGCGGAACACCACCTGACCATTGGCAAACAACCCGTCCACGGTGGCGGCATCGCTCATGAACTTGCCTTCACCATGGGCCACCGGGTAATACACCTGGTCAATATCACGGGTAAATACGCAGTTCTTTGTCTCTGCCTTCAGATGCACCCAGCGGTCTTCAAAGCGGCCGCTGTCGTTAAAGCTCAGGGTGCCGACCCTATCGCCCAGCCGTTTGCCAAACAGGCCAAGCTGCATCATCACCTGAAAACCGTTGCAGATACCGATAATCAGCTTGTCGTCGTCAACAAACTTCTGCAGGGGTTCCCCCAACGTGGTGCGGCATTTGTTGGCAAGCACCCGGCCAGCGGCAATATCGTCGCCATAGGAAAACCCGCCGGGGAACACCAGAATCTGGTAATCATCAAGGTTGTAATGCCCGTCAATGATGTCGTTCACATGCACACGACGCGCCTGGGCTCCCGCCAGATTAAAGGCGTGCTCGGCTTCGTAATCGCAGTTAATGCCGTGTCCGGTAAGAACCAATACATTCGGTTTTGTCATGACTTACCACCCAAGGGTCGTTTTGTAGGAAGATTTCAGAGCCGCCACATCGGCTGTGCCTGCCGGGGAACCATTGATACCGCTAAATGCTATGGAATCACCGGCGGTGACTTCACCGATACACGCCAGGGTGCATCCGTCCAAAGCCGCCTCAAAGGCATCTTTGTGCTGCGGAGCAACCGTCACCAGGAATCGGCCCTGGGTTTCGCCAAACAGAAGCGTATGGTCTTTACAGCCACCTTCAAAGGGCACATCCGCCAACCGGATATTCATGCCACAATTGCCGCCCATGGCGGTTTCGGTCACTGTCTGGGCCAGTCCGCCGATTCTGATGCTGTTGACCGACGCCACAAGACCACCGGTAATGGCGTTATGCACCGCTCGGTACAGAGGCACGGTTTCTTCGGTATTTACTTTGGGCACATGAGCGCCGGTAAGGGGTGCGCCTTCGCTCTGCTCGCCCTTCATGCGGTAGTATTCGCTGCCGCCCAGTTCATCCCGGGTCATACCCAGCATATACACCAGATCGCCTTCCTGTTTTGCGTCCAGAGTCACGCAGGTGTTTACATCCTGCACAAGACCAATGGAGGAAATCAGCAAGGTCGGCGGCACGGAGATTTTGACGGGATTGTCGTCTTCATCAAATCCCTTGAAATCGTTGAACATGCTGTCTTTGCCACTGATAAAGGGCGTGCCGTAGGCAATGGCGTAGTCGTAGCATGCCTGACCGGCGCGTTGCAGCTGCCACAAACGCTCCGGCTCGTTTGAGCTGGACCAGCAGAAGTTATCCAACAGGGCGATGCGGTCGGGATCGGCACCCACAGCAATCACGTTGCGGATGGCGGTGTCAATGCTGCACGCCGCCATGTGATAGGTGTCGATATCGCTGTACCAGGGCAGGATACCGCTTGAAAGCGCCACGCCAAGATCGCTGTCGTACAGGGGACGATTGACCGAGGCCACGGTGTGAACATCGGAATCAACGCCAACCAGCGGCTTGATAACCGAACCGCCCTGCACTTCATGGTCATACTGTCTGCTGACATATTCTCTGCTGCAGGTGTTCAGCCGTCCGGCCATGGTGACGATATCGTCGCTGTAGTCAGAGGCTTCGGCAAACACCGGTTCTGTCAGGGTCTGTTCGATAACCTTCGATGTCAGCACCTTTTTAGGCAGACCGTTGTGCATGAAGTCCATATCAAGATCCAGCACCGGCTTTTCATTGAACTTGATAAGGCAGCGGCCGCTGTCGGTAAAGGTGCCGATGACGGTTGCTTCAACGCCGCGACGCTTCATCAGATCGAGGAATGCATCGATTTTTTCCGGCGGAATGGAGTACGTCATGCGTTCCTGGGATTCGCTGATCCAGATTTCGTAGGGGCGCAGACCCGCGTATTTGATGGGAACCTTTTCCAGATTCACTTCGCAGCCGCCCGGGGTTTCCGCCATTTCACCGACAGAGCTGGACAGGCCACCTGCACCGTTGTCGGTGACAGCGCTGTACAGTCCCTGCGCCTGAGCTTCCTGCTGGGCATCGGCCAGCCGCTTCTGGGTAATGGGATCACCGATCTGCACCGCTCCGGCGGGGCTGCCGGCATGCAGGCTTTCGGAGCTGAATGTTGCGCCGTGAATGCCGTCCTTGCCTACCCGTCCACCGGTCATAACGATAAGATCGCCGGGGGCTGGGTTCTTCAGATGTCCCGGTCCCATGGGGGTCTCGGTGGGCATCAGCCCCATGGTGCCAACAAACACCAGCGGTTTGCCCATGTAGCGGTCATCAAACTGGATAAATCCCCAGGGAGTGGGAATCCCGGATTTGTTGCCGCCGTGTTCCACGCCGACCCGCACGCCTTCAAAGATGACTTTGGGATGCAGGATCGGATTATTTTTGCCCTTGCCGCGATAGAACAGCGGTTTGTCCCAGTAGGGATTGCCAAAACAGAAACCGTACATGTTCACCAGCAGCCGTGCGCCCATGCCGGTGCCCAGAGGATCGCGGTTCACGCCCACGATACCGGTAATGGCTCCGCCGTAGGGGTCCAGCGCCGAGGGGCTGTTATGGGTTTCAACCTTGTAGCAAATGCTGTAGTCATCAGTCAGCTTGATAACGCCGGAGTTGTCAACAAACACCGACAGGCACCAGTCGGCATCCCCAAGTTTTTTGCGGATGGCCTGGGTGGCTCCTTTGATGTAGGTCTTGTACACGCTGTCAACATCATCGATCTTTGCAGCGAAAATGGTATGCTTGCAATGTTCAGACCAGGTCTGTGCCAGCACCTCAAGCTCAACATCGGTGGGCTTGCGGTTTTCGCCTTTGAAGTATTCCTGAATCACCCGCATGGAAGCCATATCCAGAGCCAGAGGACCACGGCGGATTTCAACGCCATTTTCCACTGCTTCCAGAATGCCTTCATTGGAGATCTTCATCATTTCGTCGTCTGATACCTGCAGATCAACGTCATCAACACGATCACTGACCGGCATGGTGACCCGGGGAAGAGGTACGTTCATGCCGCCTGCTGCCATGAATTCTTCACGGCTGCGGATGGTAACGCTGTTAATAAGCTCATTGGAGACCAGCGCGGCAATGTCCTGCACCTGATCGCCGGAAAGCTCGCCGGAAAGCAGATACCGTTTACCGGAGTACACCTTTTCATCTTCGGCAAAGGTTACCCCCAGCAGATCCGTTACGCCTTCGCGGCTGGTGGTGCCAACGTTGTCGGTAACGCCGGGCAAAAAGCCGATCTCCACTGCCCAGTCAAAGGGGGCGTCCATATAGCCGTCCACCACGGAATCCTGAGTAAAGGGATCGGTAAACAGTTCAACGCGACACTGCTCGGCCTGTGCGCTGTCAATCTGCTTGTCGATGGTGTAGACATCCACGACGCGAACGTTATCCACAGAGATATTGATATCACTTTGAATACGCTTCGCCACCAACAAACCCGCCGCGTCGAGCACGTCGGGCTTGAACTGTACTTCTATTCGAGCTGTCATTGCGATTCCGTCGTTTGGCAGGGGTTATCGTTTCTTAAGACCAAGTTCTTCAAGTACTTCCGGCTTTGTATCCACAAGGGCCTCAACCAGGGCATTGATCTGGGTGCGGGACAAATGTGCGCCGTAGAGCTGATACTCTTCAAAGGCCGCCCAGGTCAAGGGACAGGTGGTTTTGACAATATCGGCCAGCACATCGGCATACACCCGGATTTCCTTTTGTGCGTGATGATCCGCCCGCAGCCGGATAAAGTGCAGCAGGTTTCGCAGATCAATCTGCCAGTATATCTGGGTGTACAAACTCAGGGGAAGATTCACCCGGGCGATTTCCCGGGCGATATTGTTGTCGATCATTTCAGTGTAATGCTCATAGGTATTGGCATTATCCTGATTCAGGGTGTCGATGACCTGCTGCCGCATCTCTGCGGGAACTTCGGTCTCGTCGCTGCCCTGCATATTGGTGGTGCTTTGATACCGCACCTCATCGGGCTCGGGCACAAAGAAATCGTCGCTCATAACACTGTAACGACCCGAGATTTCGTTCATGCGGGCAGTGCGGTGGCGCACCCACTGGCGGGCCACAAAGATGGGCATCTTCACATGAAAGGTAAAGACAACCTGCTCAAAGGGAGACATGTGCTCGTTGCGCAGCAGATAACGGATCAGCCCTTCATCCTGACGCACGGTTTTGGTGCCTTCACCATAGGAAACCCGTGCCGACTGCACGATACGGGCGTCACCACCCATGTAATCCACCATGCGGATGAATCCGTGATCCAGAACCTTAAACTCTTTATCCAGCAGCTTGTCTGCCTCGGGAACCACCGTGTGTGCCATGGTAACCTCTCATCAGGGTTGGGGATGTTCGTACTGCCAACGCCGGGTATCTAAAAGAATGGGGGCATCTTAAAGGATGACCGTGGCTTTTGCAAGCCCCCCAAAGGGGGAAACAGACAGTTTTTATAAAGTAATTTCCATCGTCCCAAAACAAGACCGTATCAGTCGTGTTGCCCGGCGGAAAGCGCCTCGGCCCATCCATCTCATTTAATCAATGATATTCAGAATGTACTTCCGCTCTCCCAGCGCAATGGACTCGCTGTAGGCCAGCTGTACCTTCCAGTCGATATGGGAGTAAATCTTGCGCAGGGGATCTTTGGCCTCCGCACAAACGATAGCTCCGTCCTCATAGCTGACGGCTCCGTTGACAAAATCCACGGATGCCTGGTCAATTGCTACGGGATCGGTGCCCACCAAAATACCCACATCCGGCATAAAGGCGGGTTCTGTGCTGGTCATGCAGTCGCAATGGGGCGTGATGTTAATCAAACAGGTCACATACAAAATACGGTCCGGTTTCTGCCGGGTGACACCAAGGGCATATTCCGCCATTTTTTCCTGCAATACAGAGCTGTTTTCATCCCAGGGAATGGCAATCGCCTCAACGGGACACACAACGGTGCATTCGCCGCAGGACATGCACAGCTCATGGTCAATGACCGCATGTTCATCTACTGTTATGGCCCCGGTGGGACACCACTGTGCGCATTCGCCGCAGGCGGTGCAAGTATCAGTAGTCACTGTGGGTTTTGACTGGTTGTGCATGCGACGCTTGCCCTGGGGATTGCTGCAGCCCATGGACAGATTCTTAATGGCCGCACCGAATCCCGCCGCCAGATGCGCGGTAAAATGGCTTAACACCACCATGGCGTCGGCGTCATACACGCCATCGGGTATCGCCACATCGGAAAAATGCTTTCCTCCTTCAAATGCAAAGGTTTGATAGGCATGACCGTGCAAACCATCGGCGATCACCACCGGCGCACCAACGTTTTCCACAGTAAATCCATGGGCATGCGCGGTTTCCAGATGATCCACGGCATTGTGCCGCTTGTGGCGGTACAGGGTGTTGGTATCGGTGAGAAAAGGCTTGCCCCCCTTGTCTTTAATGATATCCGCCACGGTTTTTGCGTACTGCGGATCAAGGTAGCTGGTCAGTCCCATTTCCCCGAAATGCGTCTTAATTACGCAGAGATTTCCGCCAGTTACAATATCACCCATACCAGCAGCGGCGCAGGCGCGTTTCAGCCCCTCAAGCATGTGGGGCATATCGCTTACCGGGATAAAATACAGGTTTGCCGTCATGATGTTTACCTTCCATTTAATGTTCACACTTTCGTCACCATAGCAGCAATCGAATCGCTGTTCAACCTCAGCTGATCATGGAACATTCATCCGCCGTATTTGCGTGACGCATCGCGTTAACTGTCAACTTTATTTTACTAAAGAGTAACATAAACATCGTAATTCGAAAATTTTCCTCGGGACGGAAATCGAAAAACTCGGGACGCGCCCGGTCGCTCCACGGGCCCGCCTCGGGAAAATGACGCGCTAAAATGGGCTAAAATCAATATAAAAACGATATATAGCAAAAAAATGGAACTTTGGGCCCGTGTTTTGGACTTCGCGGCCCGTGAAACGCACATTGTTGTCCCGAGAGATTCCCGAGCGCATTTTATCTTATTGCCGCGTTTCAGGCCCTTTTGGGGTTCCAGATGGCGAATAGAACCGCACACAGAGTAATGGCGCAGCCAATGCCAACCCACAAAGGCACGGCTTCGCCAAGCCACATCCAGCCTAAAATGGTGGCTCCTACCGGCTCCCCTACAATGGTCATACTTACTGCTGTGGGTGTGGTGTGGCGCAAGGCCCAGGTCAAAAGATTATGCCCGATCATTTGCGGAATCAGCGCTGCAAGAACGATATACATAAATGATTCGGCGGAAGCGATTTCCAGCGGAATCCCCCATACCAGCGCTGCGCCTATGAGCATGATTCCGCCAACAGCAGTGGCGATGCCTGCGTATGCCATGACATCCAGCTGATGCCCCAGCCGTCTGCCTGTCAGCAGATACAGGGACATTGCCACCGCTCCCAAAAGGGCCAGAGCATCCCCCATCAGCGTATCCATTGAGGCGCTCAGATCACTGCCGCCAATGATAAGCAATCCCGCAAAGGCCACGCCAATGGAAAGCCACAGTCGCGGACCGGGCTTGTCTCTGCCGGTGAAGAAGGCGAAGATCCCCAAAAATATCGGGTTGGTGGTCACCAGGGTTACCGACGCCGCAACGGACGTCATGGTAAGGGATGTCACCCATGAGCCGAAATGCAGGCCATACAGCAGCCCGGCCACAATGGCGGATTTCCACACTGCAGCGGGCAGTTTGCCCTTGCGCCAGGCGTTGATGGTAAAGGGCGCCAGCAGCAGCGAGGCAATCAACAGCCGTACCCCGGCCATGATGATGGGATGTGTGGGAGCTGCTTTGCGAAAGAATATCGCTGCAAAGGACAGAGAAATAACCCCAAGCACAAGCCCCGGAGCCACCAGGGCTGTTGAGGTTTTCTCATTTGAGCTCACGGCGCGGCATCCTCCGGCGCAACAACGCTGTAGTCCGCCGGAGTCTCGGTGCCCAAAACCTGCCAGTCGCAGTCATACCATGTCACCAAAGCATCTGCAGAGCCGTCGTAGCGGGGTTCATCAAGCTGCACGGCGCAGACATCGCCGGTTTGGGGAATGATGGCCATAAAGCGCTGGTTCCAGTTGTGATGATCCGCGCTGTAGACCAGATGGACATAGCCATCCACATTGTGGGAAACGTCTCCAATGGTGACGGTTGCCTGCTCCAGCGCCGCCGGTCCGGTGCTCATGAAGACCGGCTGATACCGCTGGCGAAACTCCAGCGCATCGCCGTTATCCATTACTGCCCTGTGGGTGTACAGAGGAAGGGAACCGTAATCACAGGCGGACAGGGCAATATCATGGGACGTCCCCTGCACTTCCACCGCCATTTCCCAGCCGTTTGGCCGTTTCAGCAGCGAAGCCGCATCAATCACCGCCATGCCGCTGTACACCGCGCCGTGGCGTGTCTCAAAGCGCGTCTGCCAGCGGATGCTTCCGCTAACGCCGTCGCCCAAAAGCGCTGTGGTGCAGGTGTACCGGTAGACATCAATGCCCTCCTGCGGGCTTGCCTGTTCAACTTCCCACAGAGGATCACCCACAGGCAGCAGTTCTGTCTGTTCCGGTCCAAACTGAACGGCGGTTATCAGATGCGCCGTCGGAAGCTCTCCGGCGTCAACGCTGATAACGCCTTCGTTGAGACTTACCAGGGTTTTGAGCTGGTATTCCTCCTGAGGAGTACGGAAATCCACAAACTGTCCGCATGCCCCCATGTCGGCGGGAACAACCACATGGAAATCACCCTGCAGCGAAAATTCCGGCTCAAGCCGTAAAAAGGGCCTGATCTGTTTGATAAACAACTGCCGGTCCCGGTCCAGCTTGAACTCAAGGTCGAAGACAATGTCATCGGCTTCGTATGCGTCGGCGTCTATGGGATACCACTGCCGGATATCCGCCAGCACCCCGCCCAGAAGATTGTATTCCGCATCGTCCACAACCCAGGTGCCCGCAGGCAAAAGGCTGGAAAACACCGTCCGGGCGATGTCTGCCACGGTATTATCATCGTCAATGGTAAGCAGCGCGGTTTCCGGCACCTCGCCGTTTTCCGGGCTCACCACACTTACATCCCCGGCCTGACTGGTAATAAGCATGCGCTGGTCACGGCTGTAGGGCAAGCCGGTGAAGGGCAAGCCGGTGAAGGGCAAGCCGGTGAAGGCCACGCCGTTGACCGCCTCGTCCCTGAAGGAGCGGGTTACCAGCACGCCCATGGCCATGGCGTCAACGTTGTCAAAGCCGTAGTAGCTGCGTTCCTCAAAGGCCCGGGGCAGCCAGAAACTGGCCCATACTTTTTTTAAGGCCCGCTGCAACGTTCGTCTGGCCAGAGAATCCCATGCTTCGGCACACAGACTGCCGTCGGCGGAAAGGGTCACGGAATCCGCGGCACAGGCGTTTGTTGATTCGTAGAGTCCCGCACCGCTGAATTCCAGCGAATCCTCCAGCGTAGAGGAAGAACGGAAGCGCACCAGTACGTCCTGACTGCCAAAGATTTCAGCGATTCTGACCACCAGGGCATCCACCAGAGTTTGATCCACATCGCCGTCATCCCGCATGGTGTCATTAAAGTCGTCAAGCATCTGCCTGCGCAGGGGAAGATCCCCTCTCAGGGCTTCATTGCCGGTTATCCAGCGGCCCCAGGCTTCATAGGTGACTGCCTCTTCGCCGTTGCCGATGTCCGCCCTCAGGGTGTTGGACTGCATAAAGCTGCGGTAATAGTGCATGGGAATGGCAAAGGCCGGGCCGCCATAGCTGCTGTCCATCCCCTGAAACAGCACCGCCAGATTCCCTGCCTTGCCCCCCACCCGGGCTTTGGCGGTTTCACGCTCAGCAGCGGTTTCAACGGGTATATCATATAACGAGGGCAGCTCCGTATAATCGAAGTCCGCGGCAACCGGGGGCTCCGCATCGGGTTCCTGGAGGCTCCACCATGCTTCGGCTTCCGAAAGCCCAGCCTCCTCAACAGTGTATCCAACCATGGAAACCGTGAGTTTCACCAGCAGGTTTTCGTACTGCGCCATAAGGCCGGGACCGTCTTTCAAATAGAAGTTAGGGGTTCCCCGCCGTCCGCAGCGCACATTTATGTGACTCAGAATCCCCTGCGCTTCGGCGGTGACAACACCGCTGACCACCATGGGCAGATCAAAGGGAGCGTGATCCAGCACCACAATATCCCGCCAGCCAATCTCGCCGTCATCCACCGCATCTTCAAAAGTACTGCGATTGAAAACGCGCACATATCCATAGGCCGTACCCGGAGTATACACCTCGAAGTCCGGCGCCGGGCTGCAATCCGCAACCGCAATACCATCTGCGGGCCATGAATCCACCCGCTGCTGATCCAGAGCCGAGGCAGGGACATAGAGCAGATCATCAAAGCCGAATCGGGCTTTCAGTTCCCCGGCAATGTAGAGCATATCGTCATGGCCAATGTCGTCCACCGCATTTCCGGCGTACACGGAAAACCCGTACTCAAGACCGTGACAGGCTTCGGACAATTTCACCAGCGCTCCGGCAAAATACTGCCGGGCATCGGGTTTCATCAGCAAATCGGCATAGCCGTCGGCGGTCAGGGACGCGTACCACTGGGGAAACGCCTCCCGCATAAAATCGAAATGAAAAGGCCACTGCTGCACATTGTGCAGCAAGGTTGGCAAAGGAGCGTCCTGGTTCGCAGGCACCATATACTTTGCCACCTGCAACATCATGGCACTGGAGGTATCTTCTATGGCCCACTGCGAATATTCATCCACAGAGGCAAACTCTGTAATGCACACATCAAAACCCATGCGTTCCGTGGCTTCCCCGCAGGGATGTACCGCCGGTTCCGCATCAGCTTCATCGCTTTCAGTATCTTCAATCTCCTGAATATCGGATTCATCTGCCAGTTCTGTTTCGTTGGCGTCCTCCACCATGTCGGCGTCATCACCCTCCGGGGATTCGACAATATCCTCATCCCCATCGGCATACACGGGAACAGCTTTATCCGATCCGGCGCATCCGGTCAGCAGCAAAACCCCTGCAAGCAAAGCAACTATCAATGGGTAAACACGCATCGAACCCTCAAAGCGGTTCCGCCGGTATTCCATGGATCAGCCTCCATTGTCACAGAGCAGTCGGGGCAGACCATATCCCGGTTGTTTGACATGGCATGGGTTTTCTCCGGCCAGATCCAGCCGGAGCCCCGCATCAGCAATCCGTTTTCAATCACCGCATGCACCGGATTCACCCGATCTGCTCCCCACTGGGCAAAGGGTACCGGACCATCCAGCACAAACTCCAGCACGTTATGGGTCAAATCGTGAATACCGAATGCCGAGGTATCGCTGCAGCTCTGGTATTCCTCAGGGGCAAACAGCCACCCGCCTTGCTCCCGGGTCCACAGATCGCCATTAAAGAACCCCACCGGGGAAGTCTGCTCAAAGGGATCATTGCCCAGAATATTCATATGGCAATCGCTGTCGTCATCTCCCCAGGGAAAATCGAACCAGTGGTCCGCGGTATCCATGGGACCCCGTGAGGCATATTCAAACTGGGCCTCTGTGGGAAGACTGCCGCCTATCCAGGCGCAAAAGGCCGCGGCGTCGTGGCGGGTCACGCAGGTCACCGGATGGGTATCCTTGCCCGGCTGATCATAATTGGTTGTTCCCCCGGAAGGCGGCACCTGTTGCCAGTCCAGACAATAGCTGTTGTCAGGAACCGTGCAGGCTCCGGCCTCAACACAGTGCCGGTACATCGCCACGGTCACCGGGGTACGCAGCATACTGAAGCCCGTCAAATGCTCACGCCGCTGGGGCCGGGAGTTGTTACGGTTGTCAAGCCGGTCTTCCGGGGTGCCGATCCAGAAGGTGCGGCACTGACCGTCGGGCACCACCACACAGCGTTCCAGCGGCACATCGGTTCCCGGCAGAGTCATGTCGCTGCTGCAATCCGGGAAAACGTGATCACCATCCCCGGGGCTGCAATCGTAGCGCTCCCATTGAGGGGTTTCGCAGACAGGGTTCACCTGCCGTGGTGTTCCAAAGTCACCGTTGTCCATGGGCGTCTGTTCGAAGACCCAGTTTCTCATGTCGTCGTTCTGCTGAGCATCGTATGCGTCAAAGCACAGGGCGTAGGAATGCCCTTTTTCCGGGAACACCGGCATCATGTCTTCGTCATAGACCACGGCGTCGACCCGCAGACCATCACAGTCCAGATAAAAACTGTCGCCGCCATTGCCAAGGTTGTATGTCCCCCAGGTCCAGTCGACATCCGGGGCGCAGGGCTGCTCACGGTCTATGCCCAGCAGAATATATCCCTTGGGCATGATAACCAGCGATGTTTCGATGGGGGTTTCGTGGGCGCTGTCCCCCACAACGCAACCATTGAGATCAAACTGTGTGTTGGTGCGGTTGTATATCTCCAGCCACTCGCACATGTCGTCATCCCCGGCCAAAGGATCGTACATCATCTCGGTGATAATCAGTTCACCGGCAGCGGGATGCACCGGCCCGGGGATATCCTGTTCAGCGTCGGAATCGGCCTCTGCTTCCTCTTCGCCTTCAGCATCATCAGCAATTTCGGACTCAACAGAATCGCTGTCCTCTTCCACATCCGGGGCAGTTTCTTCATCACTGTCCGCATCGCCGTTCTTGTCTGTGTCTGAGGTCTCATCTTCCACAGCGTCCATATCATCGCCATCGGGCAGGGTTTCGGTGAGGTCTGCGTCACCATCCACATCTGCCGGAGAGGTTTTATCAGCCCCGGCGCAGGATGCCATAAACAGGCCCAGCGTCAACAGCAGACACAACAGCACACAACGGCTCCCCCGCGGATACTTCTTTATATTCATGACTTCGGCTTTCGGACTACCCTGCCCCGGCACACCCGCTACACCACTAAGTACTACTCTGTTTTCGAAACCTTGATATTTTCTTGTGAGATATCTCACTCACCGATAATTTTTACCAGCACCCGTTTGCGGCGGCGACCGTCAAACTCGCCGTAGAAAATCTGTTCCCAGGGGCCAAAATCCAGACGGCCGTCGGTGATGGCCACCACCACCTCGCGGCCCATGACCTGACGCTTCATATGGGCGTCGGCGTTGTCCTCGCCGGTACGGTTGTGATGATATTTTCCAACCGGCTCGTGGGGCGCAAGCTGTTCCAGCCACTGCTCGTAATCGTGATGCAGGCCGGATTCGTCGTCGTTGATAAACACCGAAGCGGTGATGTGCATGGCGTTGACCAGTACCAGTCCCTCGCTTACGCCGCTTTCCCGCAGGCAGTCGTTGACATGGGGAGTGATATTGAGAAAGGCCCGGCGGGTGGGGATATCAAACCATAATTCCTTGCGATAGCTTTTCATTCGTTCCTCTGTTCTGTTGAACTTACTGTGTCGGATGCCGGTGGATTCGCCGCTGCATCACCGCAGCCCGGCGATGCAACACCCTCCACAGACACCCCGGCACACATGCTGTTATCGTGCAGCGGGACTGCTAATGCAGCACCCGCACCACACCGACCACCTTGCCCTGCACCCGAAAATCCGGCCGGGTGATGACAATTTCCTTGTAGTGAGGATTGGCGGGCACCAGCAAAATTGCGCCGTCATCGCGGAAGCGCAGGGTTTTCACCGTGGCTTCGTCCTCGATGAGCGCCACCACAATATCGCCGCTGTCGGCGGTATCCTGCTGCCGCACAATGACCAGATCCTCGTTAAGAATCCCCTCGTCCACCATGCTGTCTCCCTGTACCTTGAGGGCAAAGAGATTTGCGCCCCGGGCAAGGATACGGTCCACAAAGATGGTGTTCTCAATGTTCTTG
>Ga0070729_10002758_pt1 | contig 21827 bp, 19 predicted proteins | sample tdDd472_FD_66725 | JGI IMG/M metagenome (GOLD analysis project Ga0070729, IMG submission 66725) | Marine sediment microbial communities from the Atlantic coast under amendment with organic carbon and nitrate - tdDd47.2 | ecosystem: Environmental > Aquatic > Marine > Coastal > Sediment | place... | reverse complement strand
TGTTTGTGCGTTGTTGCTCGATGAGACCAACCCCTCGTTCAATCATTTCCCTCAGTTCTTCCTGGTTGGAACTACTGAGTAAGGCTTGTTCAAAAGAAATTTTCTTTTGGAAATATGCCGAGGCGAGCGCCTGGTTGAACGTCTGCATTCCGTGCTTACCCTGCCCAGTCTGCATTGCAGAATAAAGTTGGTGTACCTTGTCTTCTCGTATCAAGTTCCGGATCGCCGAATTGGGAACTAGGATCTCCATAATCAACACCCTGCCACTTCCACTCATTTTTGGAAGAAGGGCCTGACAGAAAATACCTTCAAGGGCAAGGGAGAGTTGAGCGCGAACTTGGGCCTGTTGGTGTGCGGGAAACGCATCAATTAACCTGTTAATTGTCTCAGGTGCAGAGTTCGTGTGCAATGTTGCAAACGTGAGGTGACCCGTTTCTGCAATGGTGATGGCAGTCTCCATCGTTTCAAGGTCTCTCATTTCACCGATCAGTACGACATCGGGATCCTGTCGTAGCGCCGATCGCAAAGCTGACCCAAACGCATGCGTGTCCGCATGAATTTCACGTTGGTTGATCAGGCAACGTTTATGGTGGTGAAGATATTCCACTGGATCCTCAATCGTAAGAATATGAGAGTGTTTTTCCGAATTGATTTTATCAATCATTGCCGCCAAAGTGGTTGATTTCCCAGAGCCTGTGGGCCCGGTCACCAAAACAAGGCCTCGCGGCTTGTTACAGATTTTGGAAATGATTGGGGGTAATCCGAGTGCTTGCATACTCGGGATTTCATGGGGAATCATTCGAAATGCTCCCGCGATAGCCCCGCGCTGATTGTATACATTGGCTCGAAAACGGGATAGCCCCTTTACACCGAATGAAAAATCCAGCTCCAGATCCTCCTCCAATCGGTGCTTTTGGGCATCAGTTAAAACCGAATAGCACAACTGCTTGGTTTCAGCGGGCCCCAATGGTGGAATTTTCAAAGGAATCAATCGACCATCAACCCGTATCTGAGGAGGCGTATTGGTAGAAATGTGAAGATCCGTCCCCTTCTGATCGATCATCGTCTTCAATAACTGAGAAAGTGTAACGGCCACCTAGTCCCCCTTCTACAAAACGGTCTCTTTTAAAACTTCTTCAATATTTGCAGTTCCAGCGAGGATTTTACAAATCCCACTCCTACGTAGTGTGATCATACCTTCTGCAATTGCCTGCTCTTTCAATTCAACCGAATTCGCGCCCGTGAGCACAAGTTCACGAAGGTCATCTGACATCTCCATGACTTCAAATAACCCAAGTCGGCCTTTTGTACCTGTCTGGTTACAGGTAGGACAACCTTGGCCTTCCATAATTTTCGCTTCCTCCGCTTCTTCCTTAGACATGCCGATATCAACAAGGGCCCGGACAGGTGTGCTGACTTCCTGCTTACATTCCTTGCAAACACGCCTTATCAGACGCTGAGCACAAATTAGGTGAACCGAGGTTGCCACCAGAAAGGGTTCAATACCCATGTTCATCAAACGGTTAATCGTGCTTGGGGCATCGTTTGTGTGAAGGGTCGAGAGAACTAAGTGTCCTGTTAAACTTGCTTTAATGGCAATTTCTGCCGTTTCAAAATCCCGAATCTCGCCAACCAAAACAATATTGGGATCCTGCCTGAGAAAGGAACGCAGGGCCGCAGCAAAATTTAACCCAATCTGTTCCTTCATCTGGACCTGATTGATACCAGCCATATTGAATTCTACTGGATCCTCTGCCGTCATGATATTTGTTGTTGGCTTATTCAACTGTTGGATCGCACTGTAAAGCGTGTTGGTCTTACCGCTTCCAGTAGGCCCCGTAACCAACGCCATGCCCCAAGGGCGATTAATTGCACGTGTAAATTTATCCAGTGATTCCGTTTCAAAGCCCAATTTAGTCATATCCAACATAAGATTGTCGGAGTCAAGCAGGCGCAGGACGATTTTTTCACCAAATAAAGTAGGCAGGGATGAAACACGAAAATCGAGTTCTTTGCGCCGCCCGTCAATTTTCATTTTCATTTTAATACGACCGTCCTGAGGCAAGCGCTTTTCAGAAATGTCGAGTTTTGCCATAATTTTAACGCGACTTAAAATCGCATCACGCAACTTCATCGGAGGCTTGGTTTCAACATGCAGCATACCGTCAATCCGGTAGCGAACTCGGAATTCCTTTTCATAGGGTTCAATATGAATATCGCTGGCACCTTTCCGTACCGCACCTGTCAATATGGAGTTCACGATCTTAACGACCGGAGCAGCATCGGTGGAACTTTCTAGTGCATCAGCATCGATCTCTTCTTCGTCGTCGACTACTTCAAGTTCGGATTGGTCATCCTCATCGAAATCGAATTCCTCCATGGCATTCTTGAGCGCAATAGCACTCGTCACACCATAGTACTTTTCAATGGCTTCCCTGAGTGCTAATTCGCTTGTCACAACAGGTTCAATATTATAACCAGTCATGAACTTGATATCATCCATGGCGAACACATTACTTGGATCGGTCATCGCAAGGGTGAGGGTTGCATGCGAACGGTTAATCGGCAGAACTTGGTACTTTTTCGCTACATCAGCCGGAATTAGTTTGATCACACTTTCATCAATATCAAATGCGGTCAGATTGACAGCAGGCACACCAAATTGCTGACTTAAAAAATCTGTTATCTCTTGATCGGAGACAAAACCAAGTTTTATGAGAGCAAGCCCTATGCGTCCCCCCATCTCTTCCTGGAGTTTCAACGCCTTCTCAAGTTGATCCCGATCAATTAAATTGGCCTGAATAAGAAGTTCACCAAGTTTACTCAAAGTTCACACTCTCTTTTTATGGATCTGCAGTTTAAGACTAATATTTTGTGTGGGAAAAGTCAATATCACCATCCATTATAATTAGATAAAAAGTGAGTTTTACTGCAGAGTTTCCATCGCAAGATCGGCCACGTCGCGAGGGTTTTCGAGTCCCGAAAGTGCGACTGTAGCATCCGCCAGCTGATAAAAAATCCGTCTCTGTTCAAAAAGACGCCACAACTCACCATAACTACGTACTAAGGGACGTCTCTTTTTTCCTTGTACCCTGGACCAGATGGCATTAAAACTCATATCGAGGTTAATACTAAAACCGTGGGCGGCAATCAGACTTCTAGCGGCTCCCTGTACGAAAGTTCCTCCGCCAAGACTGATCACGGTTGCCCCTTTGATATCGACTAAACAGGCAAGCTCAAGATCCCTGAAGTGGGACTCACCAAAGCGGTCGAATATGTCCCTGATGGTGCAACCGGCTTTTGTCTGTATCACGTCGTCCAAGTCAAGCCATTTCAAACCAAGCCTGAGGGCCAATTGCCGAGCGACCGTTGATTTACCTACGCCCATGAAACCGGTAATATAAATATTCATCCTTCGAGTTCTGGAGGCATAAGGGTAAATGTTTCCATAAATTTGGTTGAGTAATCACCCTTAAGAAAAGAATCGTGTTTTAAAATCCCAAGATGAAGCGTTCGGTTGGTTTTTATTCCTTCCAGAACGGTGAGATCCAAAGCGCGATTCATCCTTGCAATGGCCTCTTCCCTATCTTTTCCGAATGACATTAATTTGGCAATCAATGAATCGTAATGCGGTGGAACAAAGTATCCGGCATATGCAGCTGAATCGACCCGAATGCCTGGCCCGCCAGGTAAATGAAAATAATCAATATGGCCTGGAGAAGGCAGAAAAGAAACGGGATCTTCAGCATTAATTCGACATTCAATTGCATGCCCTTGGATGTGTATGTCCTCCTGGCGAACTTTTATGGGTACACCAGCGGCAACGCGAATTTGCCACTTGACAAGATCGACACCTGTCACAAGCTCGGTGATGCCATGCTCAACCTGGATGCGAGTGTTCATTTCCATGAAATAAAACTTCATATCGTCATCAAGAAGAAATTCGACCGTTCCGGCACTGAAATAGCCCGTTGCTCGAGCCGCTTTAATCGCGGCTTCACCCATCTGCTCTCGAAGTTCAGAGGATAGAATCGCTGAAGGTGCCTCTTCGATAATCTTCTGATGACGGCGTTGAATGGAGCATTCACGCTCCCCTAAATGAACAATATTACCGTACTTATCACCCAAAACCTGTATCTCGATATGCCTTGGGTTGGTGAGAAATTTTTCAATATAGACTTCATCATTGGAAAATGAAATACGTGCTTCAGATTTTGCCAGGTTGTAGTTTTTTTCAAGCTCATCTTCGGAACGGACAATTCGCATTCCGCGGCCGCCCCCACCAGCGCTGGCTTTGATGATTACGGGAAAACCGATCTTTTTACTTACCTCCTGAGCATGTTCCAAGTTTCGCAACGGTCCATCTGAACCCGGCAACACTGGGACACCAGCCGAAATCATGGTCTTTCTTGCTTCTGCCTTATCCCCCATTCGCTTTATCGATTCAATTGAAGGACCGATGAACTGAATATTACACGCAAGAGCTGCCTCAATAAATTGAGGATTCTCTGAAAGAAAACCATAGCCAGGATGAATCGCTTCAGCACCAGTTATTTCAGCTGCGGAAATAATGGAAGGAACATGAAGATAACTTGCTGAGGATGGTGCAGGACCAATGCAAACATCTTCATCTGCGAAACGCCGATGTAACGCCATTTCATCAGCAGATGAGTAGACAGCTACCGTTTTTATGCCCATCTCTTTGCAGGCCCAAATAACACGCAGAGCAATTTCTCCACGATTTGCAATCAGAATTTTTTGAAACATGCTGCAACCTATTTCTTGATACTGAAAAGCTTCTGTCCGTATTCCACAGGCTGTGCATTTTCAATAAAGACTTGGTGAATCGTTCCGCCAGTCTCGGCAAGAATCTCGTTCATCAGTTTCATAGCTTCAACAATGCAGAGCACCTGGCCCTTTTCAATGGAATCACCAATCTTGACAAATGGTTCCGAGTTAGGATTCGGAGCAGCATAGAAGGTACCTACAATCGGAGAGGTTACATACTCTAGATTGGGATCGTCAGCAGACATCTCCAAGGCGGAATCCTCAATAGGTTTGGGTGCACTATTGGCTGTTGCCATAATTGCTTGGCCTGGATCAACATACACTTCTCTTACATCTGATTTGGCCAGGTATAAAGAATTCTCACCTTGCTCAATTTTCATTTCATTGATTGATAAATTGGCAAACAGCTCCATCAATGCCTTGATATCATTAGTTTCCACGGATCTCCTCCCGTATGCTCAGCTTTCAATTATTGAGAGGGACTGTAGACTCTTCACTCGCAGCCAGAATTTTGAACGTCCCAATTGAAGGTCGTCCTTTTGGACACCGATCATAAGGTAACCTTTACCTACATGAGAAATCAATAAATTCTTTTCCTGGAATTGGATTTGAAGCCATTCAGTTTCACCAAGCGCCACTTCACTGGAGAGACGATTTGTCTCCTTAAACAAACTAGCTGATTCGGCGGCAATTGTATCGTCATCTTCACGATCCTTGAGCTTCTCGATAATTAAGCCGTCATGGTCCACTATGAGGACATTTTCAAAACCAAGTTCTTTTTTTTCTATTTCTTCCAGGATGCGATCAAACAAAAGTTTTATCTCCTAATCTTTTCCAGATAGTCCTTGAGACGATTCAATTTATCGCGTCTTGGACTACGTGTTTCAGGGTCGGATATTGACCCATCTTCGCCTTCGTTAGGTTCAATTATAGACCCGTCTGCATCCTCCTGTACAGTATCAGGCACGTCGACAGAATGAAGTTCGGGAGTATCTTCCGTGGCAGTCGGTGGTTTGGAAACGTCTTCTGTTCGGTCTGCGCCCTCATCGGGCCCCGAATCGGGGCGATACGCCTCAATTGCCAGATTATCCAACTCCTCAAGAAGGGAGGGCTGAAAAAGTTTCAAGGTCTCAAGAAAGGGTTCGGCCTCACCGTGAAGACCAAGTTTCATGAAACTGAATGCTAGGCCATAGGAAGCCCTAATATTTCCGGGATCAACCTGAAGCGCTTTTTGGTAGTGTTCAATGGCATTATCGAATTTTCCAGTTTCCTGGAAAGCCCTACCAACAGCAAGAAGCAGAGGAAGATGTTGTGAATCAGCGGTAAGGCCCTCAAGTCCATAGTGGATGACTTGAGAAAACTCTGTTTCTTTGCGATATTCTTCGCAAATACGAAAATAGACCCTGGGATCAGGGTCTATTTTCACTTTTCGAATTAAGGAATCCAATAAAAGACTCATAGGAAGTTGCCTTTGAGGCTAAGCCTTAAGGAACATTGCTGACGTTTTCGACTTGAAGCAGGACCACAATGGATTCTTCAACATTGTCTTCGTCAAAAGCACGTACACGGATCTGATAATCTCGAACATCTCCACCAACCGTGGGAAGGTTGAAAGGACCACCAGAAGCATTTACTGAGAAGTCATTAACATCGAAGATGTCATACCATCGAGATACTCCGTCACTTGGTGGCTCGGTAGTAGTCTGCCCTGCTTCTCCACCAGGCGCATCATAGTAGGCGTTGAACAGGAATTCACCGTAGTTCTCATTATGCGTTAATGGTGTGATGAAGTTGCGCTCATAGATCACATTGGCAATCCTTTCAGGATTTTTATTAGCCTGCTTCGCACCACCTCCACCGGTTCCACCGGTATCTGCCTGGCCATGAGTAAGATCAACGACCATAATCAGCCCAGCAGTGTTGGAGATAGGATTAGTCTTCTCGTGATCCACATAGAAACTGGTTCCTGTTGTCTGATCATAGTTTAGGTAAAAGCTCATACGCTCACTAATTCCAACAAGCGTATTTGGGAGCAAAGGATCGATTGCTGCTGCACTGTAATGAAGACCGATGTATGGGAAATCAATTACATCGACACCGTCGGTCATATAGTCTACTTTGAGAATGTAAACAACTGAAAGAGCACCACCAATTTGGGAAGCTTCGATTTTGAAGACGACCGCATCATCAGTTGAATCAGGATCATCCTGATAATGAACGGTCACATAACCGCCACCTTCACCCGTTTCACCACCTGTGTAGTCGACCCATCCATCCAGCGTACCACCACGGTCACCTGCGATGATTTCAACTCGCCAATCCATACGGTGATTCGCAGGATCAACAACACGGAAACTAATGACCCCATCCTGCCCTGGCAGCAAATCATCTCCGCCATCGTTACCTGCTGTAAATGTGACATCCTCGATGGTGGGGGCGTCAGGAGTGGGAACGTCGGTTGTATTGTAAGTGACAAGTTTTACAGACTTTCGCGTACCTTGGCTATAGCCGTAGTTCTCATCATCATAGGCAGTAATTTCAAAGGTAAGGAACCCTTGTGTATTCCCAGTCCCGTCACTAAAGGTAACGGTCTCTTGACCATGACCTTCAGGAATCTCGCCTAATGACGGTCCATAGACAGCGTTATCCCCTGCAATTCGGCGTACTCGCCAGGTAGAGTCCTGATTCTCTGGATCATCGATCTGGAAGGTGAAGGCACCAGAAGTTCCATTCAAAATGGAAGTTCCAGGGTCCTGTTCAAGTAAGGTAATAGCTGGGGGTTGATTGATGATTTCGTCAGTGACATCAACCGTGACTGATTGAGATACGATGGGAGAACCACCACGTCCTGTTACGATCAATCTGAACACGTTGGCGCCAAGACGGCTAAGTGGTGGCGAGAAGAAACTTTCACGCCCCGTGACATCCTTTGCAACACCGTTAATTGGAAACAGCTCTACTTTGTCGTAATCACCAGTGAGTTTCCAGAAAAAGGCGACCTGCGAATAGCGTGAGGCTGTTTCATGGGAAACACTGAAGACCTGAATAGTTGGGTCTTCGAAATTTATGCCTCCAGTCACGGAAATAGGTGTGTCTAAGGCGCGTGTATCTTGGGAAAAGTTAGAAGCCTTGTATGCATATAGTAGAGGCAAAACAGATGCTTCTGGAACGATATTGACACTATCAAAGGTTAGATCCTTACCTTCAAAAGAAACCGGCACACCGCTGAAGCTTTGCGGACTCATTGACAATTGACTTGGCTCCCCAAAGACAGCCCAAGTTAGGTCGGTTGATTGTCCATCAACCAGACTATAGTTACTCGCAAAAAACTCTTCAATCTGTACCTGATCCTGGTTGACTGGAACAGCAGGATAGACATCGACAGCATCCGAACCATCCGTACCATTTGAAGAGGTTGAACCGAAGGCGTTCCCAACTATGAGTTGAGGCGTTCCAAAGCTGACTGTCTCCGTGGTAATAAGAGGAGATAGATAGCTTGTATTCACCGCATAATTCCCAACTGGGAAATCGTAACCAAAAAGAGCCGTCGTACGGCCGAAAGGATCCGTGAGATATCCACCCTGAATGAGCCCAAATGCCGTCCACGTAGCATTCCAATCGTCACCTACCCGAACACTCTTGTCATAAACAAAGGTTTGAATGGAGGGAATCAGATCGTCATAAGGAAGGTAAGCTGCACATTGGATATTGAAAGCTCCCTCTGCGGACACATTCTGACCAGCGAGGTTACGACCAAAAACGGTGATATAGCAATTGAATTCGGCGATAGTTGCCGGATTAATGTAGAACTCATCTGCCAAAGCACCATACAATTTGTCGCTTGTGGAGACAACTGGAATTTCGAAAGAGTCACAGGTAGGCGCCGTAGCCGAACGATAACCCAAAGCGATGTTTAATGGTCCCGTTTTGGTCGGCAAGGTAGCCGAACCAGCAGCGTCGGTACGCTCGAAAACTAATTCGTACCTGGTTACATTGACATGGGAAACACTGTTGTCAAGTCCTGAAAAAAAGGAATTGACGCAAACTTCCACTGAAGCAGTGGTCGTTGACAGATTTTGTACCATTTCAACTTCACAGTAATCCCCTTCACAGTCCACCGTTGTCTGCAGGAACACGGACTTATCGTCATTCTCAGAAGTATTTGCTCCTCCGCCACAGCTCCAAAGCAAGCCTACGAGGCTGCCGACTAGCACTAAGACGACTGTTTTGGTGATTTGCTTTCTAATCATTTCCTTCCTCACTTTAAAAAATTCACTAGTACTTGACGATTCTAGGAGTTACAAAGATAAGCAATTCCTGGTTAGCAATTTCCTTGCGCTCAGAACCAAACAATCGACGAATCACAGGCATTTGTTTAAGACCAGGAATCCCTTGGGAACTATCCTGTTCGTTTAGCACATAAATACCGCCGATGACCGCAGTACCGCCATCTTTAACCAAAACCCTTGTTTCAGCTCGACGAATGTTTATTATGGGGTTACCAAGCACCTCACGCGTGAAATCGGGTTCCGATTTGTCAACAATCAGGTCCATAATGATTGTTTTTTCGGAGGTGATATGCGGCGTCACTTCCAATTCTAAAACTGCATTAATATATCGAACCGTAATCGTACCGCGTTGAATGGTTTGAACGGGAATTTTTTGACCATTTTGAATGATCGCCGTTTTGTTATTTTGAGTCGTAACCTTTGGTGCCGAGATAATCTGACCAAGGCCCTCGGATTCCAGTAGCTGTAGAGAAATATCAAGCTTGAAGGTATCCAAGATGTTTCCAAGTGAAAGTCCGAACCCAGACGGACTTTCAGCAATAACAGGGAAGTTCACCGCATAGCCACCTTCGATTCCATTCACAGAGGATCCAAGCCTCGGACCTCCAACAGTTACCCTGTTCGGAAAGGTAACCCCGGTTTGGGTTCCGTACTCAGGCGCATAAATTCCCGAAACACCCCACTGGATTCCCAGTTCGCGCATAAAGCGTTTTGTCGTTTCGACGATCCGCGACTCGATGGTGACCTGCGGTACCTGTGTATCCAGCTTCTTGATTAAGGATCGGATCGCAACCATTTTCTTAGGGATATCCTCGATAATCAAGGTGTTTGTTCGTTCATCTTGAAGAAGCGAACCACGTGGCGACAGATACTCTGTGACAATAGGAGCGACCTCTGAAGCTTTTGCATAACTCAAATGAAAGGTCACCGTTTCGGGTGGAACACTGAGAGCCTGCTCTTCGAGTAGTGCCCTTCGGGCAGCGGCTTCATCTTTGAACTTTTGAGTTGTAGCCACGCGAAGAACCCCATTGTCGTATTGGTAATCCAAGCCAGCATTTCGAAGAATGATGTCCATGGCCTGGTCCCAAGGAATGTTTGCAAACTTGTAGGTAGCTTTCAAATCCTTGACACTTGGATCAACATAGAGGTTAAATCCGACCTGGTCGGCAAAGAACCTCAGCAGGTCAGTAACATTGACATCAACAACATCAATTCCCTGAATCTCAAATCCCTTGTAAGTTTCCTCTCCGCCAGAAATTCGATCCGTTTCAAAGTTATCGGTCTCTTGGAAAAGCGAGCTTTTTTCAAACTCAGACTGCAAGGCGTCTTCTGTTTGCAAGGCATTGCTTTCAGACAACCCAATGGACTTGGAAATTGCCTGATTAGTCACCAGAATATGATTGTTGCGCGGCTTAAGTGCAGGCACGTCCTTCATTTCAGTATAAAAAGACTTTTCGGCATTAATGAAAGAGTTGAGTTCTTGATCAACTTCATCTGCAACCACGAAAGGTAAAATGCCGGTCTTCTTGGCAGGCACTACCGAGTCGTCAAAAACTTTGGTTGATTCAACCGCGGTGGCCTCCATGATGGTGGGCTCAGCCACAACAGTTTCTTCAAATGAAGGTAATTCTGATTCGATTGTCTCCACCCGTGTTTCAGGACTTGATTCAACGGGAGGTGTCTTCACGACTGCAATTTCTTGTTTAACAACTTCGCTATTGTCTTCCGCGATATCCGCCTGCTCAGGGGTTTCACTGGATGACCTTTTGATAGAAGAACTCGAGACCTCAAGCTCTTGGCTTGACACCTCGTTGGTTACTACCTGCTCGACAGGAGATGTTTCCAATGGTGCTGGTTCTACCGAATCGGTGTTTACAGATTCCGCAACGATTGGCTCGCTAGTCACGATTTCATGCGCGGCGGGTTCCGAGGGAATCTCCTCTGTAACAGCCAATGTTGGCGTTTGGACCATAAAATCGTTTGTTGCCAGAACGAGACTGTGATCTGTACTCTGTTCCAGACGGATTTCCAATGGCTGGGCCAAATCCAGAACCATTCGTGTGATAGGGGTGGGATGGACTTGGAACTGTTTGACACGAATACGACTAACTGCTGCATTCATCAGCTCGACTTGATCTTGTTCCAGGTCACAAAACACACCATAAAAATCAATGACATAGCGATCTGGTTGTGTAAGATAAAAATACTTGTATGAATCCATTTCCGGTACATCTGCAATCACCTGGACCTGGTCACCCTGCTGAACCGTTGAGACCGAGCGCAGGTATTGCGCTGTATCCCGACCCTGCAGAACCAAGCTTGAGAAATTCTGTGGAGCAGCCGGCAAGTCTTGAACTACTTGTACCTCTGGCGAAATAACCTCGGTTTCGACTGCAGCATTTGACTCATAAGGTCCACCTGCAAGACTTCCTTCAAAAAGAAGTATAACCGAACCCTTTTCTCCATCAAAAAATTGATAGGATACCGCGTCCTGAAGGTCAAAACGCAAACTCACACCCCGATTTGAATCGGGATCAAGGGCACTTTGCTCAATTTTCGCGACATGATTAATGTCAAGTGCGGAAAAATCAACATTACTTAGGACGCCGGGGAAATCTACCGTCAAGCTACCTGCATCGTTAACTGCAAAGAACTGGATTCTGCCCGCACCCGAATATTCAATCGCCAATGTGGACTTATCTCCGGAAGAAATCACGTTTGCCTTTTCAATAATGATTTCCTGAGCCCCAGCATAGACAACGGCTAAAAAGAAGATAGAAGTGGCAATGGTTTTCTTAATCATGATTTACTCTCCCCGATGTAAAACTTGGCGTTTTTCTCTTACGCGACCTTCTGTGGCCTCATCTTCGACGTATTCCTTGAACCACACTTCGTTATCCGTGATGTTCACGAGGTCTCCATCCTGAAACTTGGTTCCAACTTGGTACCATTTGTATTCGCCTCCGACAGAAAAGATGGCAAAATAGCCCTTTTCTACCTGAAAATAGATCCCCTTGAGCTCCAGCTCTTGAATGGTGTACTCCAAGCGTTCCGAAGCATCGCTTAACGCCCGATTTTTTTTGCGTTGTTCCTGGCGCTCGCGCTCCAACTCAAACGGTGATTTGAATGGCTCGCGAAGCTTGCCTTCTTTTTCATCAAGAATTGGCTCGTAACTTACACCACCCTTAATAGGCTGAATCTCTTCGCTCTGCTCCTCGGCCACAGGGTCCTTTACTGGCTCCTCCTGTTGCCCCCAAGCGATTGAAGTCAGACCAAAACACAACAGCCAGACTCCAAAGAAATGAACCACATTGTATTTCATTTGCGACCTCTCTTCCGCTTGGCTTTATTGCTGCCTTGAAGCTCGACCTTCTTGGCTTCAATCTGAGCTTTGAGTTCTTCCTCTGTCGGTTCCTGATAGGTAAAGACAGAAACGATAAAAGAAGCATCCAATGAATAAGCCGGATTCTCATCGTTTTTGGTGATACTTAGGCCTTTGATGTTCACGATGTTTGGATAATTAGATAGCTTGGCGAAAAAGTTACCCAAATCGTGATAATTTCCCAATACTCGAAACGTGAAGGGATGCTCAATGATCTCTTGGTCAGCGACAGCCTTGTTGGCACTGGACGCTTTGACTTCCAAGCCTTGTTCATTTGCCATCCTTCGAATATTTTGAAAAAACTTTGGTTTATTAATTTTTACCGGAAGGATTCGTTTCAGCTTATTGAGCTGATCCTTCAAATGAAGCATTTGCTCTTCTAGCTCTTTGGCAGTATCCCGAATTCGTTTCGCATTGCCAATTTTCAGATCCAGTTCATTAATGTCACGTTTAAGTCTTTCAGTTTGAACGATTTTGTCATTATAAACCAGAAAGTAGGCCACAACCCCTGCCAACACAATGAATAGAATGCCAAAAAAGAGCTGTTGGATTTTGGTCAAAGTCATTTCTGACCTCCTTCATCGGCAGCGCTCTGCTCAGCCTTGAGAACTTTCTCATAGCCTGGAACCATTTCAAGGAACAACTTGAATTGGTATACAGGAACCGCGTTCCCTTCCTTTTCAATGATCGTATTGAGTGTCACGTTTTTATATCGCGTATCAAGTCCTTGAATTCGATTTGCAAATGTGCCAGCTGCATCCTGTGTCCTCGATTGACCAATCAACCTGACACGATTGGGCTTGCCAATATTTTGCCCCGGCTTAAGCACATCCATTCCTCGCTCGATTACGTTTGTCAGCCTTCGATCGTATCCCTGTATGATAGAATCGATCCAAATTGACTTGGGCAGGTTATTGAAAACATCTTCAAGCAACTTGACTGGCCCCTCGCGGCGCTCTTTTAACTGACTTATTTTATTGATCTTTTCAGTCAACAATTCTTTCTGAATATCGTATTCCAATTTCTTCTGGGTCCATTTCTCAAGGGTCTTGTATTCCGCCTTCTTGGCATCACGGATGCGACGCTGTTCTTCAAAAGCCGATTTAATCTTCCAACCAATGAAGAAGAACACCCCGATTCCGACTAAAATACAAATGAGCAGAACCAGGTTCTGCTCAAGCTCGGAGACCTGTTCTCGTTTCTTCCGTTTAGCCTTAACAGGCGTGCCCTTTTTTTCGCCATTTAAATTAATTCTAATCATCACTTGTCTCCTGGCTTCCTCATGGCGAGTCCTATGACAACAGCACATGATGATTTCAGATCCTGGATGGTTTGCGCATTAAACTGCTTTTCATTAATAATGATGTTCCTAAATGGGTCCAGGAATTCGACTGGAGCATCAAATCGTTCAGAAAGTTCGGAGTCAAAATTCAGGATTTTTGAGCCACCGCCTGAAAGATAAATCTTGGTAACTCGATCCAAGTTGGTAGTTGCCTTGAAAAAGTCGAATGTTTTCTGTATCTCATTGGCAACTTCTTGGCTCATGTTCTTCAAAATGGGAATGACCTTCTCAAACGGGATGTCACCCGCGGGTTCTCCTCGTTTGAGGACTTCAGCCACATCGTAACCCACATTTAGCTCTTTCTGAATGGCATCTGTATAAAGGTTGCCACCCGTTGTGATATCACGCCAAAATACAGATTGACCCCCTTTGAGGATATTGATGTTCGCCACGGAAGCACCGATGTTGATTAAGGCGACCACCTGATCGGGAATCGTTTCGTAATTTTCAGTAAAAGCGTTTTGGATACAGAAGGAGTCCACATCAACCACAGCAGGGTTCTTTCCAGCCTGCTGGACCACGCTCATATATTCTGAGACCTTCTCTTTTTTCGCCGCAACAAGCAATACATCCATATTGCCGTCGGGCCTATCACCGTCTCCAAGGATCTGATAATCCAAATTGACGTCTTCCACGTCGAAAGGAATGAAGCTTTCTGCCTCGACCTGCATGGTCTCGACGAGCTCTTCTTCACTCATCTGGTTCACGGAGATCTTTTTAATGATTACAGAATGGCCCGAAACAGCAATGGCCACATCCGTCAGTTTAATATTATTCTCTATGAAAAGCTGGTTGGTGGCATCAACCACCATCTGACTGTCCATAATGGACCCGTCCACAATGGCCTCAGGGGGTAAGTTGATAATGCCAAGATTTGCTAATTTCCAGTTTTTACCAGCCTTTTTGGCTGCCTTAAGTTCCACGACTTTAATGGAACTTGAACCAATATCGAGACCAATCAGTCCCTTTGACCTGCCAAATAGCACCTACTCCCCCTTTTCCACCGGTATGCTTCCTTTTTACAGTGTCTTCCATTTAGTTCTTTTTGGAATCTAACATTCGAAAAACACAAGGTCAAGCACATTCTATTTGTGTTTTAGTTTTTTCAAAGAATTTTGTTATTTTTTTTATTTTTTTTCTCTAATAATGATCAAAATCACCATAATTTCAGCATTTATGATCATTGAGGATGATTGCCAAATAAGCATGATTTAAAGCACATTTTGAATAAAAAAACACGAATTCAGATGGCAAATAGATACTAAGAATGAAATTTCAATATGCCCACAGTGATATTATCATCTCCGCCCTGTTCCTTTGCTGCATCGATGAGCGTCGCCACGATTTCCTCGAGACTGCGACTATGGCTTCGTTCGACAAGGCACTCGATTTCCTCATTAGAGACCATGCTATTCAATCCATCGGAACACATGATGACGAGGTCTCCAGGTTCATGCTTTAATTGTGCCACGTCGATATCAATGTCCTGACCGCTGCCAAGAGCTTGGGTGATCACATTGCGGTAAGGGTGATTTTTTGCGATTTCCGGCGTGATCAGGCCGCGTTTAATTTGTTCATTAACCCAACTATGATCAGAAGTTAATGCCTTCAGCTGGTGGTTTCGAAACAGATAAGCCCTCGAATCCCCAACGTGTGCTAGGTATAGCCATTTTCCTCGCGGTGTCAGAGCAACGACAGTAGTTCCCATCCCGCTACATTCAATTCGAGTTGCCGTCGCACGTTTGATTTCCTCGTTGGCACTCAGGATGGACTCCTTCAACCCGCCAAGCCAGTATTCATGCTGCTTTTTCTCTTCGTCACCCGAAAAAGTTGGTGCCTGTGAATGGAAGTGCTGAAACGCCTTTTCCATTTCGTGGACTGCGATCCTGCTAGCCACCTCGCCAGCAGCGTGGCCACCCATACCATCTGCGACCACGAAGAGTCCGAGGTCCTTGTTTGCAGAAAAGTTATCTTCGTTGGCCTTACGCTTGATCCCTACATCAATGGCGAAAACCACGTCGAAATTCATTTTTTCCCCCTGAAAACAGAGAAGATAGATTTGAGCCCTTTAGATGGCTCATCTTCAGGAAAATAACTGGAGCGCAAATTTTGAAGTTCCTGGTCACCGGGAAAGATTCCAAGGGCCTCTTCCAACGTCTTTTGGGCTCGAGTCTTTAGCCCCATTCCGAGCAGGGCCTCAATGAGGGCAATACGGAACTTCACTTGATATGCATCCGCATCAATTGCCTTTTGAAAGCTTATTAGAGCATCTTTTTTCCGACCCAGGACCTCTTTCTCCGCAAGACCCTTAAAGTAAAAAATCGAGGCATTTGGCGCGAGAAATGCTGCTTTATTGAGAAATTCAACGGCTTCAATAAATTGTCCCTTTTTATAGTAGCCTACTCCTACCTTCTCGTATTGAGCGGCTTCCTTTTTTCGGGATTCAAGCACCTGAGCAGATCCAGCTGAGACTTCATCTTCGAGTGATTTATCGTATTTCTTGCGCTGACTCGGATCCTTAAGCGTATTGAAGGCCTTCACGATGAATTGATATTCGCGCTCAGCTTTTATACGATCTTCACCCTGGAACTTATCAGGGTGGGCCTCCATAGAAAGCTTTCGAAACGCCTTTCTAAGGTCCGCGACGCTACAGTCACGCTGGACATTTAATATTTTATAGTAATCCACGTCCAAAGGTCTCCGCATCTAACTGGGTTATAGCTTCCAATCTATCGATACCACCCACGATTGTCAAGTCGCTTTTTAAGTAAAACATAGTTTTTAAAAGAACTAAACGACAAAGATCACGTCTTACTATTCCTCGAAAGAAATCGCCAAGGAAGCACGAGATAATCGCCGACTCGAGTGGTAGACGATGGTCTGGAGGGGGATCAAGTCTTCTCGATCTAACAGCGATATTGTGCCCTGGACCTACATATTCACATCACTGCTGCAAACAAAATTCGTGCGGTTTAATCCAGAGTTGAATCACAAACAATAGTCATATCGGGATGCATTACCTTTTATATCAACGACTTAGATAAAGCCAATAAACTATCGCTTTTTCTGTATCAGCATACGTCGCGCAATGGTTCTCAGGACTTCAGGGATACCTCGATCCATTTTTAACAACCGTAGATCTTTGGGCATGATGCGTTTCATTAAGTTGGTGGAAATTCCAATTGGCGTCCTGGGATTCTTAACTAATATCAGGACGATTTTGTAATTCTTGGTCCACTCTCGGTTCATGCTGATTAACCGCAAGACATCCTGCTGTACATTGCGCAGAGAGGCATAGAATTCCGCCTCAGCCTCAGTAATTCTTGGCGATCGAATTACTGCTGAGCAAACCAGCTTATTGGCATCTCTGACTAGAGCGTTTCGAATTTCCCGATTCCCCTTGATAGCTGCCTGGACCTTTTGAGGAACCGACATATTGGCAATCTGTTTAATCACAGACATTGACTCTTCATCTTGTTGAGGAGTCAGCTCCTTCTTGGTGACCTTCTCCATACCGAAGGTTCGGACCCAGTCCTTGGCATCTTCAAGTGCTTCCTGCTCGACTTCCTTAAGGGTTTTGCTCTCTAAATCCTCTGCCGGTGAAACTAAATCTTTCAGCAGGAGGCGCTCGTAATCGTCTAGTTTCTGGGTCTGGTTAACACTCAACCCTGGGTTTTGGCGCAACGCCTTGACGATATCCGGGTTTTCCAATATTTTGACCTGGTTATTGACGACGAGATCTAACAATGAAGCTGGAATCGATTTTGCCACAGCCCCAAGGGCATCAGCCGGGCAGCGAGGATTCAATAAAAGAGCTGACAAGGGCTCAGTGGGCACCCTGAAGCGCTGAAGGTAAAAGGACAAATCCTCAGAGGAAACCTCTTCCCCTCCAAAGAAAACTTTGGAAGTTGTTACATCCATTTCCGAGAGAACGGCCTGCGCATCTTCCTGCAATTCTTGATATTGCTCAACCATTATGGGTAAAGCAAAAAGAAGATCATCATCCGGAATGAGCTTGAGTTGAATAATTCGACGCTGAGTATCCAGGTCTGCTTCACCAGCTCTCAATCGGTCTAAAATCGTTGTCATAGTGTGCCCCGTTTTTTTCTAATTGGCGTCCTGATCAAATGATGCGACTGTGTCGGCCAACGCCCCCTTTTCAAATACGATTGTCTCTCGAAATCCCGAATTGATATGTTGAGTAGAAAGGGTCTTCTCTCCCGTTTGTAGCGATATTCGAGTGAAGTCACCACAGGAAATAACATTTTGTGATCCGTAGTAGTACACGCGATAAGCCCCTGCCGGGAGAAGGCGCTTTGTCACTTCTCTTCCATCTATGGTCACCTCAAGCCAAACCTCCTTTTCAGCAAACACAATGAAAAGATCATCTATGCTGGGCACTAAATTGATATTGGCAGGGAGATTGGTTATTTCAAGTTGGGTCACATCACGAAAAGGACGTTCTGGCCAAACAATTGCCTGGTCCGGATCATCCGCGTCATCGGGATTAAGATCACTATCTAGCTGAATCTCCCCTCCCTCGTCTTTCGGGTCTGATGTCTGCGGGTCCGACTGGTCTTCCTGGCCAGCACTCTCCAAAGATGTCTTTGAAACCTCCTCAGCGGGGTCTTCCTCAGAATTAGTCTGGGGCATCGTGTTTTCTTCGGAACCCTTGGGCGATCCGCTATCAGTCTTTTCCTCGGCTGAAATTGTTTCCTGGTCAGCATGACCTGGAACCTCGAGCGAGAATGCGGTTGGTTTTTTGGCTTCTTGATGAACCGACCACTGCTTATAGAGCCAAGACCCAACCAAGGCCAATAACGCAACAACAACCAGGAAAACAACTACCATGATCAGACCGCGTCGTTTTTCCTGAATATAAGAGCGATTATCGATGGAAGTCTGTTCTCGATGCACTACTGAAGTAGGTTTTGTATCGTGTTGCTCATGAAACTCTGCTGTCAGAATATCTGCATCCAACCCCAAGCAAACAGCATAAGCTCTCAGAAAATTTCTTGAGTAAATGCCACCTGGCAACTTTTCGATATCGTCTTCCTCAAGGGCAATTAGAAATAAAAGGGAGATCTTCGTTTTCTCCGAAATAGATTCGAGGGTTCGCTTCTGTTTCTTGCGCTCTCTTCTGAGTTTTTCGCCAACTGTCACGGGATCCTCCAACTTGCCTCATTTATATCATATTACTGATCTTGAAACAAAGAACAACCATCCCCGGCCTGGGTTTCTATGAAAGAACCAAAAACCATAGCTGGTGGTGATAATGGCGGGTGGGTCCTGACTTTGTCTTTCCCGTGCCCCTTGTGGATTTCAATCACACATGAAAGGTTAACGCCAATTGCAGATAATCGCCTTCTAATGGATTCACCAACCGTGCTTCAAAGACTGTGTTATCCTTGTTTCGCTTCTATTTTCAATGACTTCCAGCGAGGCCAACATGCATTCAACAAGTAACTATTTTGTTTTCTGGAAAAACTATGCCTGCCTTGACGTTCAGAATATGACCCTTAAACGGGATGGTTTTGACGAAAATTCGTGGCTATTTCTGCCCGAACCAGTAGGCCCCAAACACCTTAGGTGCCTTCAGAATTGCTTTCTCATCTCCACACCTCACAAGTCCAATCTCAGAACCGATCTGCCAATCGCTCTGGCCGATTTCAGCGACTTGGCAAAATTTTTCCGCAAGGTAATTGAGGGAAAGGCCAGCGTAGGGGCATTACAACTTGCTTTCCTGCACCTTCGGCATATAACCCAGTTTCCTCGCCAACTTCAATTTAATGAGGAGTCTGCCATGTTTGCAAAGCAATTTACGGGAAGGGAACCAAAAACAGGCTTACAGGGCTTCTTGAAAAAGGACGCCCAACCGTTCCAAAAGATCAATCCATATATTGAAGCACTAGAGAGTCTAGAGAGCTGGCTGGGTCGCGAGTCTCATCAATAGAAAAGCTCGCGCGAATCTGATCGCGTAGCGTTGAATTGGTTTTCGCACCGTAAACCCAGGCCAATTCCTGGCCTGCAACCACCTCGTCACCCAAAGAAACCCGCAATACCACCCCGGCATAGGGATCGATAACGTCATCGGTTTTATGGCGTCCAGCGCCGAGATCACGGGCGGCTTCAGCAATGCTACGACCAGAAATAGCCGTCACAACTCCTGAATGTTGGGCCACGACGCTCTGGTAGGGCCATGAAGCAAAAGAGGCTGTTTCCAACTTCTTCAAGGCCCCATCACGAGCCCCGCAGGCGGAAAGATATTTAAAGAAGTAGTCCTTGGCGCTTCCATCCGCCAGCGCATTCTGGAGCTGCTCTCGAGCCATCTCATCGGTGAGCTGCGGTTTGGCCATCTGCAGCATTAACCTGCTTAAGTCCATAATCAGTTCGGTGAGTGAGGAGTTCATCTGCCCCTGAAGAATGGCGAGCGACTCGATCACTTCAAGGTAATTGCCAACGGTAAAGCCAAGAGGTTCTTCCATTCGACTGATTAGGCCACTTACCCGTAGCCCACAACGTTCACCATTCTCTTTGAGTGAGTGATAAAGGTTTCGAGCCTGTTCCAAATCGGGCATAAACGCGGCCTGGCCACATTTAACGTCCAAGCACAAATCCGACGCGCCACCTGCAAGCTTCTTTGACATAATCGAGGCGGTGATAAGAGGAAGAGAATCCACCGTTGCAGTCACGTCGCGTAGTGCATAAATGATTCGGTCTGCGGGCGCAAGATTGCGCGTTGGCATTGAGTTTGTCCATCCAATTTGCTCGAGATTACGCTGCATGTCTTCCATGCTCAAAGAGCAATTCACGCCCTCGATAGCTTCGAACTTATCAATGGTACCGCCGGAAAAGCCAAGCCCGCGCCCGGAGAGCATGGCAACAGGAACACCACATGCCGCTACGAGCGGTGCCAGGATAAGAGTGACCTTATCGCCGACTCCACCTGTCGAATGCTTGTCCAATATCTTGGAAAACCCTTTAAATTCGAGTTTATCGCCAGATTGAAACATGGCCATCGTGAGATGACCTGTCTCTTCTGCGGTCATACCGTTCAGACGGATGGCCATGAGAAGTGCCGCTGTTTGGTAAGTAGGTATGGACTCCTCGACCACGCCCTGAATCCAACCCTCAATTTGGTTTTGACTTAGGGCCCGTCCCCGTTTCTTTGCTTCGATGAGGTCCAGCATGCACTCCCCTTTTAATCGTTAGGTTGCAGGTGTCCCCTTCAGTTCATCCAAAAGGGTTTTGGCGTCCTGGTATACCGGGGGTCGTTGTCCGTCTTCCAAGGCTTCGTATTTGTGAACGAGGCTCTCAAGTTCGAGTTTCGCGCTTTCCAAATCACCCTTTTTTTCCTGGGCGGTTGCGATACGCATCTTAACGATATCTTCGAAAAACTCCTTACCAGATTTCCCATCGACCTGACGGAAATAATCCAGACCCTTATCGTAATCCTCACGACCCACATAGAGGTCACCTAACCCCAGGAGCCCCATGATTCCGTATTCACCAGGAGCCTTTGCCAGTTCTTCGTAGGTGGAGACGGCGTCATCCATCTGGCCCAACTCCATTAGGCAGGAGGCTTTGTAGATGAGTCCCTGGAATCGGCTTGCTCCACTCGCACTGGCAAGCAGTTCATCCAGCTCCTTCAGAGCGGCTTCGTTTTTTTCTTTTTCGGTTTCATATTTGGTATCAAAATTTGCATCATCAGCTGTTCGCAGGAAAGCATTTCGTGCATTGTAGAGGTTCGCCGCGGCCTGGTCCTGTTTTCCTCGATATACATTAATTCCACCCGCAATTCCGGCGAGTACAAGAACCACGACTGCAACCCACATACTCACTTTTCGGGGATGGGCCTGAATGTAACGAGCGGCCAATTCCATTTTAGTGAGAAATTCATCGTGTTTGAGAAGTTCTCTTCGTTCTTCTTTCCTCTTTGTCATATTACCAATCCTAACAGTTTAATAAAAAGGGCGCTTCCAGTGTATTTTTCCAAAATCTCAGGTAAACAATCAGAGTTACTCAG
>Ga0070729_10002757_pt1 | contig 21836 bp, 17 predicted proteins | sample tdDd472_FD_66725 | JGI IMG/M metagenome (GOLD analysis project Ga0070729, IMG submission 66725) | Marine sediment microbial communities from the Atlantic coast under amendment with organic carbon and nitrate - tdDd47.2 | ecosystem: Environmental > Aquatic > Marine > Coastal > Sediment | place... | reverse complement strand
CCAGATGGTATCACCAAGCGTAATGATGATGTGCTATCAGGTGGAGATGTTGCTAACGGATTTGAGCTGAAGGTTAGCGAGATTTTTGTTGGTAGTTATTAGGGGAAAAAGAAAAACGCGCCGAAAAATAGACGCGCTTCTGTTTTTGATTCTGTTTAGCTTATAAACTATTCAGCAAGGAAATTCCGCAGAACAGTATGTAAGATACCGCCGTTGCGATAGTATTCAACTTCCACAGGGGAATCGAGGCGAACGGTTACATCAAATGTCGTGACTTTGCCTGTGTCATCGGTTGCGGTGACCGTGAGAACATCCAATGGTTGAACATCGTCAGTAACTGGAATATCAAATGTTTCGTGTCCGGTCAAACCAAGTGAGCCGTAGGATTCGCCATCCATAAAGGTCAGTGGCAAAACACCCATCATCACTAGGTTACTGCGGTGAATACGCTCGATGCTTTCGGCAATGACAGCTTTGATGCCGAGCAATAGTGCACCTTTTGCCGCCCAGTCACGTGAGGATCCCATACCGTAATCTTTACCAGCGAGTACGAGTAATGGGGTGTTATCTTCTTTGTATTTGAGCGAGGCATCGTAGATCGGCATTTCTTCCATCGTTGGTAGATAGTAAGTTACGCCACCTTCACTACCAGGAACGAGCAAGTTCCGCAGACGAACATTCGCAAATGTTCCGCGTGTCATCACACGATCATTACCGCGACGTGAGCCGAAGCTATTGAAATATTGTGGGCTAACATCACGGTCTTGCAAGTATTTACCAGCAGGTCCGTTGATGGCGATTGCACCAGCAGGGGAAATATGATCGGTTGTTACCGAATCTCCACCTTTGACCATGACCCGTGCTCCATTAATTGCTTGAATCGGGGGAGCATCTTTTGGCAAATCAATGAAAAATGACGGCTCTTGAATGTAGGTGCTGTCTTCTTTCCATTGATATACAGCTTCACTGGTACTTGGGATTTCGTTCCATTGTTGATTTCCATCGTACACATTGCTGTATTGCTCAATATACATGTCCGCATTCAAGCTGTTTTGGATGGTGTCCATGATTTCATCTTGGCTGGGCCAAATGTCTTTAAGAAAGACATCATTACCATTTTTGTCTTGACCAATTGGATCGTTATTGATGTCAATATCAACTGTTCCTGCGAGTGCATAAGCCACGACTAACGGAGGTGATGCTAGGAAGTTCGCACGAATATCAGGACCGATACGTCCGCCAAAGTTACGATTACCACTCAAAACCGATGTCGCTACCAAATCACCTTCATTGATGGCTTCACGCACGGGTTCTGGCAATGGACCACTATTCCCGATACAAGTTGTACAACCATATCCGACTGTGTGGAAACCAAGTGCCTCAAGATGCGAGGTTAATCCAGCTTTATCAAGGTATTCAGTGACAACTTTGGAACCGGGCGCAAGGCTTGTTTTGACATAAGCTTTACTCTTAAGACCGAGCTCATTGGCTTTCTTTGCCAACAAACCTGCTGCAACCATTACCGATGGGTTACTGGTGTTAGTACAAGAGGTGATCGCCGCAATCACAACTGCCCCGTGTTTAAGGTCAATCGTATCGCCATTGTTCTTGAATGTGCCTGTTGCCGTTAATTTTTCTGCGGGCAACTCGAAACCTTGTGGCCCAAGTGGTGCACTCAAAACTTCATTGAATTTAGGTTTCAAGTCTTTAAGCAAGATACGATCTTGTGGACGTAAAGGACCTGCAACGCTGGGTTCTACAGTACCGAGGTCAAGTTCAAGTGTGTCATTGTATTCGAGATCCGCCATATCATCAGTGCGGAATAGCCCTTGTTCCTTGCTGTAGTTTTCCACAAGCTTAACGGTAGCTTCATCCCGACCAGTACGGCGTAAATAGCTAAGGGTTTCTTCATCGACGGGGAAGAAGCCCATTGTTGCACCATATTCAGGTGCCATGTTTGCAATGGTTGCACGATCAGGCAGAGCCATATTGCTTAAGCCCGGTCCGTAGAATTCAACAAATTTACCGACCACGCCTTTTTTACGTAACATCTGTGTGACCACAAGTACAAGGTCGGTTGCGGTTGCGCCTTCTGGTAATTGACCAACGAGCTTAAAGCCAACAACTTCTGGCATCAGCATATAAATTGGTTGACCGAGCATTGCAGCTTCGGCTTCGATACCACCAACACCCCAACCGAGAATACCAAGACCATTAATCATCGTGGTATGGCTATCTGTACCAACAAGTGAATCAGGGAGTGCAACTTTGCCATCACTATGCGGATCATCATACAATTGAACCACTTTGCCGAGGTATTCTAGATTTACTTGGTGAACGATACCGGTTGCGGGTGGAACTGCTTTGAAGTTAGCAAATGCTTTTTGTCCCCAATGCAAAAATTCATAACGTTCTTGATTACGGAGGAATTCCATTTCGGCATTACGTCGGATTGCGTCAGATGTTCCAAACACATCAACTTGTACGGAATGGTCAATGACCAAATCAACCGGAACTTTTGGGTTGATTTTTTGTGGATCGCCACCCATACGTGCCATTGCACTACGGAGTGCTGCAAGGTCTACCAGAGAGGGCACACCTGTAAAGTCCTGTAAAATGACTCGGGCAGGGCTGAATGGGATTTCTACAGGATTTGGGTTCTTCGCATCCCATGATGCTAAATTGCGAACATCTTTTTCGTTGAAATGATGACCATCTTGATTGCGGAGTGCATTTTCAAGAAGCACCTTGATGCTGAATGGGAGTTTATCGACATGACCGATACCCTGTTCAGTTAATTTGTTTAAGCGGTAGATGACGGCTTCGCCTGTGCCTGTGTCAAATGTGCCGCGTGCGCCAAAATTGTCGCTCATAGGCTTTTCCTTTGTTTATGTTGGGGTTGTGACAAATACACCCCGATTTCGGATAGTAGATTAATTAGAGTGGTATTTATTACTTGACGTTTTAGTATCTATGTATTTTACCAAAAATTTGGGACTGTTGTTACGGTATTTTAGAGAACATTGATATATCTTCGTTTGATTGACTTTATGTGAGGTGCTTTTGGATGATAATCACAGTATGATTAGATAAAGTGTTGATAGTTGAGAGGGATGATAAAACACAATGACAGATAAGAAACCTGATGAGCATGAGATAGATAACCATAGCAGACGATCTATCTATAACATGATGCAAAAATTGCAGGAACAGGTACGATCGAATATTCCTGCAATGATTACGCAACGATCGTTGTCTTCGTTTACATTAGCGGAAGAAGAGCCATCTTCACAAGCACATGAACAAGTCTTGGTTGTTGTCTATCCTCAAGACCCATTTGTTGGTGAGCCCGAAGTTCGGCGGATGAGTGTCAATGATATACGGAGTGGGCTTGTTAATGGACGTGTAAAAATTGAAGATAGTCGTGGCGTTGTGGCTGTACCAGATGAAAATGGGAATTATATGTATTTACCGGGAACGCCGGAATTTGATCAAGTTAATGCTTTTTATTATACGACGTTTACGCTACGGATGTATGAACGGTACGCTAAACGCTCGATTCCGTGGGCATTTGCCGCGTCAAGAATTCGGATAGACCCGCATGTCGGGAATAATGCTAATGCGTTTTATGATGAACAAAATCAATTGCTTGGGTTTCATACCTTCACCTATGAAGATCGCGAACTAAGTACTGCACAAAGCGCAGATATAGTCAGTCATGAGGCGGCACATGCGATTCTTGATGGGATTCGTGATTTGTATAATGAGTCTTTTGGGTTGGGTACGCGCGCCTTTCACGAGAGTTTTAGTGATATTACAACGGTACTTGTTGCTTTACATGATGATTCCCTCATCCGGCGATTATTAAAATGGACAAATGGTAATCTACGGATGACCACCTTTGTATCAGAAGTGGCGGAACGATTGGTACAGTTGGTTAAAGAGGGTGACGGTTATCTTTCTGAGCATACCCTGTATCTGCGAAATGCCTTCAATCAGTTCAAAGCCAAACCTTTTGATGAGTTGCCATTTACACCATTAGATCCACTTGAGCTATGTAGACAAGAGCACAGCTATTCTCGGCTATTTTCAGGTGCATTTTATGATATTTTGGTTGGCATTTATGAAAGAATTAAAGATGAGGGGGTGGCTGAGTACATTGCACTTTATAAGGCGCGCGATCTAATCGGACAATTGTTGATGATGGCAGTGGAAGCGGGACCCGTAGGAGAAATGACCTTTGATGATATAGCACGGACATTTTTAAGTATGGATGATGTGTTATATCAAGGACAAAATAATGAGATTATAAAGCATGTTTTTGCAGAACGTGGGATTCTATCTGAATCTGATGCTGATGCCCATATTGATTATGTTCATAATCTGCCTGTTTTACGCCTACCATCATCGATCAACTCGTGGTTGGCTTCTGCTCAATTTTTGGAAAATGAAGTACTACCAGCATTGGGGATCAATGCAATCGATGAATTAACACCCCTTTCGACACATCGTAATGCCGATGGTAATGTATTTATGACCTATTTTTCGTCCCGTAATATTCGATTACAAGGTGAACAATACGGCAAATTTGCAGGAACACGAGTTGATATTCTGGGTGGATTAACACTGATGTTTGATGCTGATGACCGCTTACGCAATGTATGTTATCGTCCTGTTACGGATGAAGATATTCGCCAAATACGTATTCTTACTGCCGAGATGATTCAATTAGGGACAGTTGTTGACCATTTATTCGTTTCTAGCCTTGATGCCCTACGTCAACAGATGCCACAAGGTCTATTTATTATGGATTCGCTTCCCGGTAAACTTCATGAGGAAGCGTATAAGTTGGTTAAATATCCTGTAATATTTGATGTGATCCCTGAAAAAACAGCTGATTTTGAAGATTATCTGAATAAGTGGAGTGAAAAGTCGCGTTCTTGATGAGTTGTCCTTTTACAATTTTCAGTCTGTAGAGTAGACTTTTTACATTAAATTATTCGTTGACATCAAAAAAGGATAAATTTACATGGCAAAAAAGAGCCGTACACGCGAAGCAAAACAGCGTCGCCAAAAAGAACAGCGTCAAAATCAGCAACGTATGATTATTATTGGTATTGTGATTGCAGCTGTCTTGGCGATTGCCCTTGTCATTACATCGAACCAACCTGTAGAAGCCTATATTGCGCCTGAGATTGCGACAAAGTATGACGATTTCTCATACTCGCTATCTTTGGAGGGGTATCCAAGAATTGGTAATCCTGATGCACCTGTGACAGTAGAAGAATACGCAAGTTTCTCTTGTCCTGGTTGTGAAGCCTTCCACAGTAGTTCATTTGACGCAATTTTAGAACGTGTTGGATTAGGACAAGTATTATTTACTTATGTGCCTTTACAAACTGGCTCAATCCCTAATGCAGGTGGGGCGGCACGGACAGCCCTATGCGCTGGACAACAAGGGGCATTCTGGGAAATGCACGATGTTTTATTTGAATGGCACACATTGTATGGCAATACAGCATTTTCACAAAATCGCTTGCTTGCTGGTGTGGATTCAATGGGGCTCAATGGTGGGACGCTGACGGGTTGCTTTAATTCTCAAGCAATTTCTAATGTTCTTGATGCGGCACAGGCAGAAGGTGTAGCCTCAACACCAACCATCTATGTCAATGGTGTACCCGTACAGACAGGTGAAGGCGGTGGAATCCCAACAACCGAAGAAGTCTTAACGGCGATTGATGTTGCAACCCCTAATGATTGGCGACCAACGCCTATCGTAACGGATGAATCCGAAGCTACAGAAGAAATGGAAGCAACTGACGAAGCTGATGTTGAAGTAGAGGAAACAGTGGAGGCAACTGACGAAATGGATGCGACAGAAGAACCAACCGCTGAAGCAGAAAGTAGTAGTAGTGCTGAATCAGAAGCAACCGAAGAAGCTGGTGAATAAATCTAGAGTCTAAAAAAATATGAGAGAGCAGGCACTAATAAACACCTGCTCTTTTTTTGTTGCCGATTTAGTCTTGTTTGGCAAGCATTGGACCTAATTTCCGTCCACCTAAGATGTGCATGTGAAGATGGAATACTTCTTGCCCACCATCTTCGTTGCAATTCACCATCAGACGATAGCCACTTTCTGCGATGTTCTGTTCTTTTGCAATTTTAGCCGCTACCGTGAACATCCGTCCGAGCGTTAGTTCATCAGCTTGTGTGATGTCATTAGCCGTTGGGATTTCTTTCTTCGGGATAATTAGAATATGAACAGGTGCTTGTGGGTTGATGTCTTTAAACGCCAGCACTAAATCATCTTCATATACAATTTCTGCTGGGATTTCTTTTGCGATTATTTTTGAAAAAATGGTACTCATAATCAGTCCTTTTGATAAGGTGATACAACCTACATGACCATTCCGCCATCGACCACAAGCGTCTGACCTGTTATATAGGACGCATCCGATGAGGCGAGGAATCCGACAGCTTTTGCAATATCTTCGGGTGAGCCCATACGACCCAGTGGGATAGCTTCAACTGCTTTTGCTTTGATGTCGTCTGATAGGTCGGAGGTCATGTCTGTACCCACAAACCCGGGTGCAACTGCATTTACATTGATACCACGAACGGCAACTTCTTTTGCGAGTGATTTAGTAAGCCCAATAATACCAGCTTTACTGGCGGCGTAGTTGGTTTGCCCACCATTGCCAGCAATACCAACGACACTCGTAATATTGATAATTTTGCCTGTACGTTTGCGCATCATGGTACGAACAGCTGTTTTACAACATAGCCATGTACTGCGTAAATTGGTATTAATGACGGAATCAAAATCGTCGGGATTCATCATCATAATCACGTTGTCACGGGTCATACCTGCGTTATTAACGAGAATGTCAATTGTTCCGTGATTATCTGTCACGGATTTGAACATGGCTTTTACTTGTTCTTCGTTACTGACATCCGCTTGCCAAGTTTCGGCTTTGCCACCATTGGCTTCGATTTCGGTGACAACTTCGCGTGCGGCATCACCACTACTATTGAAGTTAACGACAACGGTTGCGCCACATGATGCTAATTCTAGGCAGATAGCGCGACCAATCCCGCGACTTCCACCGGTAACTAATGCAATTTTTCCTGTTAAGTCTGACATAATTACTCCCTGAATTGGAATGGATTGTTAACTAATAAAACTATAACGTGTTGAAATGGTTACGCCTATGGTTGACCACCAACCCAACCGATGAAATCAACTTGTCCTCGTAAATCAACTGTTAGGTTATTTGCGCCGAAACCGTTGGAATTAGAATAATAGACATCAATCCGACCATCGACCCGAGGATTGACCCCAGTAAAGGCAATAAAGTCACCATCAGCAGAGAAGGCAGGGTCACACATAGTTGGTGGTGCATTACCTGTTGCGACGCTGGAATAATTCCCTTCTTTGACACGAATCCCATACGGGCATTGTCCGGCTGATCCACCGATAGCGATGCGATTTCCGTCAGGTGACCATACAGCGGACATCCCATATCGTGGGAAATCTAATTCATCATCCCGTCGAATAAGTTCGCCATCGGCTGTCATAAGGACTATTTGATTCGAGGTGTCGGTCAACTGAACCAACACAAAGCGTCCATCGGGTGACCATGCTTCTGTTAGATAACTGGTTGTATCAAGGTCGCCTTGTAAGCGAACTTCTTTGGATTGATTGGTGATGACATTTGCAATCCAGATTCGACGTTGTGGGTTGAGTAGGTCAAATTGATCACCACTAGCAAAAGCAAGCAATGAACTATTGACCCAATAAGGTGATTCTGTGACCCATGTATCCGATACTTGGCTGACAATGCCTGTATCAACTTCTAAAACATAAACGTTGCCACCTGTTGGGGGAGTTTGAGAGAGCGCATCACAAGCGTTTTCATCCCCTGGAATCCAGCTTGGACATATTGCACGATCTGAGACAAACGAGATAAAGCGGCCATCAGGTGACCATTTAGGCCAAATATCATAGGAACCATGATTAGTGATGTTTGTGCGTCCTGATCCATCTCTAGCATACAAATATATATCTATGTCGTAACCTGTAGCAACTGCCATAACCATCTGTTCTCCATTAGGCGACCAATCGGGCTCAATGAAAAAACCGCGCTGAACTAACGGATTATCACCGGGGATTAACCTTGCGCTAAACCCTGATTCCAGGTCAAGAACATAAAGTCCGTTACTGGCTTTGGTTGCATCGATTTTCACATACGATAGTGCATTGCCTCGTGGGGCAAGATAAATTTGTGAGCGTGTATTTGAATCTAATTCGAGAATTGGGATTCTAATACTGGGGCTTGCAGGGGACACTAAATATAATGTTTCGATGCCTGTATTCGGTTGTGCTGTGGCAATGTTGGCAATGCTTTGCTGGTTGTTAGAATTAATGAATGCAATCATCGGATTGATAATGCCATCTTTTACATTGTCTTGTATGGTCACTACATTCCAATTATCGAAAACAAAGGCGACTTCTGGAATTGGAGTGATAGATGCTGTCGGCGTGATGGTTGGTATTTCGGTCATGGTTTCTGTTGCCGTAGCAGTATGAGTTGCAGTTGGTGCAATTGTTGCGGTTTCTGTTGGCGAAGGATTGGCTGTTTCGCTCGGTGTAATTGTTGCAGTTGGTGTCTCAGTTGGATTTTGGGTAGGTGTTGATGTCAGCGTTGCGGTGGGTTGAGTTGCCGCATTACACGCACTGAGTAATATTCCTACGAGTAGTAAAATGATGTTTCGTCGCATATAAACCTTAGGATTCAATACCCCAATCAAAACGTAAGGATACCATGCTCTCAGACTTGTATCCACACAGAAAACCTATGATTTCCCTATGTTTAATTTACCACAATCACAACTTGATGTGCGGATTGTGTTTCATCGAAATAACTAACTGTGAGCGTATAGGTAGTGGTCACGGTTGGACACACTTCTTGACTGGCTTGACCTGTTACTACACTTTCATCCAATTTAAGTTCTTGAATATTTTGTATATCCCATCTTAGAATTGTACAGCCTCCGTTCGCGATTGACTCACTATCAGCGCGGAAAAATACAGCACTCGGTGTAAATGTTTGAGCTGGTTGCGGTGTTGGCATCGCACCTTGCGGAACAATTAGGATTTGTCCAACCCGTAAACTATTGGGGTTATCTATACAATTAGCGGTCTGTAAGTCAATGAGGCTTTCGCCAATGGCGTTTGCAATGGTGGTCAATGTATCACCTGCCTTGACCTGATATTGGTCTATCCAGTTCTCAGCTCGGGGACAATCTGGGACTTGTGTGGGAATAACTACGTCTGTTGGCGTTGGTGAAATGATTGTTACGGAACGCTGTAATTGATTTAACGGTAATGTGCTGATGGTCATGCTGTCATACATAAAAATGTCGCTTAGAATATGGTTTTCATCCGCTACGAGTTGTTGATTCTCACGTAGAGTTGTAATGGCATTTGTTGTACCGATGAGGGTTGTGCCTTCAATAACCGCTATAGAAAACCCTTTATCTGATGGCTGGATATAAACTGTCCCTTGAATTGTCAACTCAAAAGTGTCAATAAAAATTTGGCTTTGTTGATTGAGTGCCGTTTGGATAAGTGTTCCTGAATCGACCGAGATACAAGTGGGTACGGTTGTTGTTTTTAGTGGATAACCATTACATAGAATAGGTGTGGGGGTAGCACTTGCTTGTCCACAACCCGTCAGGATAAGCCACATGAATATGCTGATTGCTATTATGTTAGGGTTCATGGATTTAGTCATCGTTGGCGAGGATATAATACGACCCTCGTTTTTGTCCCATTTTTTTAAGAATATCTTTGTTCACGAGATCGACTAAATCACGTCGGATCGTTTCGGGATGGACTTCAGGAAACATGGATTTGAGGTTGCTATTGGTGATGCGACTATTGGCTTGTTTGTGCAGATAGACTAGAGCCGCTTCTTGACGAGAATTGATTTCTTGTCCCTCATATTCACCATTGAAGTGTAAGATTTCTTGTGGCGAATTATCATGACCTGCACTCACCGTCTTAGTGTCTGTATGATTTTTAGTAAGTGTGACTTTGAAACCGTGTGAACTATTGTTAAAGGCGGGTGCGTCATGTCCTTGTGATTGCATCAGCTCAATGACACGATCCACGCCATAGCCGAGGCGTTCAATAAACCCCATATCAGAAAGGATCTGAACAATTATTGGATTCCGTGAAAATCGTTCTTCTTTGAGATTTTCAATTGTCATTGGACCCGGTAGTGATCCTGGACTATGGATTTCCATATGATTGCTGTACATAAACAGTCGAATATTATCCCCTTGAATGCTATAGTCGCGATGGGCGACAGCATTGACAACCAACTCACGAACAGCTTGCATCGGAAATTCATAATCTTCTTCACGTTGCATTTTGTCATTGAGTCGGACAGATTTCCGTAGATGGTCGATCAAAAATGTTTCGGCGCGCTGAATTTGTTCAGCGAGTGTGCCTGTAATATCTTGTCGATTGAACGTATCACTCATGGATTCACCAGCAAAACGTACAGCTGTGATTTCTGAACTGCGAATAAATTGCTGTGGTGACTTACCAAATAACAATATACCTGCGTGAGTCGGGATAAATTTTTTGTCTTGCTTCACTAAACATCCGCGTTGATAAAGGATATCTTGCGTAGTTGCTTGGCTCATCCCCGTCAGGCGTTTTGCATACTGTTCGGCTTGTTGCCAATCAATATCATCGAGTGTGCTATTATGCGCAATTTCAGCTTCAAAACTAAATTCACACCGCTGCATCATCAATCGACGTAAATCATTTGGCAGAATAGGGGTGTTTTCTGTACCATTACGTTGTAGATAGCGTCCCTGATGGGAATAGACGTGGGGCAATCCTTTGGGTATATCTGCAACGATCAATTTTTTACTATTGATGATTGTTGTCGTTGGCATACTCATAATTAACGTTGGGCTGAGGCTTAATGCGCCATCAATGATTTGATTGCAGAGTGAGCCTGCGTTTGTAACCCCAATAATCGCCTGGTTTTTGATACCAACGATAATTTTGCCACCAGAACAATTTGCCATCGCTACAATCGTGTCTGTCAAATCGCTACTTGGCACATCCGATGGAAGTAGGGCGATTTGCTCGGATGTACCTTGTTTTATTATCTTTTTGAGATCCACCTCTGAAATGCTCATAGTTACTCGTTTATATTTTCGGATTCTTCATCTTCCCGATTTTGGGCTTCTGCGTCTATATCACGTTGCCGTTGTACGGGTGGTTCTAATAACACTAAGTCTAGCACTTGTTGCATGTCTTCGACAAATTGTATCGTTACATCCTTTAAAACAGGTTTGGGAATATCGACCAAGTCCTTTTTATTGTCTTTGGGGAGGATAAGATTTAGGATACGTTGACGACGAGCCGCTAGGACTTTTTCGACAACACCACCAACAGGTAAGACATGCCCACGTAAGGTAATCTCACCCGTCATTGCAAAATCGCTTTTGACATGACGTTCTGTAAATGCGGAGATGAGAGCAGTTGCTAATGTAATACCCGCCGAAGGTCCATCTTTAGGGACTGCTCCTTCTGGCATATGAATATGCACATCATAATTTTCAAAATCATCAGCTGGTAGATCGAATGCAATAGAACGTGAGCGAAGATAACTAAGCGCGATTTGGGCAGATTCTTGCAACACCTCGCCAAGTTGTCCTGTTAAGGTTAGATTACCTTTACCCGGAACAATCGATACCTCAATCGTTTGAACATCACCCCCAACTGGAGTCCATACCAAACCTGTCACGATACCAATCGTGTCTTTCCGATTCACGCGACTATCTAACATCTGGGGTGGACCTAAATATGTTTCGATAATGGATGGTGTAACGCGCGTTGGGAACTTGCGGTTGGTGGCAACGAGTTTAGCGATTTTCCGACACACATTAGCGATTTCTCGCTCTAGATTACGGACACCACTTTCATAGGTATAATAACGGGTTATGTTTTTGAGAGCAGTTGTTTGAAATTTAATACCCTGTTTATCAATACCATTGGCTTCTAATTGTTTCGGAATCAGAAATTGTTGAGCGATTTTTATTTTTTCTTCTTCGGTATATCCTTTAAATTCGATTACTTCCATACGGTCTTCAAGGGCTTCGGGGATCGCATAGAGATCATTTGCTGTAGTGATAAATGTGACCTTTGATAGATCATATGGAACTTCGAGATAATGATCGACGAACTGATTATTTTGCTCTGGGTCAAGGACTTCGAGCAATGCTGCCGATGGATCACCTCGGAAATCAGAACTCATCTTGTCGATTTCGTCTAACATAAAGACAGGGTTGGTTGTTTCTGCTCGTTGCATCTGTTGGATAATCCGTCCGGGAAGTGCGCCAATATACGTCCGTCGATGTCCACGGATTTCTGCTTCGTCCCGTACACCACCGAGGCTTACCCGTAGAAATTTACGCCCAAGTGCATCTGCAATACTTTTACCGAGCGAAGTCTTGCCAACTCCGGGGGGACCTACAAAACACAAAATCGGGCTTTTCATCTTGTTTTTGGCAAGTTTCCGAACAGCAATATGTTCAACAATACGGGCTTTTACTTTTTCTAGCCCATAATGCCCTTGCTCAAGTATTTTCTCGGCTTTTTCGATGTCAAGGTTTTCCCGACTTACCTTTTTCCACGGTAATGTGAGTATCCAATCCAGATAAGTGTGAATCACACCTGATTCAGGAGACATTGGTGGCATCATATTGAGTCGCGCGAGCTCTTTCATTGCCTTATCATGGACTTCAGGTGGGAGCTTTGCCAGACGGATTCGTTCGCCTAGTTCCAATAACTCCTCTTGGAATACATCACCATCACCAAGTTCTTGTTGGATAACACGCAATTGTTCGCGAAGATACATCTCCCGTTGATTGGCGGCAATTTCATCTTGTAATTGATGATGCACTTCGTCTTGCATGAGACTTTGACGGAGTTCATTTGTCAGTAAATCGATCAAATATTCCAGACGTGCTTCTATATCTATGTGTTCTAGAATCTGCTGACGATTTTCAGGGGGAATCGGTAAGACCGATGCAACCATATCACATAATTCGCTTGGATTTTCGATTGACATTATATAATCAATCACATTATCTGGTGTTGTTTCATTAAATTGGACAGACTGGCTAAATAAATCTAAGACAGCTGTGATGAGATATTCAATAGAATCAGATGTCACATCCTGATCTTCGATGACTTTTGCTGTAGCAATGATGTATGGAGATTCTTGTTTGATGTCAATTAATTCGATACGTCGCCGACCTTGGGCAAGTGCGTGTGTTACCTCATCTTGTGATCCTGCGATATGCCTCGGTGCAATCTCTGTCCCAATGGTATGTATTTCATTTACTAATCCATCCCCAGTTGGTTGTTCACGCTTTTTGATAGCGATTAAGGTTGTATTGTGTTGGATTGCATACTCAAGCGCATTAATATTGGCCTGCCCATAGAGAGGGACTGCGGTCAAAATATTTGGAAAAATAACATGTGTGTCTAAGATAATAACGGGTAGCTCAATTTTACCCTTAGCGGTTTTAGAGGCATTTTTGATATGAGTAAAATCTCGATTTTTATTGATTGTCAAGAATCATCCTTTTAAACTGTGTACATATAGCAGATAGAAGATAGAGTTTATCGTAAATTCATAAGAAATGTAAAGTATCGGGTCTTGTCGGCATTGATCGACATCAGTAGACTTGATTCGCGTTAATATCAAATAGGAATTAAATCGTCTATGCGTATTCCCTACAGACTTACTTTTTTGGCCGCCTTGGTTGGTGTTGTCATTATCCTTGTAATTGGTCGAGTGATTATATCACCACCATTGCCGTTGATTGTGTCAGCTGGATTTGATCGTGAGATAATTACACCGAATGCAGATGGTGATAATGATATTGCTACGTTTAGTTATACATTGGCGCGGACTGCAACAATTGATCTGGTTTTAATTGGTGACGATGGAAAGGAATTTTACTTCCGCGAACAGCAAATCCGTAGTGATGACGATTATGCTGTTTTGTTCAGTGGCGTTGTTGACGGCTATATTCTTGAAGATGAGGAAATTTATGGCACTGTTGAACGTCGTCTGATTCCTAATGGTACATATACATGGCAACTTACGGCTGTATCGGATTCTGGTGAAACGATGACCAAGACAGGTACATTAGTGGTCGAAGATGGCGACTCGCCGCTACCCATCATATCGATTTTCACGGTATCCCCTTCTACATTCGCCCCTAATCAAGATGGCATTGATGATCGCGTAGAAATTAATGTTTATCTCGAAAAAGATGTAGAAAGTTTGGATGTCTTTTTACTGGGTCCAAACGATGTACATATCCCTATTTCTGCACGGGTTGAAGAGCGTGAATATGGTGAAGCAGGGCGGCATCGTTATGATTATGAAGGCGGTATTGACTTAGGAGCTGATCCCCCACCTGATGGGACATATACGATTGTTGCATTAGCACAAGATGCCGTTGGTCAACGGATTCGCCAAGAGACTGAGTTAACTATTGAAGTCGGTGGAAAGCCTTATGCAGAAATTGCAGCGCAGGCAATTGGGGTGGATGTTATTTTTGATGCCCAACCTTATTCTGAAAACTTGCTGACCACTCGTGACCAAGCAGGTGATCTGGTTGCAAAACCTGATGATCCCGAAGCCTTAGCATATTCGCAACAGATCACGCTTCCTATTGGGGATATGTTGGTATTTATGCTGACTGTAGAAAATTATGGTGATGTGCCAATTCGTACAACAGGACCTGTACCGGGGACTGTATATCAACAAGAACAACAAGCAGCAACACTAGGCTGGTTTGACGAATCAGGTGCTTGGCGGGTTGGGATTCAATGTGCCACATCACAGACCAGTTATCCTTATCGCTGGGCGGTGGGGTCATCTGATGACTTGGTAGAAGTCAACGATGAAGCTACAGGAAATACCTATCAATATTTACCTGCGGGCAAACGATCTATTGTGTGGGGTGCAGTGCGATTAACAGAAATTGAGGCACGTAATCCACAGAATTGCTGGGCTGGTCTCATTCATGAAGATGTTGAAGTGAGTATTCGCAATAATAATGTTGGTGCACGGTCTATTCTGATTGTTGACCCAAATAACGAATCTGAAGAGTAGAAAATCAGAGGCTGTGGTAATATATGCGGTAAGGAAACTACCGCATGAGAAGGGGGCGACATCATAAACACAAAATCATTTCTTACACTATGCTTGATCGGCATTGGAACGTTATTTGCCGCATGTAACACGATTGGTAGCCCAACACTCGTGCCACCAACAGCCACCGCAACACCAATAACGGACATTCGATTTGCCCCGACGGAAGTGCCGGCAGGGTTGCCTGAAAATCCCTTGCAAATGGTGATGCAACCGGTGTCATCTAGTCTTTATGTAGAACCCGAAGTGACTGTAGAACCTGAAATCGGTGAAGTTATACTACCTGTAAGTAGCACACAAGCTGAACTTGATCTTGAAGAAGCAATCTTGAATTATTCGAGTGTGACCGTTGATATTGTACCTGCAGCAAATCCTGCCGATGTGTTGAGGGCTTTGTGTGATGCTAGTGAACAGACATCCGCTGTATGGGTTGATGGTGTATCATTTACAGCAGCATTGGCGCAAAATTGTGGTGAGCCTATTTATGTTGTAGAAAAACGAATCAATAACCAGCTTGAAACGGGTGAAGCTGGGGTTGTGATTATCAATCGTAACCTTGGTAGTACGCAACTTAGTGCGCTTAATTCACGCACATTTTGTCGTTTTGCGGTAGATGATTTCTACTCATGGTTACTACCTTTGATGGTTTTCCGCGCTAACAACGTTGATCCAACACGTTTTGAAACCGTGAATGATTATGATGATGCTCAAGAGATGGTCGAGGCAGTTGCATCGGGAGAATGTGCTGGTGCTGGCTTATCAAGTATTGTTTATAACGACATCATTGAGGACGACGAAGCGATCTCAGATAATATTAGTGTGTCATTTGCCAGTCCGCCGATACCTTTTGCAGTCTTGATGTATCCCGTTGAAATGCAATTAGGAATCCGTGTTTCGCTAACTGAGGGTTTACAACGACTTGTAGATGATGATGACGATAGTGAGTTATTACGTCCTTTCTTAGGGCAAGATAATCTGCGAGTGGTAAAACTAGAAGATTTTGCAGAGTATGATGCTTTCTTGGACGATGTTGGACTAGATTTTTCGATATTAGGAAATTGATGCTGGATTTAGCTGTTGTAATTGTTACATGGAACAACGCGGATATTATCGGGAATGCGCTACAAAGCCTCATTGATGATTTACAGACGACTACTCTGATTCATCAAATCTGGGTGGTCGACAGCGCATCATCGGATAATACTGTCGGTTTAATACGCACAAAGTTTCCTAATGTTAAATTGATTGCCTCTGATGAAAATATAGGCTTTAGTCGGGCAAATAATCTAGCATTGCGCGAAATGGGATTTGAGGGTGATATACCTACTATAGAACTACCGCGTGTGGTGTACTTATTGAATCCTGATACGATAACTCACGAAGGGGCAACCCAAACATTATTTGACACTTTGATACATGATGAGCACGTTGGTGGAGTCGGCGCACGATTGACGTATGAAGATGGCAGTTTTCAGCACAGCGCATTCATGTTTCCTGGCTTAAGCCAGATTTGGACGGAATTTTTTCCTGTACCTGGACGATTTATTGAAGGCGCGTTTAACGGACGATACGAAAAGGCTCAGTATCAATCAGATGAGCCTTTTTTAGTTGATTTTACGCTTGGCGCGACAATGATGCTCAAACGCGAGGTTGTCGTCAAAACGGGGTTGTTTGATGAAGATTTCCTCATATATTGTGAGGAAGTTGATTGGGCATGGCGTATCCACAAAGCTGGTTGGACGATTATGTGTGTGCCGCAAGCACATGTGACACATTTAGCTGGACAAAGTACATCACAAGTCCGTGCATGGAGTACGCTCAATTTGTGGAAGAGCCGCTTACATTTATATGATAAACACTATCCTACATGGAAACGTTGGTTAGCCCGTCGGTTAGTGATGATTGGAATGCGTCGTAAAATGTCCCAACTTGACCCCAAAAGCGTGAATTATGCTGATGTGTTATCGGCTTATCAGACAATCTGTGATATGGCAAAAGCATAATGCACTTGACGGCAATCATACTGACATACAATGAATCGGCTCATATTGCTGATTGTATTGAATCGGTTCGATTTGCAGATAAGATTCTTGTCTTTGATTCTTATAGCACAGATGATACCGTTGCCATTGCCAAAGGTTGCCATGCGGAGGTCATACAACGCAAATTTGATGATTATGCAGGACAACGCAATGCCGCATTGGATGCCGTTGCAGGGCAGACTGATTGGGTACTGTTTGTCGATGCTGATGAACGAATCACAACAGAGCAAGAACTTGAAATCCGTGAAAAAATTGAATTACCGGATTATGTTGGCTGGCGGATCCCCCGACATAATTATATATTTGGTGTTTTGACTAAAGGGGCGGGTTGGTTTCCTGATTATCAAACGCGATTATTGCGGGTGGGACTTGTACAATATGACCCTACACGACAAGTCCATGAGGTTGTGGAGTTAGACGGTCTTGAGGGAACGCTTGATAATCCATTAATCCATTACAATTATCGTGATTTAGCACATTTTGTGAGTAAGCAACGTCAATATGTCGCATATGACGCAAAGATTCTGTTTGAGCAGGGGATACACCCTAAGTTTCGTAATTTCATACTTCAACCGTTGCGCCAGTTTTATTGGCGTTTCGTGACATTAGCAGGATATCAAGATCGCTTGCATGGGTTGAAATTGTCATTACTGATGGCATGGTATGAATTTAGAAAATACTGGATTTTACGAAACTTATGGCGAGGGAAATAGAAAAGCGCACCGAAGTACGCCTTCTATTATCAATCTAGATAGCTATTTATTGTGGGACAAGTATCCCATATCCACCATTATCTCGACGATATAACACATTGGCTTTTTGTGTCTCTGAATTCATGAACATATAGAAGTTGTGGTCAAGCAGTTCCATTTGTTCGATAGCTTCTTCTTCATTCATTGGGATGAGTTCGACATGTTTCCGACGGAAAATTTCTACTGGCATCTGATAATCTTCGGCATCCGGTATGTCGAAATCTGGTAAATCTTCGGCAAGGTCTAATTCTGCGACAGTCGCACTATATTTATCGTGTAGTCGTTTGCTTTTTCTTTTTCCCTTGAAGCGGTCGATTTGCCGATAGAGCTTATCAACCGCCTTAGCAATCGCAACACGGATAGTATTTCGATTCTCAATAGTTAGTTTTTCTTCTGCTCTTAGGATCGCACCACGCGAATGTTGTATTGTGATTTGGGCTATTGCCATATCGCCACCGCGATGGGTTTTTTGAATAGATAATTCCACCCCCACGTGCGAGATATTTGGCAAATAACGATCCAGTTTATCAATCTTGGCTCGTGTGTAGTCATCAAGCTCGTCACTGATTTTCATATCATGACCATGAATCTTGATTTCCATTGCTACGCTCCTTCAGTTAAATAAATAAATGTTAAGCGTGACTGACAGTTACTGCATAGACGGCTGTTGAACCTGCGTGAAAAAGTGCAGATGCACATTCATCTAATGTTGCTCCTGTTGTAACTACATCATCAATGAGAAGGATCGATTTACCGACAACATCTGTTGTTGCGATAAAAGCATCCTTTACATTTTCACGGCGTTCTAAGGCACTCAGCCCAACTTGATGAGGGGTATTGCGATATCTTGATAGGAGTTGAGGTTGGCAGGTGATATTCATTTGTGCCGCCACCTGTTGGCTGAGTAGATATGCTTGATTATACCCTCTATTTCGTTCTCGGTCACTGTGTAATGGCACGGGTATTATTATGTCAAATATCCATCTTTTCTGTAAGAGAGCATTTGCCAAACGCTTACCCAAAGGTTCAGCCAGTGCTGGGGTATTATAAAATTTAAAGGCTTGGATGGCATGTTGTAATTTACCTGTGTGCCTACCTGTTGAACATAGCCCCGTGAGGATTTCTGGATTATGTGTTTTAATTTGAATTGTAGTGTTTATCAATTCATTTAAACATGCGTCACACCATCGCGTATCAACACGTCCACATCCATGACACATTGGTGGAAAGACGAGATCAAGACCTATTTGGAAAAATTTATTTAATATTGAATTAGACGCGAAAAGCCCACTTGTAGGGTGGGCTTCATGGTTTGATAACATCAATATCTTCTCCTGTGAGAGGGCGTGAAAATCAAAAGTTCTGTTTGCTACACACTCACACCAAGATTCATCACTTGGATGACGGCTGGACCGAGTAATACAATCCAAAGAGATGGGAAGATTAACAATACCATCGGAATCATCATCTTAACGGGTGCTTGTTGGGCTTTTTCCTGTGCACGTTGACGACGTTTGGTACGCATTTGATCAGATTGCACGCGGAGGATTTTAGACATACTTACACCCAGTTGTTCCGATTGAATAATAGCGGCTGTAAATGAATTGATGTCGGGTACATCCATACGATCAGCCATATCCTTTAGGGAATCTCGTCGTGGTTTACCTAATTGAATTTCTCGCAGCACACGTCCGAAAGCGAGTGCAAGTTCGTTATCCCATTTTTCATATACTTTACCCATTGCGGCATCAAAACCTAAACCTGCTTCTACACAGATAGTCAATAGGTCAAGCGCGTCGGGGAGTGCTTTTTGAATATTTTCCTGACGTTTGCTGATTTTACTACGTAAGGATAAGATTGGAAAATAATTGCCAAGTGCAAATGCGGCAGCTGTCCAGAGAACCCCTTCTCCGAATTCTTTTTTCATTACCACAAACGCGAGTAACATCCCCAGAATACCAAAGATAACCGTAAAGACGATTCTCTGTAAGAAGAATTGTGTTGGGTCGGTTGTTTGTCCCGCTAATTCTAGCATATGACGGGTTTGTTCTAATTGCTTCTGAGGCGTGAACTTGGATGTAAGCTGGGCAAGGTTCTCTATAATTGGGAGGAGAACGCGATCTTTAAATGATAACGATAATTCGATTTCTTCTAAGGATTCCGGCAATTCCCGATCATCATATTGAGCGAGGCGTTCTTGTAATGGGTCTGATCCTCGATCTTCACGGAGACCAACATATACTAAACTACCGATGACAGCTAACGTACCGAGAACAAGTAGTAAAATTAAAATATTTTCCATATTATTTATCCTCTTCTATATCTCAATGTCAATTATTTTTTGAATAATTGCTGAGCCGATGCCGATAAGAGCAAGACCGCCACCAATCATGGGCCATCCACAAGCCCGATCTTCAAACATTTGTCCCATATAATTAGGATTTGAAGCATTCAAGAACAAAGCAAGTGCGATAGGTAAGAAACTAATCAAGTAACCCGTGATACGACCTTGTGAAGTCAAAACGCGAATTTCACCTTTGAGTTTGATACGTTCCCGAATGGTATGGCTAATAACTTCAAGGATTTCTGCTAGGTTACCACCAACTTCACGTTGAATATTGACGGCTGTTACAACGAGGTCAAGATCATCACTTTCTACACGCTCTAGCAGATGGTCGAGCGCATCAGGTAAATCAATCCCAAGTTGAACTTCTTGTACAACCCGTTGGAATTCGGTAATGGTAGGTTCTGGAGCATCTTTTGCGATGGCTTCCATTGCTTGCAATACACTATAACCTGAGCGCAATGCATTAACCCATAAACCTAACGTATCGGGAAGTTGTTCTTCAAATGCGATCAGTCGCTTGCCGATGGTTCGATTGACGTAGATACGAGGAAAGAAAAAACCTAGAAATGCTGCCGCAACGGACATCACAGGATCACCAGAAAATAAGAATAGCCAACCAATTGTAAAGCCACCTGCCGCTGCCACAATATGCAGTACAGCAAACTCAGCAACTGTGAGTTTGATATTGGCACGAGCCAATTGTCGTCGCCATGTTTTCCCAAATTTCCGGTCTTGTAAGACGCTATTGAGGGGATTAAGTAATTTACGTGCCTCACCACCAGCATCAGATGCTTCCGCAGTTTCGTCTGGTTCTTCAGCACTAAAAAATGACTGTGCTTCTTGTTCTTCTAAGCGACCAAATCGTTCTTCAATGAGGTTCTCCTCAGAACGAGTCATAACAATACCCACTATCACTATGATGACAGCTAAGGAGACTGCTACTGCAAGGATAATTATGGGATCGATCATATAATAACTCCAGAAACACACTTACTATATTAATTGTAGTTTAAAATTGGGAAGTGCGTCAATAAACGCTCCCCAATCCTTAATAATGTGATTAAATCGGGTGATTAACGTTTGCTCCCGGCACCGAATACAGATGGTGGTAAATTAATACCGGCTTCTTCAATACGTGTAATGAATTTGGGACGAATACCTGTTGGACGAATACGACCGACAATCTTCCCTTTTTCAAATGCCGTCTGTTCAAATTCAAAGATATCAGTCATGGTAACCATTTCACCTTCCATACCTTGTACTTCGGTGATGAACAAGATTCTACGTGACCCATCACGCAACCGTTGTTGCTGAACAATTGCATCGACTGCACTAGCGATTTGTTCACGGATAGCTCGTACTGGTAAGTCCATACCCGCCATCAGACACATCACTTCCAAACGCGAAAGTGTATCGCGTGGTGTATTGGCAT
>Ga0070729_10002755_pt1 | contig 21856 bp, 13 predicted proteins | sample tdDd472_FD_66725 | JGI IMG/M metagenome (GOLD analysis project Ga0070729, IMG submission 66725) | Marine sediment microbial communities from the Atlantic coast under amendment with organic carbon and nitrate - tdDd47.2 | ecosystem: Environmental > Aquatic > Marine > Coastal > Sediment | place... | reverse complement strand
GCCAATCGAGCGCACCCCCTTCTATAAGGAATGGTGGTTCTGGACTGTCATAGGTGTTGTGGTAGTTGGTGGTGGTGTTACCGCTGGTGTCCTGTTACAGCCGGACGGCCCCAACAAAACATCCAAAGTTACAATTCCGAACAAATAAGCGCAGGTAAGCAAATGAAAAATTACAAACGCGAATATATAGAATTCAAGGAGAGAAGTCAGATGACTAAAAAAGCAATCCTGCCGAAGCTGTTTGTGGCAATACTCCTGTGCGGAGTGCTTGCTTTGATAGGCTGCGATGGTGGAGCAGATACCTCCCTCACAATTGATGCATATCCTCCGGTAAACCAGACCTCCGACGGAACGTCTCCGGTTATGGCCGATATTTTCAAGGTTCGTCTGGGAGTTTTTGAACAGAGCCAGGATACATTCAATTTTGTAAAGCAGTACAAACTGGATAACATCGTCAAAGATTATATCACCTGCTCCACCTCCAAGGATAACTCTGGAGAATGGTCGGAAATTTCTTGTGAAAGATGCAAGGATGGCGGATGTAACGATGCAGATCCCACCGATCTTCTGATACGCAAGATAAACAACTGCAAAGCCAGCGGAACCAGATGTGAAGAAACAGAAATTCTGGATGAAGAGAGAGTCGATGCTCTGGAGCTTCCCAGCCTTCCTTCAGGTTCGGAACCCTTCACATATTCGCTTGAAGGTTTTGGTAATCTCGAAATAGAGTCAACCAACTTCTGCGACGCAAACAATCCCTGCGATCCTTCATGGGACTGCAAAACAAACGAATCCAACCTTCAGGTTTGTGTAAGAGTGGTAGACAACGCTGTTGTAGCGCGCGGAATCTCTGCTCCCACCGTATACGATGGTGACAACGGCAAACAGATTAAAATGATGTTCTCACTGGCAACCAAGCTTGGTGTACTCACCACAGGCAATAGCAAGGCATCACAAATGAACCAGTCTCGTACCGGACATCAATCTGTTGCACTGCCCGATGGAAAAGTGCTGATCTTCGGTGGTGAGACAGTCTCTGGCACCTCCAGTATTTTCCAGCAATCCGGTGAGCTTTTCGACCCTGAAACAAACGAGTTTAAAGAAATTACAATTTCCGGCTGGTCTGGCGGACGTTCTTTCTTCTCGCTTAACGAAGTTGCCTCAGACGAAACACTTGAAGATACAACGGAAGTCAAGTTTGTTATCACAGGTGGAAAAAGCACACAGGGAATGTATGCCGACATTTACCTCGTAACCTACAACATGGAAACAGAAGCTCTTTCTTTTGAAATACTTCCTTCTCTTAGTACTCCGGTTGCAAACCATACGGTAACAACCTTGCAGGATGGCAAACTCCTCATCGTTGGTGGTCTTTCTGCAAATGGTGCAGTTTCCGATTCTTACATTCTGGATCTGGAAGCCAAAACACTTACTCCCACGACAGGACAACTGACAACAGCTCGTCACAGCCACACAGCAACCTTGCTTTCCAACGGCAATGTTGTAATCGTAGGTGGTGTAACCAACCCCAACAATTTCACTACTTCTCAGGTAGAGGTCTACAATCCAGACACGGGGCTCTTCAGTTCCTATGTCTATCAGGATGATGAAGATGACGAATCTGATTCTGTTTCGCGTACTGGTCACATTGCCATACCTCTTGGTGACAACGACGAAGATGCACGAGTGGCAATCTATGGCGGATACCGCATGATCGAAACCGATCAGGATAACGGTAGCCCTTACTACTACAACACCAGTGATGTCAACGATGTCACAGTCGCCTTTGTTGATGCAAATGGTAAAGTCACTACCTACTCATGGACACCAAACCAGGGCTACAGACAAGCCATGGCAGCTGGTGTTTATCATCCAACAGTAGAGTCCACCTGGTCTTTCCTGGGCGACTCCAAAGACACAGTTTTAGTCGCTGGCGGACGCAGCAACAGTGCAACCGACTTCAGCAGCTGGGTGGAAGTAATTCGCTTTATCAAAGATGCAGATGGTTACCAGTTCGGTTCCTTCCGTTTTGGTCCGGATGCATCTGTTGATATCATTGCAACCCCGTTCAGGTCTGCTACAATGGCCTCCGGTGGTCGCCATGGTATGAGCATGACAAAGTTGGTCAATGGTAATTACCTGATCTCAGGTGGTAGCACCTACGGAACAAGTGGCGCAACACAGTCAATTTCAACTTGTGAAGTTTTCGTACCACCGTCACATAACACCTGGGGTAATGTACCTGATCTGATGAGCAAATTTTAATAACATCATGATCTGACTTCAGCTATGAGACTTTCTGACTGACACATCGGGCTACCGGATTTATCTGGTAGCCCGTTTTATTAATCATAAATAACCAGAGAATCGAAGAGGAAAACCAAATGAAACCCTTACTGTCCATCGACGAAGTTCGCGACATGGCGCGCACCATACGTAAGGACTCCTTAATCCAGATTTACAAAGCTAAATCGGGTCATCCGGGCGGTCCCCTGTCTGCTGCAGACTATCTTGCTGTTTTGTGGTTCAGACATTTAAGAATAGATTCAGAAAAACCTTTCTGGGAAGAAAGAGACCGGTTCGTAATGTCCAACGGACATTGCTCCGCTCTGAACTATGCACTGCTTACCAGACGTGGTTTTATTGAGCAAGAGGAACTGCTAACCTTCAGAGATGCAGGTTCAAGATTGCAGGGACATCCCAACTACAGAAAAATCCCCGGGCTTGAAGCCTCTACAGGTTCCTTGGGACAGGGCTTGCCCGTAGCACACGGCATGGCTCTTGGTGCCAAACTCGCCAAAAAATCCGATGTAAGAGTTTTTGTCAATGTCGGTGACGGCGAACTTCAGGAAGGCACCATGTGGGAAGCAATCATGGCTGCTGCCCATTACAAAACAGACAATCTGATTGCAATGGTAGATTTCAACAATGCACAGATTGACGGTTATGTTGAAGACGTTATGGGACTCGAACCTCTGGATGAGAAATTCAAATCATTCGGCTGGCGCGTACTGACCTGCGACGGACATGATCTGGACAAAATTGAAGAAGCCTTTGTCACCGCCCAGAAATCAGATGGTCGCCCCACAGTGATTCTGTTTAAAACCAAAATGATGCACGGAACCCCGTCCTTCGAGGATAACCCCGGCTGGCACGGCAAGCCTTTGAATGCAGAAGAAATGACAACAGCACTCAAAGAACTTGGATATGATATTACCCCTGATGAAGCGGTTGATCAATACCGCCAGAACAACGCGTAGGAGGAAACCATGGCAAACTGGGAAATGGGTTTAACAAGAAAAGGCTACGCGGATGGCCTAGTGGAGCTTGGTCGCGAAACCGATAATGTTGTCGTTCTGGATGCGGATTTATCTCAGTCCACTCTGACAAAATTTTTCGCCAAAGAAAATCCCGAACGCTTTTTTGAAATGGGTATTGCCGAACAGGGCATGGTAGCAACGGCTGCTGGTCTGTCACAAATGGGATTCAAGCCATTTGTCACATCCTACGCCATGTTTGTTGCCGGTCGTTCATGGGAAATAGTCAGACAGCAGATTTCATACACCAATGCAGATCTGGTTGTGGCAGGCGCACACGCCGGTATTTCTGTCGGTAAAGACGGCCCCACACACCAATGCGTAGAAGATCTCGCTCTGATGCGTGTTTTACCAAACATGCAGGTTATCGTACCTTGCGATTACTGGGAAATGAAAAAGACGGTTAAATATTGTGGCACACACCGTGGCCCCTTCTACTTCCGTATGACCAGAGAAAAATCTCCCATCATCACCACTGAAGATGAAAAATGGGAATTTGGTAAAGCCAAAGTCATGAAAGAAGGAACCGACGCAACGATCTTCTCCTGCGGACTGGCAATGCACATGGCACTGGAAGCTGGCGAGATACTTGAAAAAGAAGGTATCAACACCAGAGTGGTCAACATGCACACCATCAAGCCAATTGATCACGATGCAATCCTTAGTGCAGCCAACGAAACAGGCGCAATCCTGACTGCCGAAGAACATTCCGTAATGGGCGGCTTTGGTTCTGCCATTGCCGAATCACTGGTACAGTCCGGTAACCCCGTACCGATGAAAATAATGGGACTGGAAGACAAATACCTCGAATCGGGTGATCCGGTTGATTTGTTTGCACAGGCGAACCTCACCTCTGCATGCATTGCCGAAGGCGTAAAAGAACTGCTTCAGAAAAAAATGAGCAAGGCTGTTTAGTTTTAAGCCAAGAAATATTAAAGCCCCGCAGAGCAAATATTCTGCGGGGCTTTTTTTATATCTTACTAACAATAAGATCTGCTATTTCGACTCTTCCACTTCATCATCCTCCTCAGAATGATTCAATGCCTCTCTCAATGTATCAAGTCTCTGTTTGACTAATTTATGAATCTCTTTGGCCGGACGACCCATGAGTATTTCCAAACCCTGATCAATATTCTTGATGGCCCAGATGTGGAATTTCCCTTTTTTAACACTCTCGATGATTTCTTCATTGAGCATCAGGTTAACCACATTCTGTACCGGAATAACCACACCCTGATTTCCGGTTAAGCCTTTAGCCTTAATGATATTATAAACACCTTCAATTTTTTCGTTAACCCCGCCGATAGGCTGCATCTCTCCATACTGGTTAAGTGAGCCGGTAACACAGATGCCCTGATTGATCGGCAACTCTGCCAGAGATGAAACCAGTGCAAACAATTCCGCACAGGATGCGCTATCGCCATCCACACTGCCATACATCTGCTCGAAGCATACAGAGGCCGAAATGGAAATAGGTTTTTCCTGTGCATACAAACCGCCAATCAGTCCCACCAGAATCAGCGAAGCCTTGCTATGAATCTGCCCGGACAACCTGACCTCGCGGTCGATATTCAAAATTCCACTCTGCCCGACATAGGTTCTGGCAGTGATTCGGGAAGGAATACCAAAGGCATGATCTCCCATATCGTAGACGGCAATACCGTTGATCTGCCCTACCCGCTTGCCCTTGGTATCAATAAGAACTGTACCTTCTGAAATCTGCTCGTACATTTCGAACTCTATTTTACCGGTACGAAAATTTCGCTCTTTCAAGGCTCGCTGGATATGTTCAGTTTTTACCAGCTTGCTTCGGGACTCCTTGGCCCAATAGTTGGATTCTGACACCAGATTTATCAGTTGAATAAAACGAGCACAGATGCGTTTTTGGTTGTCAGCCAAACGTGAGGCATGTTCGATAACCTTGGCCACTGCACCGGCATCAAACTCCAGCAACTCATCTTCTTCAATCAAGCGTTTGATAAATCCTGCATACTTGCGGATATTGCCCTGCGTTCTTGGCAGGCTGTCATCAAACTCGGCCTTGACCTTAAACAGGCGACCGAAATCCTCATCATAATTTAGCAGATAATAATAGGCATCGTAGGAACCTATAAGAATAACTTTGGTCTGCAAAGGAATCGGCATCGGTTTGGGTGAAACTGTCGATCTGGTGCGCTGTTCGATATCCAGTTCTTCAATGACAATTTCTTTGTTTCTAAGGGATTTTTTAAGTGAATCCCAGGTATAAACACTTTTCATCAGGTCGTTTACCTGAATGACCAGATAACCGCCATTGGCCTTATGCAAGGCTCCTGCCCTGACCAGAGTAAAATCGGTCTGCAAGACACCAAATTGTTCCTGATATTCCACCGAACCTAAAAGGTTGTGGAAAGTCGGGTTGCTCTCAAACACCACCGGCGCACCCTTGGTGTTTTTGTTGTTGACCAAGACGTTTACACGGAACTGATGAAAATCCGGCATGTGTGACTGTATCGGGCCTTCCAGAAAGTTGTCGCTCTCTTCCTGGGTTGCCTGAAACTCTTTTACTGCACTTGGAACATCTTTCCATAACAGGTCAAGCCATTCGTCCAAACCCTCAACCATGGAATATCTTTCCTTAAGCTCCTTAATCAGAAACTCGGTACCATCCAAAATATATTTTCGATCAAGATCCCTGGCTTTCTCCTGTTTTTCATGTTCCAGTTTTCTCTGGGTACGCAGAAACTCGCTAATCTCGTCCTGGATGTCACGAACCTTGTCTTCATAATATTTTCGTTCTTTGGCAGTAAGCTCCTCAAATTCTTCGTGATCCAGTGGTTTGCCATTTTTGACAACCTGAATTAAAAGTTCGCCGGAGACGTGCTCAATGTTCAAATCATTTTTCAGACCAAGTTTTCGAAGCTTATTAAAAGCTCTGGCTTCCTTGCTGTGATAACTTTCCGCAATCTTCTGTCCAAGCTTCAGGTAGCGTTCTCCCTCCTGAAGTTTTGGCACCAATCGTTTTAACTCTGCAACAAGAGAAGCTAAATCGGCACGGAATTTCGCTCCCATTCCAGGTGGCAAACAATATGCCTGGGGTCTATTCGGATCACTGAAATTAAAAACATGAATCCAGTCTGGAGGTGTCTTTTCCTTTTTGGCTTTCTGGCTCAGAAGGTTTCTTAAAATCGAAGTCTTTCCGGAACCGGGGTCACCCAGCAGAAAGATATTAAAGCCTTTCATTTTATTATTTAAACCGAAATTTATGGCAGAAATGGCACGATGATGACCAATACTGCCTTTCAGTTTGCTAATGCTTTTGGTGGTTTTAAAATTCAAGCTAGCAGGATCACAAACCCGCCTTAACTTCTCGGGCTTCAGTTCTTTTATTGGCATATTAAACCTTTCAGTAATATTATTTCTTTTTCTTGTTACGTTTCTTGCGCCTTTGTTCCTGCGCATCCATTTTTTGCCTTGCAATAGACTGGATAGCAGCCGGAACTGCCCTGCTTTTGGAAATCATTTTGATATCTTTTTCCATCAATGTGCTCATAAATTTATTGGCAATTGGCAAGGGTGTTTTAGGGTTGCAAACCAGTGCATGGCGCACTACATAGGCTCTGGTAAATGCCCCGTTTTTGGCGATTTCTTCAAGAACTTCAGAATCAATGGTTCTAAGTTCTGCAGCTCGTTCGATCTCGGTTTTGGTCAGTCGCGGACTTTTCAGAACCGCTTTGGCTACCAGAGATAAGGAATCTTCTATCAGAATATTTCTAGCTTCCATATTGCCACGAACCGCCAATCTCATTTTTTGTGGAACAGTCATCTGGCGAACCAGATCACGCAGATTGGCCTTGGAATTGATCTTGTCCTCAATCACATCCGCTTCCGCATCAAGTCCGGCATCCGCTTCAAAATCGGCAGTCATAAACGACGGAAAAGACCAATCAGGTTCGCCATCTTCGCTAACGATTTCCTCAACGAACTTTTCAACAGGAACAGGTTCATCCTCTTCCGGCTTTAGCTTATTGATAAACTGATCAATAAGTTTGTTTTCGTCTTCAATTGTGATCAATTTCTGACGGCGGGCAAATTCCAGCACACTTGAGACCAATGCAACAGAAATCCGCGGGTTCTTTGGAAACTCGAAAACAAGCTGCGGATTTTTGATCAATCTGGTCTGGTTGTTTGAAATAATGGTCATAATCTTCGGCGAAGCCACACGCGTAAGCATCAGCATCGTATCCACCGAAGTAGCCGGGTTCATGATAACGGCTTCAACAATCTCATTTGAATCGTCGTCATAGAAGTTGCGAACCATATAGTCGAGCATCTTCCATGGCTGTGGCTGGCTGGCAATATTTTTCAGGATGTTTGGCGGAAGATCATCAAAACTATCTTCGGCAGCATTGCGAATCGCCGGCTTTTTATCGGCCATCAGGCAATAGAGGTTAATGCCCATCTGTTGCGGAGAAATCGGTGCCAGGTTGCGGGCCATCATCAGCCTTCTGGCGTCATCCGCTTCGAGGTTCTTTTTGACATCAGCGGGTATTTCAGATGCATCTAAAGGCTGATACTTGATTTCAATGCCACCCATGCTGGAAAGCATTTCTTCGGCATTCTCACCTTGCATTTCAACAACCATGGTGCCGTCTGCGCTTGCATCCTGTTCAGACTGCGGTGTTTTTGTCTCTTTATCATTTCCTGTTGATGTCATAAATAATCCTTAAGCCATGAAGAGTCAGAGTTAGGTCAACTTCATCTATTTCTTCCGAATGCTCGGCAATAATTGGAGCCTGCCCACCTGTGGCCAGAACACTAAGCTCGAACTTCATCTCTTTTTTCAAACGCTTCACCATGCCATCCACCAAACCGGCATAACCATAAATGATACCGGAACGCATGGAATCAACCGTATTCTTACCCAGTGCATTTTTGGGCGGTGAAAACTCGACCCTTGGAAGTTTGGAGGCGCGTAAAAACAGTGCTTCGGTGGATATCCGTATGCCCGGACAGATTACTCCACCTAAATACTCGCCCTTATCCGAAACACAATCGAATGTTGTGGCCGTACCAAAATCAACAACAATTACACCGGATTTGCATTTTTTATATGCCGCAACACCGTTAACAATTCTATCCGCACCGACCTCTCTGGGGTTGTCGTATAAGATCGGCATTCCGGTTTTAAGACCGGGGCCAATCATCAAGGCAGTCTGGTTAAAATACTGCTTGCAGGTCTGGAACAACACGTCAGATAAAGGTGGCACTACCGAGGCAATTATGGTGCCGTCAAGCTGAACCACATCCAGTCCATAGTCGGCAAAAATCTGTTTGAATTGAATGCCGTATTCATCAACTGTTTTGCTTTTTCTGGTAGCAATACGCCAGTCGTGAACGATTTTATTTCCTTCAAAAAGACCTAAAACTATATTTGTATTTCCCACATCAATAACCAGTAACATGCGAAGAATCTCCTTTCAAGATTGGTGGCACAGCATATCACAGGAAAGGTGGCCTTTCAAAAAGAAAACCACCATTCAATGTAGAATTTGATGCATAATTTTCGGCATTATTGAAAGTTTATCCATACAACTAAAAATGCTACAGAAATAATTATTGCAGTGCGTCAGCTAATATTGTATTATGAAGTGAGAGAAGTTTTTAATAAATCAATAAATATCGCTGGAGATATCGGGGAGGTATCATGAGGTACAATGCTGTTGTATTACTGTTTATATTAATATCATTAGGATTTTATGGCTGTTCAAAGGACGAGAATGCTGACAATATTGGTTGTCTCAGCAACAACGATTGTCCAGTCGGAAACATCTGCTCCAACTCGGAATGCGTCCCCGGAATTACCGACAATTCTGATGGCGATCAGGAAGAAGAAAAAGTCTGGTGTGGCGAATGCTGCTATGATGAAGATTGTGGACTGGGGTACATCTGCACCGACAATCTTTGCGTAAAAGACGAAACCCCGGATGGTGACACCATAGAACCAACCTGCACAACGGACACACAATGCGCCCCCGGACAAAGCTGTGTAAACGGTCAGTGCGTATTTGGTGACCCGGATGGCGATACCGACGGTGATACAGTAGTAGATGGTGATATCGAACCGCAAAACTGCACCACCGCTGCCGATTGCTCGGACTTCCTTTATTGTAATGGTACCGAAACATGCAGTGCAGAGGGCCAGTGTCAACCAGGAGTTAACCCCTGTGACGATGGTCAGGACTGCACCACCGATTCCTGCGATGAAGAGCTTAACCACTGCGACAACATATCCGATCACAGCCAGTGCGACGACGGCATAGACTGCACCTCGGATGTCTGTGTTTCTGCCAGTGGTTGCGTAAACACCGTAAACGACATGGCCTGCACAGTAGACGAGCTGTGCGATCCCGAATCAGATTTGGCGGATGAAACAACAGGCTGCAAACCTAAACCACAATGTGAATCAGATTCAGACTGCGATGATGAACTCTGGTGCAACGGTATTGAAAAATGTGTCGATACCATTTGTCAACCGGGCGAGGCTGTAGATTGTAACGACGATATCACTTGTACAGAAGATATCTGCGATGAAGAAAATGAAACCTGCAATAACACCCCGACAGATTCACTTTGTCAGGATGAAGACCTCTGCAACGGCGAAGAAATATGCGATCCGGACTCCGCCGAGGCAGATGCAGCCGGCTGCATTGCCGGTACAGAACCAGACTGCAATGACTCTGTCGATTGCACTGTTGATAGCTGCATAGCTGCTACAGGTTGCGAAAATGTACCGGATAACGATGCCTGCGAGGGCGACAACGTTTGTCATGCCGAACAGGGTTGCATCGGCCCCGAGTGCGTAGTAAATGCAGATTGCAGCGACAGCAGCGTATGCACAGGTGAAGAAGTCTGCAATATGGGACTTTGCGAAGATGGAACCGATTTGGATTGCGATGTCAATTTAAGCGGACAACACGACACTGCAACCTGCCATACAAGCAACGGCTGCGAGTACGCCTGCGAAGACAATTATCTGGACTGCAACGCCGACCTTGGCTCTGCCAGTGGCAATGGCTGCGAAATGGCCATCCAAACGGTCGGCTTTGGCGAAACAGGTGCCAAAAAGAACCAGGATTCATGCACCCTTGGTGTTGCTGCATGGCACGACTATTCAGGATGCGACGGATACACCACCTCTGGTAAAGAAGTGCTCTACAAATTCGTTGCAACTCAGTCTGGTGAAATGGTAGCCGGGGTACAAAGTACAGATTACGATGTCGATGTGTATGTTTTAAGTAACCCATGCAACAAGGATTCCTGCTACGCCAACGGCTCTGAAGAAGGCGACGATTACGCCATTTTCGACGCTGTAGCAGGTAACACCTATTACATAGTGGTAGACGGCTACGATGGTGATGGCTTGCCTGTTTGTGGTAAGTTTGACATTGGTGTTGATCTGAGAGAAAATACTGACTGCGAAAGCACCGGAAACAGTCAGGCTGCAACAGTCATCCTCACACTACTTGCCCTTATTGGCTGGATGCTTATGAAAAGGCGCAAAGAAAACCGAATATAACACAGATCTGAGAATCATTTGAGGCGGGCAGAAAAGCCCGCCTTTTTTAATGAAAAGCTCATGTTTAAACACCATAACCCTTGCAAAACAGAGGCTCAAATGCTACAAATATGCCTCTGATTAATGGAACTGATCCATTTAAACACCCACAGAAAATAATAATGCATTTGCTGATAGTTGATAATCAGCCATTTGTAGCCAGAGCTGAAAGGATTTTTGATGAGTAACGGAACTGACCCACGAGCAGATGCCAGACATCCCCGAGGACTTTACCTACTTTTCGCCGTCGAAGCCTGGGAACGCTTCAGCTATTACGGTATGCGCGCCCTGCTGGTTTTATACATGACCAAAGTATTGATGTTCTCCACCGAAGAAGCAGGAACCGTTTATGGCTGGTACACCGGACTGGTTTACCTCACACCTCTTATTGGTGGCTATATTGCCGACCGCTGGTGGGGACAACGTTTCTGCATTATGCTGGGTGGACTTTTAATGGCCCTCGGTCACTTCGCCATGGCCTTCCCTCCCCTGCCGTTTTTCTTCTCAGCTCTTGTTTTGCTGATTATAGGAAATGGTTTTTTTAAACCCAACATATCCACAGTAGTAGGTCAGCTTTACGAAAAAGACGATCCCAGACGCGATGGTGGTTTTACCATTTTCTACATGGGTATCAATCTCGGTGCTTTCTTCTCGCCACTTATTTGTGGAACACTTGGCGAAAAAGTCGGCTGGCACTGGGGCTTTGGTGCTGCGGGAATCGGGATGCTGGCTGGCGTAATTATCTATATGTTAGCCGGTGAAAAATATCTGGGCGATAAAGGCAAAAAGCCTGCAAAATTAACTGCCGCCGAGAGAGCCGCCAATAACAAGCCTTTAACTCTCGAGGAAAAACGACAGGTAGCGGTTATCTTTATCATGGCTTTCTTCATGATCTTTTTCTGGGCTGCATTCGAGCAGGCCGGCAGCTCGATGACACTGTTTGCCGAGCATTCCACCAACCGCATGATACCGTTTGTAGCCTGGGAACTACCCACAAGCTGGTTCCAATCTGTCAATCCGCTGCTGATTTTCCTGCTGGCACCGCTCTTCTCCAGCATGTGGCTTGGAATGTACAAAAGAGAAATAGAACCAAGTTCACCAATTAAATTTGTTTACGGACTGGTACTTCTGGCACTCGGTTTCGTAGTTATGATAGCTGCCGCTGCTGCATATGACGCAGGTGGGCCTGTAAGTCTGTTCTGGCTTCTGGCTGCTTATCTTTTGCACACTTTAGGCGAACTTTGTTTATCCCCGGTTGGTTTGTCACTGGTTACAAAACTTGCACCGGCAACATTCGGTTCTCTGATGATGGGCGTCTGGCTCTCGTCCAGTGCCCTGGCTAATCTGGTTGGCGGACTGTTTGCAGGAAACTACGACAACATGGAACACACCCTCTTCTTCGCAATTCCTGTAGCTACCGCAGGTGGAGCAGCATTGATGCTGCTGATCCTGACTCCGATGCTCAAAAAATGGATGAACGGTGTACATTAGTTGTATAGGTTTTGATATCCTTCAGCCGGGCAATCTGCCCGGCTTGAGTTTGCTGACAAAGTGGTGTTGTTTGAAAAAGCAACTATCAACACCCGTCATACCTGCGAAAGCAGGTATCCAGAATTTGGAATCAATGGCATTGATTTGTTGGAGTTTTTGCATTTTTTTGTCTTTACATGAAAATATATTCTTAATTATTTCAGTGACATAGCCATATGGATTCCCGCTTTCGCGGGAATGACGAAAAGACTGAATTGTATGCACTATGAGTCATTGTACAGCAGTGATTTTTGAATAATATCAAGAAATTTTACTTTGTCAACAGTCTTCAGCCGGGCAATCTGCCCGGCTTTTTTTATTTCTAAGGTGCAACGCACTTGCGTTTGATGGAATTACAAACCTGCCCGGCATTGCGTTCGCTGCTCCATGAACATGTATCCACATTACAATGCGGGGTTTTCTGAATACAATCATTGCCATCCTGTAAACAGTATTCCGTGCCACATTCTCTGTCCTGTTCGTTACAAACCAGAGTATACGGAGGCTGGGAGCAATCTTCCGGGCAGTTGCAGGGGTTTTCCTTAAAATGGGGCTGACAAACTCCGTCTCCGCATGGCGCACAGGTCTGAGACCAGCAGTTTGCCATACATATCACACCGGGGTTTTCATCTCCCCAATTTTCCATCAGGTCATTGGAATCTACTGTAACAAGCCCTGCGCAGCATATACCAAAAATTGGATAATAGGTTTCACCGACACCCAGACATTCATCGGGCAAGCAACAAATATCTTCAATGCCCTCACATCCAAAAGCTTCCGATGCCCCGTGTCCCTCGCAATATTCCAGATCCGAGGTGCATTGACCTCCCTTTTTACCACATTCGGTAGGCTCTGAACAAAGTGAAGATGGATTCTCGATGCAATCCCATTCGCTGTTTTTACAATCGCACCAGACAACCTGCTGACCGCTTTGGCAGGAGAATGCTTTTACAGAACCGGTCTTGCAGGTTTTGCAATCTTTTGGACAGGTTCCCAGCACCTCTTCTGCCTCATCGCAGATATCATCACCACATTTGCCACCACAAATACAAGTCTCAGTCGCAACCTGACACTTAGGTGCTTTGCCGGTGGCAGATGTGCAATCCAGCCCTCTGCAATCGGAATCCGTGGCGCAACCCACACAATATCCACCAGAACAAACTTCATCTTCGCAGTCATCGTTATTGGAACAAATACATCGACACCTGCCTTTGGCAAAATCGCAGGTTACTGATTCGCATCCCATACTTGCAGCATCACAGTCATCCCATTTCTCACAAGGAATAAACACAGAGTCGTCATCTTCTTCGAGTTCTATTTCAATCTCGGTATCTGCATCACCGTCGGCAATATCACTATCAGTTGCATCACCGTCTGTTATATCGCCATCCACGCTGTCACCGTCTGTGCTATCGCCATCGGCAAGATCCATCTCGGTATCTGCATCACCATCTGAAAGATCAGTCTCAGCAGTCTCAGAATCAACCAGATCCGAGTCAATTAGGTCCCCGTCAACAATATCATCACGATCAGACTCTACAAGATCCCCGTCGGGTTCTCCATTTTCAGAATCGCACCCAATAAAAGAAAAGATCAATCCGGCAATAATTAAGCACAACAATATATTTAGACGCATAACAAACCTCTTTTAGGCAAAAATCCACATTGACACAACTACAATAAACGTCTGCAAATCTAGCACAATAAAAGAGCCATTGCAAAAAAGCAGAATCCTCTCTGGATTAATATTCAGAAGGTTTTTCTCGATTTTCTCAGACAACTGGCAGCAAATTATCTACCAGTTAATCCATACTTTTTTGTATTCTTCCGGTAGCAGTTTTCGTAATTCCAGCAACGTTTGCTCTACATACTTACCCTTTATTTTTCCTTTTTTGGCCCGAAACAAGGCTCTTTCAAAGGAATCAATGGCTTTGTCGTTATACTTATCGGCTTTTTTTACAAGTACATTCTTATAATGCTGGCTATGTTTTTCCTCTAAAAAATAAGGGATCTCGGATTTCATCAAACTCCGCGCATATTCCTTATACACACAACCAATCTGATACAAGGCTGCAACTGCCCAGTCTGGTTGATCCTGATTCACAATAGTGCTGTACGTTTTTTTTTATTTTTCCGCTGCATCATGTTTGTTTTTCATCTTTTTTATCAACAAATTATTCCAGTCTGTTTTGTTCAAATGATCCTTGCCCACAATCAGCTCGATGGATTTATATTGTTTAAAATCATTTTCAGATTTACTGAACATTTCGTAGGCTTTTGAACTATAACTCGACATCAACTGTTCATCCTGAATCAAAAGCATCAGTTTGTGCGTACCATCAACAACCTGACTGATCTCGTCTTTCACCCCCTGATATGCTCGATTAAACTCGTTTTCATAAGCCCGTTTTTGATCAGCAGAAACATAACCCTCAGGATAGGATAAAATCTTTTTCAGCTTAATCATGTCCTGATTGTATTGATCGTGAGCTTTCTTGATGGACACAGCATTTTTAATATGAAAACTTCTCCAGTCCTTCCATTCCTGGATACGCTGAATAGCCTTCTCTCTGGCGAATGATCTTTCGGAATAAGCAACAACTTTGCGCCATGCTTCAATCTTGCTTTCTATTGTACTACTGCTGTCTTCGTCAACTTTCCCGGCAGCCACAATTAAATCCATATAATTTGTGTCAAAGTCGTTAAGCGCATCCTTAGGCAACTCAAGCCTGCTCATCACCCCAGGCTCATGTTTTTCAATCTGTAAATTATCTGGCGAATTCAAGCCCTGACCAAATCCGGCCCGTTCATAGACCTGCGCTGGTTGCGGATTTTTGATGTTGATCAAATTTACCAGTACTTCATTCACAGCCAAAGTGGCAGCCTCCTTTAATGAAACATGATCTTCATTAAAGCCCTTCCCATGATAAGGCTTCTGGCTGGAGGCCAGCACACAACCATCTTTCTCAATTTCAAGAGTCAGTGTACGATTACCACGCTCGTCCCCCTGAAGCTGAATACGCAAATTGCTGTTGGCAGGAAAATTTATCAAACATTTATCCGGCCTGACATATGAAGGTAAGTTACGATACTTTATAATGTCGTATTTGGAATGCTGTCGAATTTCTGCCACAATATACTTTTTCAGCCATGCCGGATTGCTGCTGGTCGCGTACTTGTCACCAATTACATCCACCTCATCGACCACAAGGCGCAACTGAGATTTTTTAAAGAATCGCTCAATGCTTTCTTCAACCGACTCTGCATGGGCGCGCTCTGCCAGCAAATCTCCCTGCCATGAATACAAAAATGCCTGTGGCAAATCGGCGACATTCCATTTATCCTGAATGGCCCCATCAACATCGCAAATATTTCTATCTGGTGACCAACCGGGATTACTGCACTGTCCACTGTCTCCAACTGAAACCACAATAAAACGTAAACCTTTGGGGCCATACTTGTCATGCAATTTTTTCCACTTTGGAACAGCCTTCATACAAGGTTCGCACCATGTTGCGTAAAACTCAACCACCACCAATTTCACTCCTGGACGGGAAAGTTCAGCCTGAATATCCAAAGTTTCAGCAGCTTCTAAACCTGAAACACCGAAAGAAATCAGAAAAATTACAATCAGTAATATTCTTTGTCCCATTTTTTCTCCAGCAGGAAATGATTGCAAGCAATTATGTACATGATGGTAAAAGTACCATAGGCATATAATTAATCAAGATATATGTGGCTCGGTTTTTGGTCTTGCATGTAACAACTATTCAGGATAATTTTTTATTCCTTCTGGTTAACCAATTCTCCTTTTTAGCCTTTACATGACTCCATTTTAAAACTTTCAATAATCCAGATTTTGCCTTTTCTACCAATGAAAGCGTTCTCAGAACATGATACAGAGTCTGAAACAGCTCTATTTCAGCCAGGCTCTCCCAATGATTCACAATATTGTTGGAAACAGAAGGTTTCTCTAAAAAGTCAATAAAACCAATTACTAGCACTATTTATCTACAAAAATAGCTTTGATAGTATTGCTTTACCAGCGTGAATAATATAGTATTAAAGCTCGTGTAGTTAAGACATCTAGGGGAAATAATGCTGTAAGCGTAGTGGACTTTATATTCTTTTTTGTACTATGGGGCTGTCTTTTATGTAAAACGTAGTAATCTCGAAATATTAGAAGGCATTAAAGATGAAAAAACTGATGCTGGTTTTGATGAGAAGCATATCTGTTGCCATTACACTCCTCGCCTTAAGTATTTTTATCGTTCCCGGCTATGCCTTGGAAACTGTCCAACAGCATAAAGCTGACAAAACTATATCACCTGCCAATAAAGAAAAAGATTCTGCCCGAAAGAAAACAAGTAATTTCAAAGTAGGGGTACTCTACTGGTCAATGAACATCCCTGGTCAGGTTGCAATGCGAAAAGGTTTGGAGAAACAAATTGACCATATAAACCGACAAAACGCAATCTCAAATAAACCAACATTAGAACTGGTAGTAAAAATCGCGGGAGATGGAGATCAGGGAATCGAGCGCCAGATTATTCAAATGAGAGAACTCATTAAAGCCGAAGTTGATATAATAATAGCTCAACCAACAGACATTGCCGCACTAAGCGAACCGCTAAAAGAAGCAAATAAAGCAGGAATCCCAGTCGTGGCATACGATCAGTACATTCTCGGTGGAAAACTTGCAGCCTATGTAACCTCGGACAATTATCAGGCCGGTTATCTAGGTGGTGAATATGTCGCAGCACATTTTCCAAATGATAAAAAGCTGAGGATCATTCTGGTAGAATACCCTCACGTTTCTTCCACAGTTGAGAGAGTAGACGGATACTTTGATGCCCTTAACGAGTATGAACAAAAATACGAAGTTCTGAAAAATTATTCTGCAGTAGAACCGGTTAGTGGCAAAAAAGCAGCAAAGCAGATCCTGAAGGATTTCCCTGGCAAGAATTCATTTGACGTCATTTTTACTGTCAATGATGGCGGGGGAATGGAAATAGCCAAAGCCCTTATTCAAGCAGAGAGAAACGAGGTGTTTTTTACAACCGTTGACGGAGACCCGTACTCTGTAGAACTCATCAAAAATAATACCATCGTACGCCTGGACTCAGCTCAATTTTGCGGAGAACTTGGAGCAGAATCGGCAAGAATTGCCAACAGAATTCTGAACAAGGAACATGTACCAAAATTGTCGCTGGTGCCGGTATTTCCTATTACCAGAGAAACTGTGAACCTATACAATGGCTGGCTTGCACCAATGCCTGTCAAGTTTAAAAAAAGCTGGAAAAGCAAAAAACCATATTGGGAACCATTTATCAGAAATCCAATGGGACAATAAACAAAATTGAAAAAATTTAAAAATAAAAGAATAGAGAGTATTGAACTTCAGAATATCGATAGAAACATTGCGATCGCTTTCGGGCTAATGGTTCTTGGTCTAATGATAATAGTTCTGGCAGTCAGCATCCTGCTATATTCCAAAGTTTACAAAGACAATGACAAGCAGTTGCAGGCCATAATAACAGAAGTGCTGGGCAATTCAATCAACCGCATCAGTTTCTCCGGTAAATACCATGCACAACTACTGGTGGATCAAATTACAGAGTCACAGCCCAGAATAGAGCGTGTTTTAATTATTGGGAAGGATGGAAAAACTGTAGCCAATAGCGACAGCAAACATCGTAACCCAGTGCACATGGATATTTTATTACAGCAAATCCATGAAGTTGCCGACACTGACAGTAGCATCTTTCAACTGAAAAAAATTGATAACACAACAGTGCAAAGAATTATAATGCCTTATCGTTCAGGTTTTCAAAACAGCATTACCGGAGCAATTATCGTCGACATGAACATAGCAGAGGTAGATAGAGCACTATATTCGACTTTGTCTTTTATGGCTGTTTTAATCATTATCCTTTTATGTATCTCGTTTATCTTTACATACTATCTTAGCAAATATCTCGGCAAACCAGTTCGTATATTGGCCTTGCAGCTAAAAGGAATTTTAGATTACTCTCCTTCACTGATTCAGATTTCAAGTAAAAATGGAGAAATCAATGAATGGAGTGCCACTGCAAAAGATTTTTTAGAAGAATACCCCAAATTCCTTCAGGATATTACTCAAAAGGTTTTCGCTGAAAACAGGCAAATACAAAAAGAATCGTTTTACAAGAAAGGTGATCAAACATACCACTTTTTGTCCACAGCATTTCCGGTCATCACCAACACCAGCAAGCGGGTAGTGCAGGCTTGTACGATCTCAATTGACATAACCAGCAAAAAAATTTCAGAAGAAGCCTTGCGCCAAAGCGAAGAAAGATTTCGTGCTCTGGTTGAAACCACCAGCGACTGGATCTGGGAGGTTGACTGTAGAGGAAAATATATCTACAGTAGCCCAAAAATTAAAGATTTCCTCGGTTATGAGCCTGAAGAGATTCTGGGAAAAACACCTTTTGATTTGATGCCAGAAGAGGAAAGAATCAAAATTAAGCAAAACTTCTCCAGTTTATTAAAAACAGGATCGCCTATTACTGGTATGCAAAACATTGCCTTACACAAAAATGGCAACAGAGTAATTTTCGAAACCAGCGGGGTTCCTGTTTTCAATCACAACGGTACGCTGATTGGCTACAGAGGCATCGACCGCGATGTTACGGAACAGGTTGCCAGAGAGGCCACCTTGCGACATCAACAAAAACTGGAATCTATTGGCACACTGGCGGGAGGTGTCGCTCACGAGATTAACAATCCAATAAACATAATTATGAACTACGGCCAACTTATTATTGAAAAAGCGGAAGAAAACAGTCGTATTTCAGAAGATGCCAATGAAATAGTCCACGAAAGCATGCGCATCGCAGAGATCGTACGTAACCTGTTGTCTTTCTCCAGACATGAACAAGAGCAGCACAGCTATGCCAATATCGCAGATATAATCAACTCAACCTTAACATTGACCAACAAAATTTTAAGTAAAGATCAAATTTCATTTACAACCGATATTGAAGAAAGCCTTCCCCCGATAAAATGTCGTAGTCAGCAACTCATGCAAGTTGTGATGAATCTTATTACCAACGCTCGCGACGCATTAAATGAGAAATATCCCGGATATCATAAGAATAAAACAATTCTGGTAACTTCTAAACTTATGGGACCAGATGAAGACCAGTGGATAAGAACCACAATTGAGGATCACGGTTCAGGAATTCCCGATAATATCCGCGATCGAATATTCGATCCCTTTTATACATCGAAACCCAGAGACAGGGGAACCGGCCTTGGTTTGTCGGTCAGCTATGGCATAATAAAAGAGCATAAAGGACATCTGGAATTTGAAAGCGTAAAAGGCGAATACACCCGTTTTCACATGGATATCCCCGTTGACAACGGCTGGGAACTAAACAGACAGTATGATGATTTTTTGTATTGAGGATAGCTAAACTTCAAAACACTAAAATTCACTTTATGCTCAATCGCTAATTAAACTTTTATTATTTTTTCAATAAAACTCTGGATACATAATCAGATAGTATTTTATTTTAAATTTTAGCAAAGAGTTGATGGCTTCTTTTCAATTAATCACCATTAGAATCTACTTTTTAAATGTAATCGAGTATTTTACAGCAGAGTCCTAAAAGATAAAAGTTCCCTCCCATTTTCACACAAGAAAACCATTTCAACTTGACACATAACGTTATTGTGTGATAGTAATTTTAGGCTTGAATGAGACTTCATTCAGAAACTCCAGGCAAAGCTCTTTTCCAGCTATTTTAAAGTATTATCAAGAACTTACCCATATAATAACCGTGGGGATAGTCCACAAATAGATAATAATTATTACTGAGAAGTGTCGTTTGACGACAATGAATTCTGGTAACAGCATGTTACCTTTTACTTTTTTGTTGCTAAGGAGGCAATTATGTTCCGTATAGAAGAAAGAGACCATCGTTTTAACTTGTTTGAATATCTCAATGTTGAAGAACAGCTCAAACTCGAAAACTTTGCTGAACTGGATAAAGAAACTTTCGATATCCTTCTTGACAGCGCCTACAAAGTAGCCAAAGACATTATTGCCCCGATCAACGCTCCTGGCGACCAAGAAGGTTGTAAATTCAACGATGACGGTTCTGTCACCGTTCCCGAATGCTACAAACCTGCTTATAAAGAATATTGCGAAGGCGGATGGATCGGCCTCGACATTCCGATGGAATACGGCGGAACAGGCGCACCCCAGACAGTAGCCATGGCAGCCAGCGAAGCCTTCTGTGGCGCATCCGTTGCTTTTGCCATGTATCCCGGACTTTCACACGGCGCAATGGCCCTGATCCTCGACGAAGGTAATGACGAACAAAAAGCCATGTACATTGAGAAAATGGTTACAGGCGAATGGGGCGGCACCATGTGTCTTACCGAAGCCGGCGCCGGTTCTGATGTTGGCTTGGCCAAAACAACCGCAACTAAAATTCGCGACGGATTCTACAAAATCGTCGGTCAGAAAATCTTTATCTCCTCCGGTGAACACGAAATGGTGTCCAACAACATCCATTTAGTATTAGCCCGCACCCCGGACGCACCCAAAGGCGTTAAAGGTCTTTCACTCTTTATCGTACCGAAATTCCGCGTTAACGAAGACGGCAGCGTTGGCGAACCTAACGATGCAAAATGCGTTGGTATCGAACACAAAATGGGAATCAAAGGTTCCTCAACTTGTACATTAGCTTTCGGTGAAGCCGACAACTGCGAAGGTTGGTTGATCGGAAACGAAGGCGACGGCATCAAAATCATGTTCCACATGATGAACGAAGCCCGTTTGGGTGTTGGCCTCCAGGGTCTTGGTGTTGCAGCATCAGCATACAACGAAGCCCTCGACTATTCACGCGATCGCCTCCAGGGCATCGACATGGCCGATTTCAAACATCCTAAAACCGTCAGCATCATCGAGCATCCAGATGTACGCCGCATGCTCCTGACCCAGAAAGCATACGTCCACGGCCTGCGCGCCCTGATGCTGAAAACAGCTCAGTTGCTCGACATCTCCAGATTTGGTGAAGGCGATGAGCAGAAAAAAGCCAAAGGCTTGGTCGAACTGATGACACCGATCTGCAAAGGTTATGGAACCGATATGTCATTTGAAGTTACCCGCTTAGCCATCCAGACACTCGGCGGATACGGCTTCATCGGTGAATATCCTGTCGAACAGTGCATGCGTGACTCCAAAGTCTTCACAATCTACGAAGGCACCAACGGCATCCAGGCAATGGATCTGGTCGGACGTAAACTGGGCATGAAAAAAGGCGCCATCTTCATGGGCTTCGTAGCCGAACTCCAGGGATTCCTCGCCAAAGCCAAAGAAGCTGACGCAACCAAAGACTTCATTGGCGAATTCGAAACCAGC
>Ga0070729_10002749_pt1 | contig 21885 bp, 23 predicted proteins | sample tdDd472_FD_66725 | JGI IMG/M metagenome (GOLD analysis project Ga0070729, IMG submission 66725) | Marine sediment microbial communities from the Atlantic coast under amendment with organic carbon and nitrate - tdDd47.2 | ecosystem: Environmental > Aquatic > Marine > Coastal > Sediment | place... | reverse complement strand
GTTTCTATCGTAGCATCCATGCCTTCGAGTTTATGGCGCAAGTGTGCAATATGGACATCCACAGTACGGGTCTCACCTGCAAAATCATAACCCCATACAACATCCAATAATTTCTCACGACTAAAAACCATACTAGGGTTTTCAGCAAGGGTCTGCAATAAATCGAATTCTTTCATCCGTAAGTCAACCGTTCTACTATCAATCTCCACAGAACGCCGTTGTGCATCTATCGTCAGGTTGCCAATCGAAATATGGGTTGGAGCATCATCACGGCTAGTTTTACGATCTGCACGACGCAGGATCGCTTTGACTCGTGCAACCAATTCTCGCGGATTAAATGGTTTTGTCAGATAATCGTCTGCACCCAATTCTAGCCCAACAATTTTATCAATATCATCGCTTCGTGCAGTTAACATGATAATCGGCACATCCGATTCTGCACGGACTCGTCGGCAGACCTCTAAGCCATCCATCCCCGGTAACATCAAATCCAGTACAACAAGGCTTGGTTTTTCTTCCAAAATTTTGCTCAACGCTGTTACACCATCGGTTGCACTCATCACTTTGTATCCATCTTGGTCAAGATACATCTTTGCTAAATCAATAATACGTTGCTCATCATCAACGACCAAAATTGTATCGTTCATTTTCATCCCCTTATGAAAGTTGCTTATGAGGTTTGTACCTCAAAGGTATTCCAGACATGACCCACTCAGTGAAAAATCAACATTTATAATTACACTATACTACAAAGCCTTAGTTCAGCACACAATCATCAACGGTTTCAGCATATGCGGAATTCCTTATAGTATGGATTTATTTTATAATGCGCACGTAATCAAATTGTAAATCTATTGCAAACTATACAACTCAGATTCATAATTAAAGGAAATTTGATAGGCAAGTTCTTGTAACATTACAGTTGAATAGAACAAGAAGAAGGCAACAGATTATGCCATTTATGACAATGTGGGTTCATACACCTTATATCGTAAAAAGTGTATTCACGGGAATCATATCCATTACAGAAGTGGATGCAGTCATGCGTGATTACCTCACAAAATTAAATGACGGTAATGAACTCTATTTTTTAGTTGATTTTGAGCGTGTAATAAACATTCCGACAACATTGCTACAGATGGACTCTATCATAGAAGTAATCAACCATAGTAATACGCGGTGGTTTGTCCTCGTAAATTCGGTTGGGTTTGATAGCACAACGACCCATTTACTCACACAAGATAAAGTAAAAGTAATGGGAGGAAAAGACAAGGCTATCGGGTTTTTACGGGGTATGGTTCGCCTTGATACAGGTATCACATTAAAGTCCGACTGATATAAATAATATCATTTCACTATCAATCTATAGGCTTCGTACTTATTTTTAGCTACAATAACGCCTTCTAAATACAGACCACCGAAAGAATGAACCATGACCATTCTGGAAATTATCCAACCAGATAATCCAATTTTGCGTACAAAAGCCACCCATGTCAGCGATTTTGGGACATCGTTACAGACACTCATCGATGATATGTATGACACACTACTTGATGCTGATGGAGTCGGGTTGGCTGCTCCACAAGTTGCACAAAGCCTTCGTTTGATTTTAGTGCGCTTGCATGACGATGAGGACAGTATCGAAGAATTTGGAGAAGAAGCAGGAAAATTATACATTGTCGCCAATCCCAAAATCATCAAACACAGTCATAACACAGTCTCAGGTGTAGAGGGATGTTTATCATTACCGGGGTTATTAGGAGATGTTGACCGTTACGAAAGTGTCACCGTTACAGGGCTAGATCGCAACGGAAAGCCGATACAGATACACGCCAAAGATTGGCTCGCCCGTGTTTTCCAACATGAGATCGACCACCTCAATAGTCAGCTATTTATTGATATTGCCGAAAGAGTTTGGCGTGAAGTTGACGAAGAAGATGAACTAGAAGAATCACCGGAAGCATAGGAACAAATCATCATGCAAATACGACTTGTATCACCGTCTGACGCACCACAAATCCGCGACATTTATGCACCAATCGTACGGGAAACACCGATTTCATTTGAATATAGTGTGCCAGAAATAGACGAAATAGAAGCTCGCATCACTAAGACGCTCCAGCAATATCCATGGCTGGTCTGCGAGATTGACGGGCAAATTGCAGGATATACTTACGGGAGTTCGTTTCGTTCACGAACAGCATACCAATGGACAACCGAAGTCACAGCGTACATTCATTCCTCATTCCATCGACACGGAATTGGGCGTGGGTTATATACGTCGTTATTCGCAATCTTACAAAAGCAAGGCTATTTTAATGCAGTATCCGTGATTGCTATGCCAAATGATGCCAGTATCGGACTTCACGAATCAATGGGGTTTGAAAAAATTGGGATATTCAAGAATATGGGCTATAAACTAGAAGGATGGCATGATACAGGCTGGTGGCAATTAGAATTATGTCCAATGCCAATTAACCCGCAACCACCTATATCTATTAATGAATTAGCTAAACATCAAAACTTCCCAGACCTACTAGAAACAGGAAAATCCTTGATTAGAAGCGTTTAATCCTAGCAAACTAAAATCAGTCACTTTGGGCAGGAATACCCCAAACATAGACTTCGCCTGTGGCATCAATGAATAGCAATGTATATCCGTCACTTGCCCACTCTACACCAAATAAGTTGACGGATTCCACCGTCAGAGGCGCACGTCCAACTGTTTTCTCGGTAATGTCCGACAGGTTCCAAATCGACGCATCGCCACCCAACAAAGTTGTCGCTAACAAGGTCGAATCCGGAGAAAATGCCGCACTCACACGATTCCCCCCAATACCGGGTAGCTCAATTTCAAGATTCGATGTTTCTGTATTCCATAAACGCATATTCCCCTTTTCACCCGCTGTCACCAAAAAGCGACCATCAGGTGAATAAGCAAGGATTTCATTGGCTGTATCTGAACCACTTTGAAGAACAAAACCGAGTTCACTTGTGGTTACATCCCATACCGCAACAAAGTTTTGGGTCGAAATCGCCAACTGCGAATCATCAGGAGAAAATACCATATCAATAGCAACTGCATTCTGCAAATCATATTCTGCAAGAAGGGTCTTAGCTTCCCAATCCCATAGTTTAACCACACCGTTCCCAGCTGTTGATGCTAATTGTTTGCCATCAGAAGAAAACGCAAGGTCAATAATCAGATCATCATGAGCATCAATTGTCGCTAATGAGACACGCTCGGCTAAATCCCATACTTTAATCGTTCCATCGGTTCCTGCAACAGCCAACCAACCATTCAAGTCATCATAGCTGATCACACCGCTATAATTATCATGTAGCTGAAGTGTGGTTAACTCATTACCGTTAATAGAGCGATAGACCAAGGTTCTGCCATTAGCTTCTATACCATAAACTTCACTTTTATCGGATGTATACAAAACTTCAGTAACATCTAGTCGAGATGTATTAAAATTTAAACGACCCGTTACCAAGTTCCATTCCATCAAGAGATCATTATTAAGGGCAGTCAGTTGCGTGCCATCAGGGGAAATTACCCAGTTAAAGATCGTACTTTTACGTCCCAGAGTATCCAAACGTCCCAAATAATCAATCTGTGAAACATTATTAAGTGTAATCGGTGCGGTCGGCTCACGATATGCCGGGGGACGTACTGTTGCTGTTGGATCAAGCCCAACTGGTGGACGTGAAGTCATCATTGATTGTGGCGCAATGGTGGGTTCTATTGTGAGTTGAGGGGTTGTTGCCTCGGCTGTTGTACATGCCGATACAAGCATAACAATACCTACAATACAACCATACACAAGACATCGTAATTTAAGACTCAGCATAATTTGAGACATCAAGCACCCCTTCAATGATAGTCATTCTTGTTTACTTGTATCCCAGAATCCGCTATCTGGTCAAGTCTACAGTCCTATACAGAGATACGGATTTTGTTAACGTCTCCTACAATCGGCAAAACTACTCACCCAGAACAATATCAATATTCGCCACTTGAATGCCAAATGCGGGTATTTGGTCGAGCCCACATTCACCCTCAAAGGCATCAATACGTCCATTTTCGTTGACATCAATCCCAGCTGTCATTGCCGCTGCCAATTGTTCAGATTCCAATGCTTGATCTGTAACGGCTTCTATCGTATCAGCAGCAATCATCTCTAATTCAAGCTCATTGATACGATTTGCCCAGTCGCGTACATTGGTTGTGCAGACAAAGATAAACTCAGCATTTTGTTGGACATAAACACTGGCATCATCACGTTGAACAACATCTAAAAGCAAATTATCAATCTTATCGAGGAAGAAGAACATCCCAACACCACGTCCGGGGTTCTGTGGACTACCGTTACCATCATAATCTTCATTCGTACCGTTGATTATGTTAAGCGTATGTTCCGCATGAGTCTTCATACTGCCGACATTCCGTGCGTCTGCCGCCAAACCAGCATGATTTTGTGCGGTTGCCCCTTCTGCACCAATACCATCCAGTAAACCATTTTCGTTAAATCCATCAGGGCTACTGACAAAAATCTCATGGAGAGCCTGTGTTAATTCGATGGGGACTTCCCCTTGATACGCAATCTTACCTCCAGGAATTTCACCTTCAGCATTCACTTCTTCTGTAATAACAATATTATTGTAAAGACTTGGTAACATGCGTTCTTCAGCATCTGTATAGATCAAAATACCGCGTCCTGTCGCATCGACAACAATATCGCCGATATTCATAACCTCTTCTGTGACTGTATTTCGCAACCAGACTACATATGTATTGCCAGCAGATGGAGAAGCAACATCAATTAACTGGAGATTTATCGTATCACCCATTGATTCTGTGCTGTTGTAGCGCATTTCGCCAAATGTCTCAAAGTCAGGAATAACTTCAGGCACGGGTACTTCTGTGGGGGATGTATTTGCCACACCTTCGACTGGCGTTTGTGTTGCATTTACAGCAATTGCCGCGTTCTGATTCTGTTGCCCTACTAAGACAATTGCCACCACAACAATCACGAGCGCAATAATGCCAAATAGACCCATAAATAATAAAGGATTAGTTGTTTGTTGGAGAACAATTGTTGGATTCGACTGATTTTCGGGATTCGTTATGTCGGCTGAATCCAATACTTTAGTAACCGGTTGTCCCATTGTAGATCTGTCTAGAGGAACTGCTGCCTGCATTGCCAGTAACGATTCTTCTGAACTATGCAAAGCATGGGATAATGCTTCTGCAAATTCAACGGCTGTACTATATCGATCATCAGGATTTTTCGCCATAGCCTTGTTCATCACAAAATCGACAGCTGGCGGTAGATCAGGCATGATTCCCAACAAACTCGGCGGTGGCTCTGTAATATGTTGGAGCACAACCTTCATCATCGTCTCAGCACGGAACGGCTGAACTCCGCTAAACATCTCGTAGACAACACACGCGAGAGAATATAAATCAGCCCGACCATCAATATTGATTTCGCCTTGCCCTTGTTCGGGAGCGATATAAGCCGGTGTGCCAACAACGCCTGTGCCTGTCAAATTAGCATCATTACCCATCATCTTAACAATACCAAAATCAGCGAGTAACGCATGACCTTCACCATCGATCAAGATATTAGCTGGCTTAACATCTCGGTGGATCACACCGCGTCGATGTGCATAATCTAATGCCGATGAGATTTCACGGACAAGCTTTTCAATACGCCGTATGGTCAGCGTTTCTCGATCTTCCATAAAATCTTCTAGTGACCCACCGTCCACATACGCCATCACAAGATATAAGATGTCATCCTGTGTCCCATAATCATACAATGACAAGATATGTGGATGTTGTAGACCACCAATTGTTTTTGCTTCTAATTGAAAACGTTCGATAAACTGTGCATCAAGCCCAGCATGAGGGGGTAACACTTTAATCGCTACATAACGGTCAATGGATGATTGATGAGCTTTATAGACAGTTGCCATCCCGCCTTGACCCAATAGTTCTGTAACTTCATATTGTCCGAGTTTTTGACCAATCAGTGATGCCAAGAGACTTATATCCTATGCTGTTGAATTGCTTAATGATTTTGTCTGTTTAATAGTATAACGAAAAAATTAGATGTTTGGATGAATAATCCGTAACATTTATGGATATTTTACATGTTAACTTGATTTTTTCTATGATATTGGTCATTTCTAGCAATATTGGTACATCTATTGGTATAATTGAAAAAATTTCAACGTTTAAAAAGGATCAACTATGGCGGATGTAAAACGTCCCATCACAGCAGAAGACCTCAATAACATCCATTATGTACAAGACCCACAATTCAGCCCCGATGGACAATATATTGCTTTTGTAAAAGTTACACCCGACGCAATTGGAAAAAGCTATAAGCGCAATATTTGGATACATTCTATTATTGATGGGAATAATATTCAGTTGACACGCGGCAATAAAGATGGTCATCCGCGTTGGTCACCCGATGGCACACAGTTAGCCTTTGTCTCAAAACGAGGAGATAAACCTCAAATATATCTACTCCCAACGGCAAAGATTGGTGGTGAAGCTCGGGCTATAACCAGCATGGAAAACGGTGCAAATAACCCAGACTGGTCACCTGATGGCACACAGATTGCCTTCTTATCTCTTATGAATGAAGAAGAGCGTCAACAAGAAGATTCTGGCGAAGACACCTCCCCTCCTATAGATAAATTAGAAGAAACGCATCGCAAAGAACGCAAAGCTGAAGATGATAAAAATCTATGGGATCCACGTCCAATGTGGCGTATTCCCTATCGTCGTGGAACATCGTATGTCGATGAACGCTATCAACAGATATATGTCGTCGCTGTAGATGAATCCTTAGAAGGTGATGAAACCAAACCGCGTCGCCTAACCGATGTCAATGCAGATCATTCTCAACCATATTGGTCAGCAGATGGCACTCAAATTTTCACATCCCGTACATTTACCCCCGAAGATGATGAACCGTGGCGATCAAACAATATCTACACCATTAATGTAGAAACTCAAGAATCCGAGCGATGGATAGATAATGAACACAATGTTTATTTACCAACACCCTCTCCTGACGGTAAGTGGATCGCTTGTGGCAGAGTTGGCATCGGCATTACAGATGTTCCCATGCGCTTTCTTGTTATGGCAAGCGATGGTTCAGAAACACGGATTATCAATGAAAAGCTTGATCGTGAGGTAGAAGATTGGTCGTGGTCTCCTGATAGCAAATTAGCATTCACTATCGCTACCGAAGGCACGACCTTACCCTATTTATATGATCCCAGTAGCGATACATCAGAGCAACTACACAATGGGATTTACGATATTGAACAACTTGACATCAGCACCGGTGGTAAGCTGGCAATGACGGTAACAACACCGCAAAATCCACAAGAGCTATATACACTAACTACCAACGGTTTCCAAGAAGCAACAACCTTTAATCACAAATGGCTTGATGAAGTCATTGTCCAAGATGTACATGAGCTTCGTTTTCAATCGCCTCATGGTGAAGTACAGGGTTGGTATATTCATCCCGTCGGCTATGAAGAGGGTAAACAATACCCACTCGCCCTTAACATCCACGGTGGACCTCATGCCACATGGGGGTATTGCACCAAAACAATGTGGCACGAATGGCAATTCCATGCAGCGCAGGGTTATGCGGTATTCTACTGTAATCCTCATGGGAGTGGCGGATACGGTGATGCCTTCATGCAGAAACTTCATTCCGCTTGGGGTGATGTTGCCTATGATGACATTATGGCAGGTATTGATGCATTCCTTGAACTCGGCATTGCTGATGAAAATCGCATGGCAATTACAGGGGGCTCATACGGTGGATACATGACTGCTTGGATTATCGGACATACTAACAGATTCAAATCAGCCGTATCACAACGTGGTGTATATAACCTCCCCAGTTTTTATGGGACAACCGATATTCCGATTTTCTTATCACATGAATTTGATGTTACACCGTGGGAAGATCACGAAAAACTGTGGGATCATTCGCCGTTAAAATACGCGCCAAATATCAAAACACCCTTGCTTCTGATTCATTCCGAAAATGATTTCCGTGTCCCAATCGAACAATCTGAGCAACTTTTCGCATGGGTACGACGCGCAACAGATACCCCTATCAGTATGTTACGCTATCCGCGTGAAGGGCATGAATTATCGCGTAGTGGTGAACCTGACCATCGTATTCATCGCTTAACCGAAATGATCAACTGGTTCGATAAATATATTGATGCGTAACCAATAATTCACAGGCGCAAGATATTGCTATCTTGCGCCACATCTCCATTACTGCATACAAGTGACATTTAGATATCCACACTAAAAAATGATAGTTGCTGATAAATAAAACAATTTCTAATATAAATTAACTCCTAGTGCCACCTTTATCTAATGTAGATCGTTTATGATAGTAATAAAAAAGGGCAAGGCACTATATGAGAATCATTACGATCTTAGGTTTATTATTCATATTATTAGTGGGATCAGCATCCACACAAGATAGCAAAAAATGTCCGCAATTTGCCAAACGTGCGCTTGTTATATTAGATGATGCGCGAATTGCTCTAGAAGCAGATGACAAAGATGGGGCATTAGCACACATTACTAACGCACAAGATAAGTTGGTTAAATGTAACCCAGAAACAGGAGAAATAGATAATAGTGACCAACCTACTGTGGCTGAAAATGCGAGTGATACAACGACAGTAGGGAATCGTAATGACTCAACTGGTAACTTCATCGTCAATGCACCTGTGGTTAATCCACAGCACAGTATTAGTTTTATACAATTTGCCAATTGGTCACCCGATATCGGGAATCTTGATTTTTATCTAGGCAATAATACAACACCCATCGTCGAAAACATTGCATACCCAGAGGTGACCCATTCCATTATTGTCAATGGTGGTAACCTGTCAGTTACTGCACGACCAACCGGTAGTGGTAGTGATGGGGAAGCATTAAATCAACTCAATTGGGATTTTCAAGGCAATAGCACGTGGATGATCTCTGGCATCGGGTTACAATCAGAATACGCCTTTTTTGTCGAACCTATTTCAATCACACGAACAGATTATAACAACAAAGCAAGGATAAGAGTTATTAATCTTATTGCTTCACACCAGCGCGTCACTGTAAATACCAATTCTGATATTGAACTTGCTAACGGGATAAACTGGGTTGGGCTAAAAGATACAATGCTCGAACCAGCAGAATATTCACTAAATATTGAACTCGAAGACAATACCACAATCGACAATCTGACAACACAAGAATTTGAAGCAAACATGACATATACGGTTGTTCTTATCGGCATGAATACAGACGAACAACCTATTCAAGCGGTTGTAATAAAGAATCCTGAAAACATTACACGAGTGAAATTTGTTAGCAAACGATCAGACGCAGTGGAAGTTTATTTGATGCCTGATGCAATAGAAGTTGTTGATCAATTAGAGCCAGATACCGAAACCGATTGGATAGCATTACCGTCAGGCGCATTATCGTTCATATTGTTTACACCCGATTCAGGTCCGACGAGTCAGGAACTTGCAGGAATTTCCCGACAGTTACGACCGGGGCGAGATATTACAATTGTGGTTGATGATAGCGGTTTACACCTATCAGAAGAAGCTATTACACCATAAATGTCAAAACTGAACAGATATGCTGGTAGATGATTACAAGATCCAAAATTAAACATCATCAGCGGGGAATTGTTGTGAGAAGATCGTAAAATACATGCGGATTTTATCAATAATATCGCGTCGTTCCACATCAGGGAGTAATCCAATGATACCTTGGAGTTGCTCCATCAATCCTCGTTGTACTGCCAGAAAACGGTCTTCGCCTTCTGGAGTCAGTGATACATTGACAGAACGTCTATCCATTGTGCTTTGTTTCCGCTTGACAAGTGGCGGAGTCATCGCTTCCAGTCGTTTGACTAAACCTGTCATTGTTGCATTTGTGAGGTGATGGTCGCGGGCAATATCGCCAATACGACATTCGCCACCATTCTCCGATAATGTCTTAAGAACATAAAACTGTGGCGGGGTTAAGTTATGGGCATTCATATGACTGGCAAGACGTTTCTCGCCGTATGTTACCATATCAAATAATAATGACCATAATTCAGCAACATCATGGTCAAGTTTGTCATCCACCAAATTAATCCCTCTAACCTAAAGGGTGAGATATATCCCACCCTACTCTCACACTATGATCTGATTAACTACCGAGTGCGTCCCATACTTCTAATTTACCCCGAACTTCTCGGATAACCTCATCTACAAATTCCGAAGTACTCGCTTGTCCACCAATATCAGGGGTTTTGATACCATTATAGACAGCTTCGAGTGTTCCTTCATAAATCGCACGGCTTGCATTAGTAGCTTCTTTTGTACCAACATATCGCAGTACAGCTCCACAGGCTAACAACATAGCCATTGGATTAGCAATATTTTTTCCTTTAAGACTCGGCGCAGTGCCATGAGGAGCTTCAGTGAGTGCCACATTGACATCAAAATTATCATCAAATCCAAAAATGATTGATTCCGCACCTGCAATTGTGCCGAACATCTTAAGCACAAGATCACTCAAGGCATCACCATCACGATTTAGCGCAGGGATCACCAATGGTTCACCTGTCGTCTCCAATAAAAGCGCATAGGTAGCATCAATCAATTGTGGATTGTAGCGCACCCCTTTGTTCAGTTCCGCGGCACGGTCAAGCTCTTCTTTAAACATTCCTTCATATACGGGGCTAACCGTAAATTTGGGTCCACCAAAAACAGTTGCGCCTGTCCGCTTTGCATACTGAAATGTAAACTCTGCTACAGTCCGACAGGTACGGCGTGTGATATAACGTTTGTTATACGCAATTTCATCAAGTCCTTCACCTTCGCGCCATTCCTCAGCCGCATATGCGCCTTCAACCGCCATGCGTACAACCGCAATCGGCGCATGAACACCTGCTAATGGTCGAACAGAAGGGATACGTCGGCCTGTACGTAAAATCACTTTACCATTAACAAGATCACGCAATAAAGCGTTGGGGCTACCAACATCATCAGGGTCACCGGGAGTAATCGTAGCAGCTTTAACCCCGAGACCTGTTTCTACAATGCGTGCCGCGGCTTCTCGCACAACTTCATTTTTTGAAGAACGGCGATTTGCTAAAGAGAGATCAAATGTCTCAAAGTCTATGTCTGTTATACGAATAACACTCGGATCAAGAATGCGTAGGGCTTCATCCAGTAATTCTTGACCAGTATCATCACCTTGTAAGATACAAATTGTTCGTCTGCTCACGTTGGGTTCATCCTCAATTCATAATTAATGAGCGAATAATGTTATTGTATGTGAGGAAGTGACCTCTGCAAACGGTGGATTACAAACCAGCATTCCATAATACAATTTGTTATTTTTTCTATATCTTGTATACGTCTTCGCCAAAACACAGTAAAATAGGGCTGAGATATTTTAATTTTTAGGGTAAACTCATTGAGCTTGACTGTCCTAACGATATTGACAGGGAATATACACTATGCAAAAACTTAGAACTTTGATTGTTATTGTATTGTTTTCAACAATCATGACATCGCTTCATGCACAAACAACCGAATCATCTTCAACCATCAATTGGTTTTATTCTGCTTGCGAAGATCGTATGGTTATGGATCTTAGTGGCACAATTGAAGCTGGTTATGATGTCTATTTTCAGGCATTTGATGGTTTCGGTGGTACAGGTAACGCTATCACAGGCTTACGTCGTATCTCAGCCGATGGTGATTATGCCGTGAGTCAGGTTGTACCATGGTTAAACGGCGAAACACGTGTCCTCGGAACACCAATCAGTGTAGTCATCCGTATGGCGCGTGAAACCGATCCCGATGATACCATTTTCAGCCAACCATCTGATGATTTTCTGGCGACTTGTGCCGAGCCTGCCAGTACACTTGTGAATGGTGAAGATTTGACCTCGGGTGAATTTAATCCGGGCGACATCATTGCCTCAGCAGGTATTTGGACACCTGATGGTGGAGTCTTGAATCCGATTTATTACACACCACCAGAGCCAATTGTTAAGATCGGCGCACGAGAAAGTGATATTCGTATCGCTGGACGGACTGCAAATCCCGGATTGATTTTTGCAGAATGTGCCGATGTCGCAGGAGCAGACCCCGGTGTCATCTTTGATACTGATGAAATTGTGGTCTATTGGTCATGGTTCGCAAAAACTGCCGATCAAGTCGAAAGTCACATTGCAAATTCGGTTTATGTTGTCACTTTGAATGGGCAACCCTTCCCCGAAGTTCGTGTGAGTCCGATTCAGAAAATTGCTGGAAGTGCAAATTACTGGGTCTTTTATACTGTAAATCTTGGCGATAAATGGCAACCCGGTGGCTATGGCATTAATTTTGCTCTGTCATGGGTCAATACCATTACCGATGGTTACGACGATTATGGTCCAGGCACTGCCAATGAACTCCTTGACAGTGGTTGTTATTTCACTGTGCAGAAGAACCCATGGGGTACTGAGGTTATGTATCAGCAACCATCACTCCCATTAAAAACCTTTAACGATTAATTCATCCATTAATGTGAAGGATGGGGTATAACATGCCTCATCCTCACTGGTAACCCTATGCCATCACTTGCAGAATATGCCAAAAGTCTTTTTCAGTTAGAATTATCAACTGAACAAATCCAGCAGTTCGACCAATTAACCACCGAGTTAATTGAGTGGAATCAGCGTATGAATTTGACAGCCATCACAGATCCAGAAGATATTTTGATCAAACATCATCTGGATTCGTTAACATTGGTGAAAGTCATTCATCAATTTGATGGATTACGTCTGATCGACGTTGGCACAGGGGCTGGTTATCCGGGATTAGCATTAGCAATCACATTCCCTAAATTACACGTTACCTTTATGGATTCTACAGGTAAGAAGCTCAAATATATTGATCATGTTGGCACGGCACTTGGCTTAAAGAATATCCGTACCTTGCATTCACGCGCAGAAGATGCAGGGCGACATAAAACTCATCGTGAAGCGTATGATATTGTAACAGCGCGCGCTGTGGCTCGGATGCCAGCTTTGATGGAATACACCTTACCCCTTGCTAAATTAGAGGGTCAAGTGATTGCGATGAAAGGTGGCACAGCATATGAAGAAACCAACAATGCCGCAAATGCAATTTCAAAACTTGGTGGTGAATTATTTTCTATAGAAGAAATTACACTACCAACCATTAATGATCCACGTTATCTGATCGTTGTCGATAAAATTGACCCTACCCCACGACATTACCCGCGTAATGCTGGTATTCCTACCCGCGAGCCAATCTTATAATCTGACCATTTTTAGAAACAAACCTTTTTCAACCCAACTAAAAACTCAATTTAAATAACCTTAAGGTTTAATTGAGGCAAGTAGTTGTAATATATAAACATTGAGAAAGGATTAATCAACTTGCCAATTCAAATGCAGTGGGGTGACCCACAACAATCAACCATTCATACTATACTCTCAGCATCTTTTGATCTCAATGACTGGTACGAAGCCATCACCGAACTTTGCATCATGTTAAACAGTGTGCAACATCCTGTGAATATCATTCTTGATATGTCTAGTTTTGACCACTTACCTATGCAACTAATCGACGCATTAAATTCGTCAAAACCACGCATTCATGACAATCATTATGCACAAATTATTGTCGTCCAAAAATCATTGCTGAATCCAGCACAAATTTTGCTCAATGACACTGATATGTTACGTGGTACAGCTGTTGTATTAAGTTTGATCGATGCCTATCAAATGCTTGATAAGATTCAGGTATTTGCATAATAATGGCACATCAAGCAAGTAAGTGATTTCAACCTACTCCGTTTTTACATTATTCGGTTCAAGTAATGCAATCCGATAGGGATACCATTCAGCGCGGAATTGTTTTTGAATGACAGCAGGGTCATTATGTGTAATTTCGCGCATATGATCATCATCACGCGCTTCAAATATTGCAATCCCATGCGAACTATAATCCGTAGTCAACGTCCGTCCTGCCAAAATCAAAATACCATCGTCCATCAATTGTTTGAGATATGCAAAATGCTCACCTGTAATGCGATCTTCATCATCAGTTTGTCCCTCAGATAACATCTCAGGGCGTACAGGTTGAATGCGATACATATACGTTGGCATGTCGTTTCTCCTACGGTCTAATCAACGCAAGAATATGTGATAATCGTTTCAAATCATTTGATAAATCGCGCGCAATTTGTTGTCCACATGCCACCAGAAAAGCATAACGTTCTCTCTCATCAGCATAAACACTCGACGCATACAAAATCGCTGAGGAAATCAGATCATCGGTTGGCACTTCTGACGCACCCAATATTAAGCGGAAATAATCAAAGCGACGACTAAACGCAAAGACCTCATCAGCAGTACACAATTCAACATCCGATAAACTCATCGGGGGACGTGGTGGCAAACTATGAAAAAATCCTGTGGCATTCATAAAACCGATATTTAATACTTTCACTTCAACAGGGATCATGCGATTCTGACGTTGGTCTTGTAGCACATTAAACGGCACATGCTCCCCCATCACCAATTCAGTCACCAACTGATCATCTTTGATCTCCATCTTATAAATCAAACCAATCGCAAAAATCCCCTCAGAATTGGCAATCGGAGCTTTAACAAATGCACCGAAGTCATGCGTTTCGTTGATATTATTGCTATGCGTACCACAATCAAACCCACGTGTACTTGCCCGAAGAATACGTCCAACGATCTGTGTCATAAAACCTTACTTTCTATAAGTCATTGATGTTATAGGTCTATTTAACCTGAAAACGACATGGAACACAAGTTCGGGTCTGGTGCATAGATGTACCTCGTTATTTACGATACATCAATAGTCTATTGAATCGAAAGACGTAAACGCAAAACTTAAACGGTATAGGCTATAATAAACATATTGTTGACCTGAAAATCGAGGACACTATGCAACCCACACAACCGAATCAGCCCAAAAAACGGCAACTCCGCTTAGAATTACCCAAAGACCCCAGCGCAAGTTATTCCAACACGGTCATGATAAGCCATACTCCTAATGAAGTGATATTAGATTTTATCCAGATTATGCCTAACGATAATCGGGCGCGCGTCCAAAAGCGGATTGTGATGACCCCGACTCATGCCAAGTTATTCCTCAAGGCATTAGAGGACAATATGCAAAAATTTGAAGATAAACATGGTGAAGTTGAATTACCACAGCGTCCCTCACTGGCAGATCAATTATTCGGTTCGATTAAACCCAACACAGATGATACAGAGGATAGTGATGATGCGGAGGAAGACGATGAATAACTTAAACGATATTTGTGATTCGATCCGCGATGATTTAGAAGCCCGTAATTCAGCCCGTGACAAAGCCATCACCCTCTCGCGTGAACTGATTCGCCATTGTTCGGAAAGTATCCGTGCCATTCATCGGCGTGACTGGGACACAGCAGATACAAAATTAGAAGATGTCAAAGCAGGCACGGACGAAATAAAAGCCACCGTTCATGATTTCCCAGATTTATATCACACCGGTTATACCCAAGATGCCCTTAAAGAAGTCGCTGAGGCATTTATTACCTATGCGATTATCCGTAAACAACCCTTACCCACGCTGACCGACCTCGGTATCGAGAGCGCAACTTATCTTAAAGGGCTGAGTGAAGCCGCCACCGAGCTACGCCGATTTATCCTCGACATTATGCGACGGCAAGATTCTCATAGCGAAGAAGCCGAGCGTCTACTTGAAGCGATGGATGCCATTTACGATCAACTCGTAACATTTGATTTTCCTGATGCTTTAACTTATGGCTTACGTCGTCAAACGGATATTGTGCGCGGTGTCTTAGAGCGTACCCGTGGTGACCTCACCCAGAGTCTACGTCAACAACGTCTTCAAGATGCGCTCGAACAATTTGAAGAAAGGCTTGGGATTAATGACAGCATTGAACCAAAACCTTAAACGGTTGCCACATTGGTTATGGATCTTGCCGATTCTATTGTTGGCAAACATCCTCATTGCTCAACATCTGACAACCGATGCTTATTGGTTTGATGAAATAGAAAATTTTCGATTAATGGGACTCCCTCCCCAAGAATCCATTACATCAGATACCTTGCTTTTTAACATTTCTGTCAACCGTTGGCCCCCTGCCTATAGTTTTGAGTTATTGCTGTGGGGCAACCTAGTCGGTTGGTCAGAATTTGCAACCCGTAGCCTATCGTTATTCATCGGGGTATTATCAGTTGCGATGATGTATCAACTCGGTATCACATTTCACAATCGTCGTGTGGGGATTATTGCTACACTGCTGTTAAGCACATCAGTATTTTTCCTATTTTATGCACATGAGATACGTGGATACATCCAATATGTGTTATTTACAATCATCGTATTGCACTTGTACTGGCATCAGCGGAAAAAACGACGGTTAACAACTAAAGATAGTATCCTATTTGTCACAAGTGCCGCAATCCTAATTTATACACATTATGTTGCTCTGTATATTATATTTGTGCTTGGTGTATATCATTTATTTTTTGCCAAACGCACGCCAACGTGGGGCAAATCTCTGCGCTTATTTATATATGTTGGGATTACTTATATTCCGTGGATAGCCATTGCAGTATTAAATGCTGTTGGTGAAACATCAATGATTCGGGAATCATCCCTCCAAGCAATTTTCCAATCCCTTACTAATGGTTTTAGCAATGGGTTATGGTTTATCTTGTTATTATTCATCTCATATATATTGGTTTTTATCCGTACTCGGTCAACAGGGATGCTTGTCTTTAGTGGCATTTTATTTTTGGTTGCGTCGTTACTAACCAACACACTTTTGGATTTTCTCTTTCATGTTCGGCATCTCATCGGTTTATTACCCATCTTACTGTTGCTCTCAGCAATGGCGATTGACCATATGCTAACCCATGTCCATAAAGTCACATGGGTATTAGTTATTGTGTGGATGGGAGTTGGTACTGGTCTCAACCGAGACCTCACATTTATGAACAATCTACCCGGTGCATTAGAGACTCGTCCACTAGAAATGTTGACAACCGCACAGAACATCACCAGCACTTGCACGATAGAGGATGATCTTGTGGTAACACACCTTGAGTCTCAAGAGAATATCTGGAACAAATATGTTGAACAGCACTATTTTTGGCATCCCGATTTCACAATAGCAATGATTGATAATATGGTCGATTTTTCCGATGGTATCGATAATATGCAAAATGATGGCACCTATGAAACTCGTTTACAGGGATATATAGCAGATGCAGATCAGACGTGGGTTATGGTTGCAGATGATGCTTATATCACGCCACGATTGGGTGAATTAGGGATATTGCTTGAAGAAAACTATAGCTACTGTGATCGTATCTACCGAGGATCAAATATGAGTATCTATATCTATCAACAAGAATCAGAATTTAGCTGTCCATCAGAGTATCTGAGCGCACAGACTTTAACGAACTGTACGCCCAATTTACTGATCGATGCTAGTGTTCCGAGCAACTAATTATTTTGTTAATTTCCACTCAATCAACGCCCCTGCCACCCATGTTGGTGGGGGTTGGTTATAGAGTTCTGTCGAATCCGTATAGCTCATATCCAAGACTTTGCCTGTCATTTCGCCACGAAGGTAGCGATAAACTTGCCCTGTATCGCGTCCATCACTTTTGGATTTAACGCAATGCCCGTTATAGCCCCAATAATCCCCCGCTTCGAGAATACGAATACCATCTTCGATCACCGATTGAGCATGAGCAATACCTTCTGCGTCATGATCATACGTATCTTCCAGTGCGTCGCCATAACCAATCCCATGATGGAACGGATCACATGTGGTGACAACAACCGCATCTTCCATCAGTTTTGCAAGGTCATCAATACCGGGTAAATTTTCAGGCTTACCACCAGCTAGATACGGATAACGTTCATAGACAGTTGGAATTTTTGAAGCAGGTAGTCCGCGCCGTTTAGTCTCTGCATCCCAAAAATGTCGCCAACTAATTAGCGCATGATCCCCTGTCCACTCCTGACGACCATCCAACCCTGACCCTTGAATCCCCCAGAAACGTTCAACCGAAGGATCACCACCATTAGCAACCCGAACCCGTGCATCTTCCATATCTTGCGAAAACGCATGTAACACACTTAAGACGACCACTTTATCCGCCCCACTGTCTAAGGCGGCATGAACACAGGCAGCAATCTGATAGCCACAATCCGCTACACCTGCATGAGGGAATACTAGAATTCCACCTGCGCTTAACGTCCCCGATAAATCCCATTGTTTACCACGTTCAAGATGGTCGATTGTGCCATCATCACCCAATTCAGTATGTTCACGTGCATACTGTGCCAAAATCTGCTTTTGTAATTCATCACGTTTTAGTTCCATGTTTGGCTCATTCTAATTTATTTATCAATGTGCATAGTTTTAGCGAATCTTAAGCAGTTCGTCAAATTTATATAAGCCATGAATGAGATGATATGGCGATTAAGCAATCTGATAACGAAGAAATATGTTGCCGTCACGATAAACTTTTGTATCGAGTAAGTCTAATGATATAGACTTGATAGAACCGTCAAATAGTGGAATACCTGTCCCGAATACAATCGGATTGACCTTAAGTATCAATTCGTCAATCAAGCCATGCTCTAAAAGATAAGCTGCTAACTTTCCACCACCACACAAGTATATAGCACTTCCCTGTTCAGACTTTAACGACCTAGCAAATTCACTAGGATCATCGCGGACAACTTTCAATTGCTCGTGTTCAAATTGCTCCATGCTTTGCGAGAAAATATATTGCATCATATGACCATAAATTGGAGATGGTTCACCCGGTTTGATACCATATTTATAACCCGCTTCATAAGTATATTTACCCATCAATACCGTATCATAATCCTGCAAACTACGCATGTAATCAGGAATATATTGTGCCGTCATTGAGAAATCTTCCGTATTTCTCTCTATATCAGCAATAAAACCATCGGCAGATACTGCAATATAATATACAAGTTTGCGTGTTTGGGTTTGACTATTAGAACTCATACTCTATTCCTTTCATTAAATTCATAATCTCAGGATAAGCAATAGAGGGGAACTTGTATTGGAAAAAATTAAACTCTAGTCAAAATATGGCAAATTCTTGTTATGTACGACGCTCTGTGGAGCATATGCAGAGGGGGTAATGCCAGAAAATTTCTGAAACTCATTAATTAAATGAGACTGGTCATAATAACCGCACTTTAAGGCAATATCTGCCCAACTAAGACTAGGCTGACGCGATATGACATTCAATGTGTCTTGAAACCGATGTAAGCGAGAAAAAACTTTCGGCGTAAGACCAATATCTTCACGAAAAACTTGTATAAATCGTGTCGGGCTTAAAGCCACTTCTTTTTCCAATTGGGCAATAGCTTGTAGTCTAGTTCTTGAAGCCACTATATCAAGAGCCATACTCGTCGCATAATGGAGTTCGCGCTGATAATCTAATCGCGCTAGTAATGCTTTTTCTAAGATTGTAAACCGTTCCTTCACATTTGATGTATTCAACAATCGAGAATAAAGACTTTCGGCTTGTGAACCCCATAAATCGCTCAATGGGATAATCTGATTATGTAAGTCCAAAGCGGATGCCCCTAAAATGCCACTCGCCCTACCTGATTTAAACAACACAGACAAGATTGTTGTCGGTTGTGAGGTATCAATAACAAAATAATTCGATTGAATGCCAACAACAATAGAATGAGCTCGACGGCTTTCTGATGAGTTATCAGGTGAAGATATACAAAAGGGCTGATCGGATAAATTGAAGGTTAATTCCATTAGTCCTGCGGGTAAAATACGCTCTTTCGCATGAGATGGTGCATAATTATCCCAGTGCCAAAATACTTGAATTATGGACGATAAAGGGAAATCAGGCACATAAATTTCTAATGACATGGCAATCTTCTCTACAAAATGATGATTCAGACTTAGCTATCATACAACATATTGATAGATTTGAGAGGATTTACAGACTTCGTAGAAATACCTCTTGCTAAATTAATTCAATCCCCTATAATTCAACCTTGGCTAACAACCGCATAGCGACGTTAACCGTAGACAGCCGGTGGGCAGTAACATGTCCTTAATATCCTGCCGAGGGGAACGCATAGACTTCATGACTATTGTATGAAATTTCTAGCGACCTCAGTATACGGGTCGCTTTTTTGATTCAGTCGGGTTAGTTGAGTCGGGATTTTCCGACAGCTAACAACAGAGAGGAGCGACACTTGCCAATTTCAAGAACACGTAAAGAAGAGCTTGTCGCTAAGTATGTTGAATTACTCAATGAAAGTAATGGATTTATCCTGATCGAAACACAAGGATTATCTGTTCCTCAAATTGAGCAGATGCGTAAGATCATCCGTGAACAAAACGGTGTTTACGCAGTCGCCAAGAATACCTTAATCCGTAAAGCCCTCGAGCAAGCAGATTGGACAGTCCCACAAGATCTTCTTAAAGGACCTGTTTCTGTCGTTTTTGGGCGTGATAATATGCCGGGCGTGTCAAAAGCCGTCCTAAAATATATCAAGGATGAGAAGTTTGAAGAGAAGATGCAAATCGCAGGTGGTGTCATGACCGGGGAAGTAATTAACTCCGCGCAAGTGACAACCATTTCTGAATTGCCAACCCTCGACGAACTCCGCGCACAAATTGCCGGATTGGTGATTTCCCCTGCACAGGGCATTGTCAACGTACTATATCAAGCGACAGGTGGTGTCGTCAACGTCCTTCAAGCATATCTTGATAAAGAAGAAGGCTAGACGACAAAGAGAGTCAGGCAATTTTGTCTGAATCGATTCATTTAATCCATTTGCATGTCAGATTACCCTACTTTATAAATAAGGGAATCGTAGAGAAAAGGAACATATAATGGCAGATCTCGATAAATTAGTAGAAGAACTCAGCGCGCTCACCATCTTGGAAGCCGCTGATCTCAAGAAAAAATTAGAAGAAGCTTGGGGTGTAGAAGCTGCTTCTGGTGGTGGTATGATGATGATGGCTGGTGCTGGTGCTGCTGCAGCTGCTCCTGCTGAAGAAGCAGAAGAACAAACCGAATTCAACCTCATCCTCAAAGAAGTTGGTCCTAAGAAAATCAACGTCATCAAGGCAATCCGTGGTATCACCAGCCTTGGTCTAAAAGAAGCAAAAGAATTGGTAGAATCCGCACCTGCAACCGTCCTCGAAGAAGTCAGCAAAGATGCTGTCAACGACGGTAAAGCTCAACTCGAAGAAGCCGGTGCTGTTGTAGAAATCAAGTAACTCGGACTGAATCAAACCGACCCGTTCTAAAGCAGTCAGCCTACGCTGGCTGTTTTTGATTTCTTGATGGTTCATTCTACTATATTCAATCGATATGTGTTATTAATTCTACCTAAATGATAATTTCTAGGTGAGTGTATAATATGTTTAATATTGTTACAGTGGGTTTGATTAACATATTTGCCATAATAGTATTTTTTCTTCATTGGAACAAAATTGACCAAGCACTTCCTCTCAAAAAACTGATTTTATCTTTTGGTTTACTAAACTCAATTATAATTGTGTTTTGGATATTAACAGATTCCATAACATCTAACTTGATAATAGAGTGGTCTAATATCTTTGAGAGGTCACTTCAAAATTGGTATATTTAGAGAGTGTTTTATATAAGTAATATTCCGTCATCTTGGATGTAACCGTTTGAGCAT